>Ga0255098_1000406_pt1 | contig 12235 bp, 10 predicted proteins | sample Colum_Atlam_RepC_2_FD_188440 | JGI IMG/M metagenome (GOLD analysis project Ga0255098, IMG submission 188440) | Freshwater microbial communities from Columbia River, Oregon, United States - Colum_Atlam_RepC_8d | ecosystem: Environmental > Aquatic > Freshwater > River | place: USA: Oregon... | reverse complement strand
CTCCCAAACAGAACCCATCCCCATTTTCAGACAGGCTCTAAGCGCAAGCCGCTGAGCATCTTTTTGTCACCGAACTCACTGTCCTTGCGCTCCATCATGGAAGGCCTTCACTGCGACCTCGGTCCTCTCGAGTCGCGTCTGGCCGGGAGCCATTGCGACGGATCGCCTCGAACCTCTCGCAGACCGCTGAATCGTGAGACTTCATCGGAGATAGCGACGCAGTTCGACCTTCCTGTTGCAGGCCCTGGATCACTGCTTCGCGAGGTCGAGGGTTGTAGCGTCATCATGAGCCTCGATGATCCAAAAACCCGACATGAATTCGGGCCCGTCGTTAAGCGGTCCGGGACCGACGACATTCGCACCGCTGCGGTTGTCGATGAGCTTCGAGTTGCGTGGGGCCTCGACCCCTCCGGCGGCATCAAGGATTCGACAGAACCAAGCGATAGAAGCGGGATGTCTCGGTGGCGGTGGGATCCGCGATTTGCGCGTCGCCTCCGTCGATCGTTCCAGAGGTGACCACCTGCCAATCGATCAGGTCCGACGAGGATTGAAGCACGACCGCACGGTCGGCTGGGCCTTGCAACCGCAGTCGGAATCCCTCGGAGGATGCACCCAAAGCGGTCAATTTCAGGTCGGGAACAACGACCTCGGATCGGGTTCCAAAGACCTCCAGGCGGTAGTCCGACACCTGCCCAGCGTTGCCGCCGACCGTATCCCGGATTCGGAGCTTCCAATCGCCACGAGCTGACTCACCCCATTGGAAAACCGAGGTAAATCGGTGTTCGATGTTTTGGTTGGTATCTCCGTGGGGGACGAACAGGTGGCTGATTGTGCCGGCGGGCGATATCAGGTCGATGGCGAGTTCCCCGCGCGACGGATGGGTGAGCGTCAGCTGAAGGGTGACCTGCTCGACCCTGAGGTCGTCTGTGACCAAGAGGCTGCCCTCAAAGATCCCCTCGTCGGGAATGGGCGGAAGATCCTTGGTTGTTTTCACGACCACGGCACTCTGGCGTGCGCCGAGATTCCGCCAACCTGAGGCCAGTTGCACCGCGGCGGCTGCATCCACCCGTCCAGCACCGAATTCGTGGTTGAACCGAATCTTGGCAGAATTGGTGAACCAGCCGGGGTTTTCAGGCTGAGTCATCGCCGCCGAACGGATGAGGACTTCCTGGACATCCCGCCAACCGAGCTTCGGGTTCGCTTGGAGCATCAACGCCACGACTCCGGAAACAAGCGGTGCGGCCGAGGATGTGCCGTTGAAGGTGCTCGTGTAGTCGATTTCAGCGATGTCGGATTCCACGTCGGCGCGATTGTACCCGCGTTCACCCAACAGATCGGTGGTGAACGAACCTGGCGACCGGGATTTGTCGTTGCCCGAGGGGGCTGAAATAATCAGGCAGGCTCCCGGCTCGCTGTAGTCGGCACGGTGTCCCAAATCGTTGAGCGCGCCCACGGCGATCGTCCCCGGATGATTGGCGTAGCCGTCATTGTTGGCATTGTCCTGCTCGTTGCCGCCGTTTCCGGCGGACCAGACAAAAATGGTCCCAAGACCGCCGCGGCCCTGGGAGAGCGCCGTGTCCAGAGCAGCCTTCATCAATGGGCCGAGGGCGCTGATGGTCTTGCCGTCATCGTCGGCACCCCAGGAATTGTTGCTGATGTGGACGAGGTCCAATCGATGGGCCATGGCTTTGGCTTCCTGATCATCCCCCGTGGTGCCGCCAATCAAACGGATGGGGACCAGGCGTGCGGCGTAAGCGGCACCTGCCACCCCAATGCCATTGTTACCACTGGCGGCAGCCACCCCGGCCACCGCGGTTCCATGGGAGTCGGCCGCTGGTTTGCCTTCCGCATCGACTCCGTTGGCTCCCTCGGGTTCTGGCTGCGAATCCTGGTCCCGGTAATCGTAGCCGGCTTGAGGAACGATCCGTTCCGTGAGGTCGGGGTGAGCGCTTTCTACCCCATCGTCCACGATGGAGATCACCACACCCTCGCCGTGGCGACCGGATTCCCAGACGGGAAACACATTCGCATCGGCACCCGCTGTGCCCTCCGATTGACCGGTGTTCTTGAGAGTCCACTGCCGCGGGAGGAGCGGGTCATTCGGTTGGACCTTGGGTGTGAGGTGTCGCCCAAGGATGACTTCTGCCCGAAGGACCTCGGGGTGCTGCCGGAGACGGGCGGCCAGAGCAAGGCCGGAGGATTCGCCGGCATGGAAGACCGCGAGACTCCCGTCGAAGGCCATGGGCTCAAACGAGACGGCTCGGACTTGCGTGGCCAGAGCGCCGATATCGGTACCGGGTGCGACCTTGGCGGACACGCGGCGGGTGATGATGCGGCGACGGCCGTTCGATCTCGGTTCGCTAGCGGGATAAATCACGGTTTCCAGTCGGGTTCCCGGGGCCCGCGATGACTTGGCGTTACCCAGCTCGTCGACACGCATCACCCGATCCAGCTTTGGCCCCGAGAGGTGCACCTCATCGGTCGCGATGACATAATCCCGTTCGACACCGCCGTCCGTGAGCCGGAGGGACTGCGCGAGCAGCAGGGGAGCGGAAATCGTTAGAGCGGCCAACTGCCGAGTCAATGAACTCATCACGGCCAGAGTAATACCGTCGATCCAAGGCCGTCTATCGACAATAGAGATTCCACGCAGCGCAACACGCGACGATCCAAACGATCCGCAGTCAGAATGATAATCGACAATGTTTGTTGTTCCGCGGTGTTGTGATGGACGTCTATTTAGATTTCAGCAGATTCGCCATTGATTCCGCAAACGCCTTGCCCATTTGAGCAAAGATTTTGGCGCTACCAAAATAGTGGTATCCGCCATTGGAAGCGCCTTTGAGGGCTTCCCGATCTTTGGGAGAAAGGACCTCCTCCAAGGCGAGGTCGAGCTTTTCCTGGTCCGCTTGGGTGATGCCCTCAATTTGTACATCCAGCGCGGCGTAATGTTCCGGGGAATCAAGGTCGTATTGATCATTCGCGTAAACTGCCAATACATTCTTCCCCTTCTTCAAATGTTTGATCATTTCCTTCTCGAGGACGATGGAACTGTATTGCGGCTTGTCCTGCCACCAGATGTAGGTGTGTATCTTTTGTCCGTTTAAATAAACCTGGAATCCCTGTCTTGCCAACACCGCGAGGCGATAAGAATGGCAATGGATGTCCTCGACTTCAAAGGTGGTACGCATCAGTAGAAACTCGCCCTCGCCCCAGGTTGAGGGAAAGCTCTTGAGAGTGATGCCGCTGTGTTTCCATGAGCCTTTCCCGATGGGAGCCTTCCCTTCGGCCCATTGGCTGTCATTGAATTCAGGGAGGTGCCAATTCTCTATTCCGACGGGCAGCGTCACGTCGCGGAATCGTCTGGCGTCATATTTCTTCAGTTTGTCCTTCTTCTCGGTGGCGTCGACTGAAGCGAAACGCCAGATCCGTTCTTCTGGCAGAGGCTTGCCGACAGGCTTCCAGTAGCCATCCCATTTCCGATCCCTGTTGATCGTGCCGTCGGTTTTCAATGTTTTCGCGACGCCAACGATATCGTTGTACTTGCCCTGCTTGGATTCCGCGACCTCGATGGCAGAATCCCAGAAGGGGGCCGTCTCAACCGCGACGACATTGCCCCTGAACTCAGGCCTGTCTGCCGGGGCAGCCATGGCTTTGCGGAAAACTTGATTGTCGCCCATCCCACCGACTCCCAGCACGCCGATGACAAACGGCATCTTCGGGGCTGACAGATCTTTTCGAACGTCGCGAATGAACTGGGCCAGCAGGTCCGAATAGAGGTCGTATTTCCCAGGTTTGTCGGGGCCAGGATAAGTGGTCCCATCAACCAAGTCGTTAAAACCCTGAAGCCAGACAAAACCAGCCAACTCGTAGCCATTCTTCGCGTCATAGGCCGGACAGACCCGTTTGGGATCTGCCAGAACCATTTTCACATGGTCAATCATCATTCGGTAAAATACGCCGGAAGCGGCATCCTTTTCTTCTCTCCATTTCTTGCGGTCCTCCAGCTTGGGAATCCCATGTGCGCCCTGAGGATGCCTGTCCCACTCCTCCTGAATCACCTTGGGCAGCGTATAGGGCCCGGCGCTGGGCGGGCGGAATTCGGTATTGAGCGACCGGCCGCCCCAGGCGGTTTTGATGATCAAAATGGGTTCATTGAGCTCTTTTTCAATATAGATTCCGAAGGTGAACTCAGGACCAATATTGCCACACATCTTGGTGGGTTGATCCCCACGAGCTCCAAAACCGGCGGTCAATTTTCCCAACCCTTCGCCATTGGCGCTACCATCGTAAGGTCCTGTCAAATAAGACATCCATACTTGATCACAGACGCGTGGGCTTCCATCCGGGTTGCGCATCTCCTTGAGAAGAGGTGCCGTGACTGGATCTTTGCCGATGTAGTCAAAGGTGCTGATTGCGGCATGTCCCTCCATGTTTGATTGTCCTGCGAGAATGAACACCTTCAAGGGCTTTGCCAAAGCGCACGGAGAGAGGGCAAACATCAATACTGCAGCCAGAAATATAGTTGGTTTCATGGTTATTTAGCGGTTGGGTGGTTTGTGTTAATATTGCTCATAAAGGTGTTTGTGATGAATTTTACAAAATCCTCTGTTTTTGCGGGCTCTTCATCACGGCGCAAAAAATCGACTTCCTCGCCACTGGCCTGGTGAAAGGCGGGCGGGCGCGAGGCCTTCCTCAAACGTGCGATTTCGCCCGGACCCATGCGGCAACAGGGATTGAGGACGCTGTTCGTCCGCTCCGTCGGCCGGGCTCTGGATCGGGAAAGTCAGGCAAAGGAGCCCGAGGAGAACCCGCGTCATCGTGCGTCCGAGTTGAGCCGGATGAGGCTCGGAGAATGGGTGGAGGCTTGGATGGCCGCGATCGTTTCGCGCACGGTCTTGGCCTTTTGCCGCATCAATTTTTTCGGGAAGTCTGGTTCCTCGTTCTCGAAGTAGTTCGCGATCCGGGTCAGGTCCGCAATGGCGACCTTGGCGTGAGTTCCGTAGCTGAGGAGGACTTCCATGATCTCCGGTGTCCGGAGTTCGCTCGCCCAAGGATTTTGTTCACGGGTGTATTTCACGCACGCGGCGACGCCTTCCTCGATGTGGTGCTTGGCGAGGACGCGCAGGCCTTCGAGACGAATTTCGTCGGCGAACATCTCGCCGCTGGGAGCGGGCTGCATGATCGCCTCGTGGATGGCGGGCAGGAGAGGCCTGATCTCGTCGAGGGAAAGGTGGCGGTAGACGGAACCCATGCTGCTGCGGGCTCGTCCATCTTCATTCTTGAGGCCGGCTTTCACGGCCTTGTAGAGCGCTTGGCGATCCACGTTCTCCAACGACCGACCGAGCATGCCTTCCCGGTTGAAGAGGGCGAAAGCCAGGTAGCGCTGCTGCATGCCGCGAGGGTCCTTGGCGGTATCCACGCGCGCCATGATCTCGAGAAGCTGGGGCACCGTGTTCGATGCGGGTTTTCCGATGGCTGCGAGTGCGTCGGCGGCCTTGATGCGGAGCCAGAGGTCTTCGTGCAACAGGGACTTCCCGAGGGCCTCGATGGCGGGGGTGCTCCGTCCGCGCAGGAAGGTCAAGGCCTGGCTGGCACCGTAGCGGGCGTCCAGGTTGGGAGATCCCTGCATCTCGACCAAGGGTGCGATGGGGACATCCTTCCTGCGGCCCAGGGCCATGGCTGCCCGTTCGCGCACAATGGGCGACCAGCTCTGAAGGCGTTCCATGAGTTGCGCGATGCTCAGTCCGTCGTAGAAGCCGTTGCGGTCCTTGTTGTTCCAACCGCGGCCGTCGAGGACCAGCGATTGAGCCGCCGTGGTGTCGAGCCGCGGCACCGAACCTTCCACCTTGCCGGTCAGGTAGAGTTTCTTCAGCGGCATGGCGTAGGCCAAGAGGTAGGAGCCCGTGGCATCCCAGCCTTCATAACTGTCGTGCTCGGGCTCTGGCGGGCCTTGGTGCCGGTAGCCGTGATCCCAGCGTCGGGCCAGGTCGAAGTACCAGCCGCCGAACTCGGCCATCCATGCGCCGGTGGCGTTCGGTCCGGACTGAGCGATGCCGGGCATGGCCCAAAGGAGGTTGAAGAAGTTGCCGGTGTGCCCGCAATCGCGCTCCGAACCGTGGGAAGCAACGCTCATCCGCGAGAAGAACTCCGCGCCTTTGGATTCGTCGATCAGGTTGAAGAGGACCGCGGCCATCCCGCATTTACCGTTGTCCTCATGTGTCTCTATCCACGGATGATGGTCTCCGTAGGGGATCGCGCCCTTGTGGATGTAGAAACGCATCAGGCGTGCGCTGCGTTCGATGGCGAGGTCCACGGCCGGATCCTGCACGCCCGCCTTCCGTGCCAGCACCAGGGAGATCGTGAGGGGCACGCCCGGGGAGTTCATCATGCCGTAGCCGTAAAGGCGTCCGTCGGGCCGGGCGAACTTGTGCCCCCAAGAGCCTACGGCGCTCTGGCCGCGGGCCGCCTCCAATGCGAGCCGTTTCAACCCCGGCATGAACGAGGCATCACCCGTTGCCAGTTGGTACTCCGATAGCAGCAACATGACGTAGCCGAAATACCATGTCGCCATGTCGTTGGACTCGTACTGCGACGCCCACGCGACCTCCCTCCGGATCAGCGGAAGATGGTGGGTGTCGCCGCTGGCCAGCAGTGCGAGGGCATTGAGCGATCGGGGGATGGCATCGAGACTTCGGGCGTAGGATGGATCGTCCATCCGTCGGGCGAGGGCTCGGCACCCTTCTTCGAGGATGCGTTTGGACTTCAGACAGTCGAAAGGGGCGGTGGCGCTGTACGTTCCCAGGACGGGGAGTTTCAAGGCCACCTCTTCGGAACTGCCCGCGCGCCATCGGGTCAGGGTGAGTTGGCCTTGTCCCGCCTCGGACTCGGCCAGCGTCAAGGCCTTGCCGAGTTCGGTGCGTGGGTCGTGGGAAAACGGCTTGCCGCCCACACCCAGAATCACGTCTCCGATCGCCAGAACGCCTTCGGCCGGAGAACCCTTTTCAACCTGTGTGACGGCTATCTGTCGGGCATCGGAAGTGACCAGTTGGTCGCAGAAGATCCAACCGCGAAGGCCAGTGGCTCCGAGGTTCCAGTCGTGCTTGGCTCCCTCGGGGATCTTATCCCCCTGGGTGAAATCGGGGATCTTCAATTCGCGACTCCTGCCCGCCGCAACGAGGGACGCCGGCAGTAAGAAAAACGCGGCCAGTGTGATGGTTTGCAGCAAGTGTTTCACAGGGGGTGGAGTCGCTGGTCAGCGGATGCCGCGGTGGATGATGTCGAGCGAAAGGACCGCATAGGCGGTGACCAGATTGGGATCCTTCTCCCACCAGCGCGCGTTGGTGTTGGCCCAAGATCCGTCCGTGCGTTGAAGGTTGATCAGGCGCAGGGCGACTTCGCGACGCCAATTGATCCTCCGGCCGTCCTTCAATTCCAGCGTGTCGACCCGGGCGGTGTTCAGGGCCTTGGTCATGAGGTGCAGGTAGTAGTACAGGCCCTGGAGATCCATGCCGGGGTTTTCGTCGAGGGTATAGTTCGAGCGCAGCCAATCGAGCACGGCGACCACCCGCGGATCCTCCCGCTGGAGATCGGCGTAGATGTAGCTGAGCAACCCCGCGTAACTGATGCTGCCGTAGGACCGCAAAGCCACCCGTCCGGTGAGCGCGTTGGTCTCGCCGCCGGCCATGCTGTGGCCGGGATAATAGACAAACCCGCCGCGGTTGCGGACGTCGTCCGAGGCCCAAGGTTGGCGGTTGTGACTGGGCAGGTTCTGGCAGTTCTGGACGAATTGGAGGACAGCCTTCCAGTTCACATCCTGCCTGGGGACGGTGGATTCGCCCGCCTGGAGATACCGCGTGTAGTACAGGGCTTCCAACGCCGTCAGCGTGTTGTTCATGTCGGAGTGGGGGTACTTGTCGCCGTATCCGATTCCTCCGTCGAACGGCGAGTCCATCTTCCCCGGTTCGCCCAGATCCATCTGCGAGCGGATCACGAAGGTCCGGGCACGACCGAGGATCCCGTCATGGGCGGGATTGCCCGATGCGGCCAAGGCCACCATGGACAGGGAAGTGTTGTAGTTGATGAGGGATGTCCGGTAGATGCTGCCGTCGGGCTTCACGCACCCGAGGATGAATGCATAGCCCTTGGAGAGGGATGCGGGGAGGTTCGTCTGGAAGCGTCGGGTGGGTTCACCCATGAATGCAGTCAGGATCAGGGCTGTGGGAGCAACGTGATCTGGAGTGGACCACCAGCCGTTGGTGTTCTGGCTGGCGAGGAGGGAGGACAGACCTCGGTCGATGGCGTTTTGGATCTCGTGACCCAACGAAACGTCGATGGGCAACGGGGGCTTCACGGTCTTCGAGTCGTCTGCGAACAGCGCTGGACCGGCAAGGAGGCTCAAAGCCAACAAAAGGCATCGGAGGGCTGCGGGCATCGGTGTCTTCATGGGGCGGATGGCTTCGGTGGCGCGGGCGGCATGGGCTCGTCCAGCAGGAGGTGGATCGCTGTCTGGTTTGTCAGGGCAGGTTTGAGGAACGTGGTCAACTGACCCAAGGTAAGGTCGGGTGGCACGAATGCGAGTAAGACGTTGGGGCGGGGCCGACGATCCGGGCTTTGGTTTCTCTCCCGATCGGCCTCCAGTTCCCGGCACAAATCCGCGGCACCCAAGAGGGGGCGTTCGATGCATTCCAGCTCCGAGCCAGAGGCCCCCTCCTTCCGCACGGATTCGACAAGCAGCAGACGGCCGGAGATCCGGCCATCCTTCTGGTGCAGGGCCAGTTCGGGCGGGTGGCCTCGGCGTTCGGTGCGGTTGAGGAGTTGTCGGTCTGGGGTGAACGCGCGGTAGTAGGGATCCCCGGGTAGCGGAGGTTCGATGCGGATCCCCTGTTCGCTGTCCAATGAACCGAGGATTTCGGCCAGTGCTTGGACGGACGCGAGTCGGATCGCGGGCGACCAGTGGAGCGTGAGGAAGGGGATGCGCTTCTGGCGATCGAGTGCTGCGATTGCGACGACCGCGGAGACCAAGGATCCATCGGGGTTCAAGACGGTTGAACCTTCCCGGAGTTGGACACGGAGGTTGGCCAAGGCTTCGATCTTGGACCCCGGCGGTTTTCCGGTGTCGGGAGCCGCGTCGACCTGCAGGACCAGATCCTGGACGCTCTTCGAACCCAGCGGGAGGGCTGGTTCGATGGCCAGAGTCAGCAGTGTTCCCTCGGCGATTTTGAAGTCGGGGTTTACGGTGGTGTTCCGGTAGATCGTTTCCTTGGACACCGATCTCGGTACTTCGAGGACCGCGTAGGGCGTGCTGAAAAGGCAGGCGATCGCCATCGGTTGAAAGGTGTCGGCGACGTACTCCAGGCGGTTTGAATTGTCTGGGGCAGGAATTCGCCGAGAGCCGGTGAAGAGAAAACCCTCCGGTGGGAGAGCAGAGCCAGAGCGGCGATCCATCAGAAGGTTCTCGACACGAAGGACATTGCCGTTGGTGGTGATGACACTGAGCAGGAAACGTTCGCCCTTGGCCCAGAACCGATGGGTCGGCGGATGGTACGATTCGCCGGGTTCCGTCCCGATGAAGCGGAGCGCGGCGTGGATGTCGCTGGGCCGTGCAAAGGCGATGAGCAGGGACTCGTAGCCATGGTCGCTCGACTCGCTCACGACAAGGAACTCGCAGGCGGCATTGGCTCCCACGGCCGACCGTTCCACGCGCACTTCAACGCGTTGTTTGCGTCGATCGGCGATCAGGCCGGGGAGGACGAGGAGGTTGGTGTCACCAGCGAACTGGCGGAGTTCGTCCTGATGGATGCGGTCGACGCGTGCCCGGTTCTCCGGATGACCGTCGGGACGGTCTTTGAAGGGCTTGTCGAACTGGGCATGCACGGTGGCCACCGCGAAGAGCACGACAGCGACATGGAGCCAGAGCGGCATTGGTCAAAAGAAGGGTACGGCCAGTGGCGGTGTCAACGAGGCATCCGGTCTGGCGATGGAATCATGCACTCCAGCCACTTCGCGGACACGAGCACGGTGCCCATGGCTCCGGCGCGATGCCGGATGACGGCACCCGATGGGAACGCGATAGAGGCATCACCGGCTCCGTTCTGACCTTCGCGACCCCGCCAAGGACTGATCAAGCCGCCCGCAACCATCCCCTCAGAAGAGAATGCCCTCGATGAAGGACGCCAGCGGCTCGGGGTGGATCCGGTTCTTGCGCACAACCACTGCCAGCTCCCGCATGAACTGCGGCTGAAGGCGGAGGCGTCCCACCCGGCGTCGATCCCCATACAGGGCAAGAACCCGGTGCGGCACGAGGCTCACGCCCAGCCCCAGCGAGACGAGATTCACAATGACATCAAAGCTGTCCAGCTCCATGGCCGGCTCGACGGGCAGTCCCTCCGCCTCAAGCCACGACCGCAACGCGCGCCCGGTTTCGCCTCGGTGATCGATGAGCAGCCAACGCTCCGCCAGCAAAGCCTTGCGCAGCGATTTCAGCGACGTCTTTCCACCGGCTTTGGCCATCGGATGATCCGGCGGCGTCACGAGGACGAACTCGTCTTCAAACCGGTGCGTGACGGCCAAGGCTTGGGGTAGCCGACGGGGCGGTGACAGCAACCCGGCATCCAACGCTCGCGACTCCACCGCTTCCAGAATCTCCTGGCTGGTCAGTTGCACGACGTGAAGCTGCACCTCGGGAAGCTGGCGTCGAAACGCGAAGAAAAAGCCCGCGTAGTAGGCCAGTCCGATGCTGCGTGCCACGCCCACTCGCAGCGTCTTGGGCACGAGATGAAAGTCCTGTTGGATTTGTTTCAGCGTCTCTTCTGCCGAAGCGACAATGGGCTTGGACTTCGCGTAGAGAAGCTTTCCGGCGTCGGTGAGGCAGACATGCCGCGTGGTCCGCTCGAACAACGCGACGCCCAGCTGCTCCTCCACGCCGCGGATCTGGCGGGTGATCGCGCTTTGGGTCAGTCGGGCTTTCTGTCCGGCCTTGGTAAAGCTGCCATGCTCCGCCACGAGATGGAACAGGCTCAGCTCGTAGAGATCGAACGGGACGGTGGCGAGGAAGTCATTCATGCGGATTCAGAATGAGAGTGATTTGAGTAATGCATTTCACGCAATGATTTCGTCCCTTGATGCTCTGGTCGTCGGCCGGATCGGATGCTCGCCAAAACGGCGGACGGGTTCGGCGGAAAGAGTCAGCAACCAACATGGCCACACCCAGTGAACGGCTTTCAGAAAATGTCCCGGGCCCATTCTACGTCACCAGCGAATGCATTGACTGCGATCTCTGCCGGGAAGCAGCACCGGAAATCTACCGGCGCAATGACGACATTGGATACTCAGTAGTCCACCATCAGCCTGCGGCTCCCGAAGAAGAAGCCCGAGCCGTCGAAGGCATGGAGGCTTGCCCGGTGGAAGCCATCGGTCGCGAACCCACATCGGTTATTGATTGAGACAAGGTCGGCGTCCAACCGCCCGGCGAAAAAGGGGGCAGGACTCATGGCCGAGGTTGAGTGTCTAGCCGGTTTCGTGGGCGGTGACGATCAGGTCGGTGACGGGGAGATTCACGACGCATTGCATCCCATTGTCTCCTTCGATCGGCCTCCGGCCATGGCTCAATGGCCACACCACTGGGTACATTTGTGTCGCTTCGCCTCGTTTCCGTCCGTGCTGGACACCAGCCTAGCATTGGAAAGGGAGGCTGGAATTGCCGCCTACTGAGGGTGAGTTGCCCACAGTTGTGACAGCGGGAGTCCGTGCAAATTCGCTGCGAAAGGAATGACCTCACTGCCGGTGTAAAGCACCACGCCGCGAACCCATCGCGGGCCCGCCGCGTTCGCCATCGCCTGTAATCCCCGGACATCCGAGCCTCCCAACGTGGCACCGGATTTGATTTCGATGCCGACCAATCGTCCTGAGCTGTCTTCCAAGACGATGTCCACTTCCTGTCCCGATGCTGTGCGCCAGAAATAGAATTCCGCCTGGGTTTCACTCCATGCGGATTGCTTGCGCAATTCCATCAGCACGAAGTTTTCCAGCACGCCACCGGCGAGAGTGCCATCCACGATCAATCGCTCAACGGTCAACCCCAGCAGATGCGCCAGCAAGCCGGTGTCATTCAAAAACACTTTGGGCGTCTGGATGACCCGCTGGCCGAGGTTGCTCGACCACGGCCGCAGCAGTTGAGTCAGGAACGTTGCTTCGAGCAGGGCGAAGTAACGTTTCAGAGTGGTTTGCGGTAGCC
>Ga0255098_1000405_pt1 | contig 12249 bp, 9 predicted proteins | sample Colum_Atlam_RepC_2_FD_188440 | JGI IMG/M metagenome (GOLD analysis project Ga0255098, IMG submission 188440) | Freshwater microbial communities from Columbia River, Oregon, United States - Colum_Atlam_RepC_8d | ecosystem: Environmental > Aquatic > Freshwater > River | place: USA: Oregon... | reverse complement strand
ATTTATAATTTTATAGAAAACTCTAAAATAAACTAATTAAAAAAACCTTTTTAAACGACTTTTAAGAAGGTTTTTTAATACTGTTTAATTTTGCCAAAATCAAAAAAAGTGCAAAAATTAAAAATAAGCCTGTTTTTATTTGATTTAAGCAATTATTGTTTGAAATTAACAAATGTTAATAACTTAGGCGTGAGTTCGATTGGTTTTTGTTTCTTCTTTTCTTCTATTTAGTTATATTTGTTGATATAAAAATACTTTATTTAGCACAAATATTATGAGTGAAGAAAATAAGAAAAGTGGTTATTCTGCGGATAGTATTCAGGCCTTAGAGGGAATGGAGCACGTAAGAATGCGTCCTTCCATGTATATTGGAGATACTGGAGTTCGTGGATTACACCATTTAGTGTATGAAGTGGTTGATAACTCTATTGATGAGGCGTTAGCTGGACATTGTGATACTATTTATGTAGCAATAAACGAAGATAATTCCATTTCAGTTGAAGATAACGGTCGTGGTATTCCAGTTGATTTACACAAAAAAGAAGGTGTTTCTGCACTTGAAGTTGTAATGACTAAAATTGGAGCAGGAGGTAAGTTTGATAAAGATTCTTATAAGGTTTCTGGAGGTTTGCACGGTGTTGGGGTTTCGTGTGTTAACGCACTTTCTGACCATTTACGTGCAACGGTTTATCGTGAAGGTAAAATCTATGAGCAAGAATACGAAAAAGGGAAAGCAATGTATCCAGTTAAACAAATTGGAACTACAGATAAAAGAGGTACTATGGTTACCTTTAAACCAGATGCTACCATTTTTACCCAAACTTTAGAATATTCTTACGATACATTAGCAGCCCGTTTGCGTGAGCTTTCTTTCTTGAATAAAGGAATTACAATCACACTAACGGATAAAAGACATTTAGCGGATGATGGTTCTCAACCTGTGGAAACATTCCATTCACAAGAAGGACTAAAAGAATTTGTTAAGTTTTTAGATGGAAATCGCGAACCAATCATTTCTCATGTAATTAGCATGGAACATGAAAAAAGCGAAATTCCTGTTGAAGTTGCTTTAATTTATAATACAAGTTATACGGAGAATATTTTCTCTTATGTAAATAATATCAATACACACGAAGGAGGAACGCATTTACAAGGTTTCCGTATGGGGTTAACTCGTACGTTGAAAAAATATGCAGACGCTTCTGGATTGTTAGATAAATTAAAATTTGAAATTTCAGGAGATGACTTCCGTGAAGGTTTAACAGCTATTATTTCGGTAAAAGTGCAAGAACCACAGTTCGAAGGTCAAACGAAAACCAAATTAGGAAATAGAGAAGTAGTTTCTCCAGTTTCTCAAGCTGTTTCTGAGATGTTAGAAAATTATTTGGAAGAAAATCCAAATGATGCTAAAATCATTGTTCAAAAAGTAATTTTGGCTGCTCAAGCTCGTCATGCTGCTAAAAAAGCACGTGAAATGGTGCAACGTAAAACCGTTATGGGTGGCGGAGGATTGCCAGGTAAATTATCAGATTGTTCTGAGCAAGATCCAGCAAAATGTGAAATTTTCCTTGTCGAGGGAGATTCGGCAGGTGGAACAGCTAAACAAGGTCGTGACCGATTTTTTCAGGCAATTTTACCTTTACGTGGTAAAATTTTGAATGTGGAAAAAGCAATGCAACATAAAGTATTTGAAAACGAAGAAATTCGTAATATTTTTACTGCATTAGGAGTTACAATCGGAACTGCTGAAGATTCAAAAGCTTTAAATTTAGAAAAATTACGTTACCACAAAGTAGTGATTATGTGTGATGCCGATGTCGATGGTTCTCACATCTCAACGTTGATTTTAACGTTCTTTTTTAGATATATGAAAGAACTTATTGAAAAAGGCCACGTATATATTGCAGCTCCACCTTTATATTTGGTTAAAAAAGGAAACAAAAAAGAGTATGCTTGGAACGATGTTCAACGTGATGTTGCTAATGAAAGAATGGGAGGAAATGCTGCTATTCAACGTTATAAAGGTCTTGGGGAAATGAATGCAGAACAATTGTGGGACACGACTCTTAATCCAGAAAACAGAACGTTCAGACAAGTTACAATCGATAGTTTGGCAGAAGCGGATAGAGTTTTCTCAATGTTGATGGGTGATGAGGTACCGCCTCGTAGAGAATTTATTGAAAAGAATGCCTCTTACGCTAAAATTGATGCGTAAATCGGGTATAATGATAGGATTGTTTGCTGTTTTCTTTTTTACACAAAAAAGTAAGGCTCAGACTATAAATGAACAAATAGGGTATCTGTTAACAGATGCCCTTTTCTATTCGGGTCAGTATATTACTCCTGCAACAGATGCAGCGGTCTATCAAGCTTCTTCATCTTGGATGAATTCGGCAAAGAAAAAAGAAAAATGGAAAGTTGATTTAGGTTTACATGTAAATACTTTTTTTGTTCCTAAAAAGGATAGAGAATTTCAAATAAGTAATGATGATTTTCTATTTTTTGAAATAGAAAATGCAGAAACAGCAGTTGTTCCTTCTACTTTAGGAAATGATAATCAAGTTTATTTAGTAGGAGATTTAGATGGTCAACAAGTACGATTTAAAACTCCTGAAGGTATTAATCAAGAAGTAGTGGTTTATCCTTATTTACAAGCTAGCGTAGGATTACCTTATGGATTTGAATTTGTAGGAAGATATTCAACTCGAACCAAACTTAAAAAAGGCGATTATCAGGTATATGGATTTGGTTTAAAGCATAATTTTAGTCAGTATTTTTCAAATTTAGAACAAAAGAAAATCAATATTTCATTGCTAACGGTTTATTCAAATGAAGAAATCCGATTTGATTTTTTAGATGTCCAAACAGCAACTTTTGGTAATTTAGGATTGGATAGATTTAGTAGTAAAATTAATACTTATCATTTTCAACTAGCTGTTTCAAAAGAAATTAAGGATTTTGAAATTATCGGAAGTATAATTACTAATGTAAGTGATTTTAATTATAAGGTTTATAGTGATAGTTTTGAACCTTCAGTATTTTTAGATCCAATCAACAAGCTTATTCCACAGCTTGAAGAAACCAAATGGAATGCAATAGGTGAAATTTCAGGTAGATATCAAATAAGCAAATTTTATGTGCAAAGTTCAATTGCTTTTGGTAAATTTGTCAACGGAAATATGGGAGTCCAATATCAATTTTAATTTAATAATTTTAAATATACACAATAAAATGAAAGTAACTATAGTAGGTGCGGGAAACGTAGGTGCAACATGTGCAGACGTTATATCGTACAGAGGAATTGCAAGTGAGGTTGTATTAGTAGACATCAAAGAAGGTTTTGCTGAAGGTAAAGCTATGGATATTATGCAATGTGCTACAACTACTGTGTTTAATACACAATTAAGTGGTACAACTGGTGATTATTCTAAAACAGCAGGAAGTGATGTAGTAGTAATTACTTCAGGTATTCCAAGAAAACCAGGAATGACTCGCGAGGAGTTAATTGGTATCAATGCTGGAATTGTTAAGTCTGTTGCAGATAACGTTTTAACACATTCTCCAAATGCAATTATAGTAGTAGTTTCTAATCCAATGGATACTATGACCTATTTAACATTAAAAGCTACAGGATTACCTAAAAATAGAGTAATTGGAATGGGTGGTGCTTTAGATAGCTCTCGTTTCAAATATTTTTTATCAAAAGCATTAGATAAACCAGCTAATGATGTTCAAGGTATGGTTATTGGTGGTCATGGAGATACTACAATGATTCCATTAACACGTTTAGCATCTTACAATGGTGTTCCAGTTTCTAATTTCTTATCTCAAGAAGAATTAGATAAAGTGGCTGCTGACACTATGGTGGGTGGTGCTACATTAACAGGTTTGTTAGGAACTTCTGCTTGGTATGCGCCAGGAGCTTCTGTAGCGTATTTAGTAGATAGTATTTTAAATGACCAAAAACGTATGATTCCATGTTCAGTATTCTTAGAAGGAGAGTATGGACAAGAAGATATTTGCATGGGAGTTCCATGTATTATTGGTAAAAACGGTGTGGAGAAAATCGTTGATGTACAATTAAATGATGCTGAAAAAGCATTATTTGCTAAAAGTGCAGATGCAGTTCGTAACATGAATGCAGATTTGAAATCAGTATTGTAATTTTATCTTAAAAATAAAATACAAAAACTGTCAAGAAATTGGCAGTTTTTTTTGTTACTATAATTTTTTACAAACAGTATAATATTGTTTTTTTTGTTGTAAATCAATAAGTTTTAAACAATAAATAAAGGATTGTGAATTACTTTTTTTTATTGTAAGTGTTTAATTATTAGGCAATAATAAGGCTTTGCGATTAAAATTTATTAAAAAGGTTATTTTAATCCAAAATAAAATTGCTTAATCCTATTGTAAATTATATATTTGTCCGTTTTTATAATATAGAATAAATAAATTTTAGTATAATGCAGAATAGAGGACTTATTAAATTTTTCGCAATTATCTTTGCTTTGGTATGTGTATACCAACTTTCTTTTACTTTCGTAGCAAATAGTATTGTTTCTGATGCAAAAGCTTTTGCAAAAGGAGATGCTGCTAAGGAATTACGTTATTTAGATTCTATAGGAAAAGAAGAAGTATACTTAGGACATACTTACAAAGAAGTTACCAACAACCAAATCAACAAAGGTCTTGACTTAGAAGGTGGATTGAACGTAATCCTTCAAATTTCAGTTAAAGATGTTTTGAAAGGATTAGCTAATGATTCTAAAAATCCAGCTTTTCTAAAAGCACTTGCTGATGCAAAAGCAAACCAACAAGGAAATCAAGATTACATTGATGCTTTCTTTGAAGCTGCTAATGCTGCAAACGTAAAATTAGCTGCTGCTGATGTTTTTGGAAACAGAAACTTAGACGAAGTTATCAAGTTTGATATGACCAACAAACAAGTTGAGCCAATCATCAAACAAAAAGTTCAAGAATCAGTAGAAAGTGCTTTCAAAGTATTAAGAGAGCGTATTGATAAATTTGGTGTAACTCAACCTAACATTCAGTTATTAGGAAATTCTGGTAGAATCTTGGTAGAATTACCAGGTGCTAAAGATGTTGATCGTATCAAAAAATTATTACAAAGTACTGCTCAATTAGAGTTTTGGGAAACGTATAAAATTGAAGAAGTTGGTCAATACTTAATGTCTGTAGAAGATGCATTAAAGAAAACAGAAGTAGCTGTTAAAGCAGCTCCTACTAAAACTACTGGAATTGATTCTTTATTAACAGATAAAGCAGATACTACAGCTGCAAACAATAGTCCTTTCTTAGGTAAAATGCTAGCGCCAGGTCAGCAAGGTGCTCCACATGTAGGAACATTTGCTACTAAAGATACTGCAGTTATTAACGGGTATTTAAAAAGAGCCGATATCAAAGCTTTATTACCAGCTAATTTAACTAACATTAGATTTGCTTGGGGAAAAACCAACGAAAAAAATCCAGATATTACAGATTTATATGCATTAAAAGGAACAAGAGACAATGTTGCTCCTTTAAGTGGTGGTGTAATTGTTGATGCAAGAGATACTTTTGATCAATTAGGAAAGCCAGCAGTTTCTATGCAAATGAACGGTAACGGGTCAAGAAAATGGGAACAAATTACAGGAGCGGTTTCTCAACAAGGAAACGCTATTGCAATTGTTTTAGATAATATTGTTTACTCTGCACCTGGTGTAAGTAAAGGAGCGATTACTGGAGGTCAATCAGAGATTTCTGGAAACTTCACAATTGAAGAAACAAAAGATTTAGCAAACATCTTAAGAGCAGGTAAATTACCAGCTGCTGCAGAAATTGTTCAATCTGAGGTGGTAGGACCATCATTAGGACAAGAAGCTATTGATAATGGTATGTTATCATTCGTTATTGGTTTTGCTTTAGTATTATTATGGATGGTAGTTTATTACGGTAAAACAGGATTTTATGCTAACTTAGCCTTATTAGTAAATATCTTATTCATTTTTGGAACTTTAGCTAGTTTTGGTGCTGTATTAACATTGCCAGGTATTGCAGGTATCGTATTAACAATCGGTATGGCGGTAGATGCTAACGTAATCATCTTTGAAAGAGCAAAAGAAGAATTAGATAATGGTAAGTCAGTACAAGAAGCTACAGATTATTCATATACTTGGAAAGGTGCAATGTCATCTATTATTGATGCCAATGTTACTACTGCCATTACAGCTATTATTTTATTAGTTTTTGGTACTGGACCAATTCAAGGTTTTGCTACAACATTATTAATAGGTATTATTACTTCTGTTATTACTGCCGTTTTTGTAACAAGAATGTTCTTAGATTGGAGTTTAAGCAGAAACGAAAAATTAACATATTCAACTTCTTTAACTAGAACTTGGTTTAAAAATATTAATATCGATTTCTTAGGGAAAAAGAAAATTGCTTATATGGTTTCAGGTATTTTAGTGGTATTGAGTATTTTATCATTAGCAACTAAAGGATTAAACCAAGGTGTTGATTTTGTAGGTGGTAGAACTTATCAGGTACGTTTTGATAAAGCAGTTTCTGCCCCAGATGTTGCAGCTGATTTAGTAGCAGTTTTTGGAAGTGCTGAAGCTAAAGTGTATGGTGGGAACGACCAGTTGAAAATTACAACAAAATATAAAGTCGACGAAGAAGGTGAAGGAGTTGATAAAGAAGTAAACCAAAAATTATTTGGAGCACTTAAGAAATATTTACCTGCTGGTTTAACTTATGAAAAGTTTGCTGACTTATATGAAGGTAAAAAAATAGGTATCTTGTCTTCTGCTAAAGTTACTGGTACAGTATCTAAAGATATCAAGGCTAATTCAGTTTGGGCAGTTTTAGGTTCTCTATTTGTAGTCTTCTTTTATTTGATGATAAGCTACCGTAAATGGCAGTTTGGTTTTTCAGCAGTAATCGCTGTTGCTCATGATACTATCATTGTGTTGGGTATTTTCTCATTCTTCTATACAATTTTACCGTTCAACATGGAGATTGACCAAGCGTTTATTGCCGCAATCTTAACGGTAATTGGATATTCGTTGAATGATACGGTAATTGTATTCGATAGGGTACGTGAATACTTAGATTATAATTCATCATCAGATTTCAAAGGATTAGTAAACAAAGCATTAAATACTACATTGAGTAGAACAATTAATACGTCTGCTACAACATTAGTAGTATTAGTTGCCATCTTCATTTTTGGTGGAGAAACTATTAGAGGTTTCGTATTTGCTATCTTAGTGGGTATCTTAGTTGGAACTTATTCTTCATTGTTCATTGCAACTCCATTAATGCAAGATACAATTGGTGAAAAAGAAGGTCGTAAAATGGCTGAATTCAAAAAAGAAGACTAAGTAATTAGTTTAAATTATATTGAAAAGTCCTGATTTATTTTAGGACTTTTTTTATATTTATAATTCTAAAATGATAAATTATGAAAGCTAAACTTTTTTTATTTGCTCTTGTATTTGTAGTAACGTCTTGTAATAAGAATAAAGTGTATGACGAATTTAATCGTGATTTTACAGATAATCGTTGGGAAAGCAAAGATGTGAAGTCATTTGAATTTGAAAATATGCAATCTGAGGAATTTTGTGAGTTGAAGTTACACTTTGGTCACATCAGTGGTTTTCAATTCAAGGAAGTGCCTTTAGAAGTGGAAATTTCAACTCCTGCTGGCAAAACAGAAACACTTCCGGTGGTTATGAAACTTATTGATGAGTCAGGAAAAGATATTGGCGACTGTACAGGTGATGTTTGTGATGTATTCCAATCTATTAAAACTTTTGAAAAACTCGAAAAAGGAAAATATAAAATAACGATTAAAAGTAAATTTGAAGGACCTTATTTACCAAATGTGTTAGGAGTTGGAATTGTAGTTGAGAAACAAAAATAAAAAAAGGCGGTTAGAATTTCTAACCGCCTTTTTTTATTTTAAAATCTATTTAAGCTTCTTTAACTTCTTTCGCTTTCCATACAAAGTAAAATCCAATAATAATAAAAGGAATGCTTAACCATTGCCCTGTTGAAAGTGCATTAAAGATTGTGTATTGCTCAAAACCACCTTGACTTTCTTTTACAAATTCTACTACAAAACGAATTGACCAAAGTAATATTAAGAACAAACCAAATAAATAACCCGCTTTGTTTCGTGCTTCTGTTTTCCAATATAAAAACATTAAAATAGCAAAAACAAAAACATAGCAAATAGCCTCGTATAATTGTGCTGGGTGTTTTGGTGTTACAGCTGTTAAATATTCTACAAATTGAGGGTTTGTAGCAATCGCTTGATAAGCTTCATTTTTATCTCCTATTTGGGTTAATTGCATGGCTTCATTCGGAATGTATTTGTCTCTTAAGAATTTAATTCCGAAAGCAGAACTAGTTTCAGTTCCAACAATTTCAGAATTCATGAAATTCCCTAAACGAATAAAAATCGCACCTAAAGAAACCGGAATTACAATTCGGTCTAAAATCCATAAAAAAGAACGTTTGATAACTCTTCTTTGAATGTAAAACATGGTTATGATGATGCCAATTGCGGCTCCATGACTCGCTAAACCAGCAAAACCAGTAAAATGTAAAGTTGGTTTCGTGCTAATGGGTAATAAAATACTCAATGGATCTTGGTGAAACAATTCAGATTGATAAAACAATACATGACCTAATCTCGCGCCAAGCATTGTTGCAACTAAGGTGTAAATAAATAATTTATCTAATGATTCCACCGATTCGTTTTCTCTCATAAAAATTGGCTTCATCACATACCAACCTAATCCAAAGGCTAAGACCCAAGAAAGGCTGTAAAAACGTAATAAGAAAAACCCTAAATCAAATCCTTCTGCAGGATTCCAAACCATATTGAGTGCGTGAATCATAATTTTTGTATCTGATTAAAGCGTAAAAATAAATATTATTATTGGGAAACATGTTAAAATTCCGATAAGAAATTTTTCAAGTACAATGTCAATCCCGAAGCTTCGGGACAAAAATCAACGTCAAACCTGAAACCTGTAACGTGTAACCTGAAACTTGAAACAAATAATTAGGAACACAGATTGAAGAAATTTAAATAATTTTAAAAATCAAATAAGTAAAACGCTCTGTGTATCTCTATTCAACGCAATCAATATCAAATAAACTCCGTGTATCTCGTTGTAAAAAAATCAAGGAACCGGATCATAACCACTTCGTCCCCAAGGATGACAACTAAAAATGCGTTTCAAAGCCAACCAACCACCTTTAAACAAACCATGTTTTTGTAAGGCTTGAATTGTATAAGAAGAACAAGTAGGTTCAAACCGACAAGTGGCGGGAGTAAATGGAGATATCGCTACTTGATAAAATCGCACCAATAAAACAAACGGATAAATCACCCATTGTTTCAGTGTTTTTGGATATTTCGATTGGTGTTGGCTACACATGATTGGTTAATTAATCGAACTACTATGTCTGTCAAGCTGAACTCGTTTCAGCTTCTGAAAAAGTTTTCTAAAGATAAAAGAGATTCTGAATCGAGTTCAGAATGACAACGATAATTTATGCTTAAAAACTAAAACTAGTTCCCTCTTTTCCGTCTTTTAATTGAATGCCTAACGCTAATAATTGATCACGAATTTGATCCGATAAAGCAAAGTTTTTGTTTGCTCTTGCTTCGTTTCGCATTCCAATTAACATTTCAACAACCCCTTTTAATTTGTCTGTTGCATTTGAACTTCCTGATGTTGCCTCATTGCTAATTCCTAATACATCAAATAAGAAACTTGAAATGGTAGTTTCTAAAAGTTGAATGTCTTCGGCGGTTAAAGTGGCGGTTCCATCATTTACTAAATTGATAAAACGAGCACCTTCAAATAATTGAGCAATTAAAATCGGGGTATTAAAATCGTCGTTCATTGCATCATAACAACTTTGTCTCCAAGCAGCAATATGTAAAGTAGAAGAGTTGCTTGCTTTTAACAGCGGAATTAATTTGTGCGATTCCATCAAACGAGTATAGCCCTTTTCGCTAGCTAACATCGCATCGTTAGAAATATCTAAAACACTTCTATAATGTGCTTGTAAGAAACAAAAACGTACAATATTCGGTTGGAACGATTTTTCAAAAAACGTATTTTCACCTGTAACCAATTCCATTGGAAGAATATAATTTCCAGTCGATTTACTCATGCGTAAACCGTTCATGGTTAACATATTGGTATGCATCCAAAAATTAACTGGTGAATGTCCGTTACACGCTTTTCCTTGCGCTACTTCACACTCATGATGCGGGAATTTCAAATCCATTCCACCACCGTGAATATCAAATGTTTCGCCTAAGTATTTTGTGCTCATTGCTGTACACTCTAAATGCCAGCCTGGAAAACCTTCACCCCAAGGTGAGTTCCAACGCATAATGTGTGCTGGAGAAGCGTTTTTCCAAAGGGCAAAATCTTGTGGATTTTTCTTTTCGCTTTGTCCGTCTAAATCACGAGTGTTAGCAAAAAGTTCTTCGATGTTACGGTTACTCAATTCGCCGTAATTCATGCCTTTTTGATTGTAAGCAAACACATCAAAATAAACTGAACCATTGCTTTCGTAGGCAAATCCGGTGTCAATCAATTTTTGAGTCAACTCAATTTGTTCTAAAATATGCCCCGTTGCAGTAGGTTCAATCGTAGGCGGAAGAAAATTAAAGGTATCCAAAACCTTGTGAAAATCCACCGTATATTTCTGAACGATTTCCATAGGTTCTAATTTCTCCAAGCGCGATTGTTTCACAAAACGGTCGTTATCTACATCTCCATCATCGGTTAAATGTCCTGCATCGGTAATGTTTCTAACGTATCTTACTTTATAATCTAAATGCTGTAAATAACGAAAAATCACATCAAAACTCATAAAAGTACGAACGTTTCCTATGTGCACATTGCTGTATACTGTAGGGCCGCAAACATACATTCCAATAGTTCCTTCATGAATAGGAGTAAAGGTTTCTTTCTCGCCCGAAAGCGTGTTGTATATTTTTAACGTTTGATTTTTATGTACTTCCATTTTTGATGATTTTTTTTGAAGCTATTTCTGCTATTCATTACAAGTCCTCGCATAAAAATTTGTTTTTCTACATTTTAAAAAAGTGCTTCTTAGGTCGCATTTTTAAAACAACAAAAACTATATTTTTATTGCTCCGGGCTTTTCATTACTATCCGGGCTATTTTAGTTTCAGGTTTCAAGTTTTACCGATTTTGTCATTCCGAGCTTGCAAGGATTCTCCTAACCCTGGGCAACCGCTAAACAAAGTTTAGCAAAAACTCCCAACTCCCTACTAAAACTGAGTATCTAATTTAATATAATCTAAAAATTCTCTACGAACTTTATCTTCTTTGAATTTTCCGCCGTATTCTGCGGTAACAGTGCTACTTTCAATGTCACGAATTCCTCTTGAATTTACGCACAAGTGTTTGGCGTCAATTACACAAGCTACATCTTCAGTTCCTAATACTTTTTGTAATTCTTGAACTATCTGAATAGTTAAACGTTCTTGGACCTGAGGTCTTTTAGCATAAAAATCTACAATACGATTCATTTTTGACAGACCTACTACAGTTCCATTTGAAATATAAGCCACGTGTGCACGACCTACTATAGGTAATAAATGGTGTTCGCAAGTAGAATAAACAACAATGTTTTTTTCTACTAACATTTCGCCATATTTATATTTATTATCAAAGGTTGAAGAACTTGGTTTTTTAGTAGGATTTAAACCGCCAAAAATTTCTTTAACAAACATTTTTGCTACACGATTAGGTGTTCCTTTTAAACTATCATCGGTTAAATCTAAACCTAATGTGTTTAAAATATGTTCTACGTCTTTTTTAATCAATTCAATTTTTTCTTCATCAGAAATAGCAAAAGCATCGTCACGCATAGGTGTTTGAGCACTTGTTGCAATGTGGTTGTTTCCTATTTCGTCTTGAAAATCCTCGTTTTGTATCATTTTAACAATATGTTTTTACAGCAATTTATAAAGTAATGCAAAGATAAATAATAAACTTTAAAAAATATTTTTAAATGTTAATTATAAAAAAAATATTAAATAAGATTAAAAATTTGTTAAATTTGTAATTCAGTTAAATAAATTATCAAACTATAAAAATGAAAAAATTACTACTCTTAGGTTTTATTCTTTTTTTTAAATTAGGATACTCTCAAGCTAAATTGAATCCTAATTCTCTG
>Ga0255098_1000404_pt1 | contig 12268 bp, 10 predicted proteins | sample Colum_Atlam_RepC_2_FD_188440 | JGI IMG/M metagenome (GOLD analysis project Ga0255098, IMG submission 188440) | Freshwater microbial communities from Columbia River, Oregon, United States - Colum_Atlam_RepC_8d | ecosystem: Environmental > Aquatic > Freshwater > River | place: USA: Oregon... | reverse complement strand
CATCTAAGCCAGGACGCAACCAAAGATGAAAGGTATTGCCCAAAATAATTTGGGCTTGCATATCTCCCAGATCACGGGGGGTAACTGCTTTGACGGTTCCATAGGTGCCAACGGGCATAAAGATGGGTGTTGATACTTCACCATGCGGGAGCCTCATCAGTCCAAGGCGCGCATGACTGTCTTGATCTTGCTGAAGGAGAGTAAACAGAGGCGCTTTCATACAAGCATTGTCTCAGGTTCGCCGCAGAAACATGGCATCGCCATAGCTAAAGAAGCGATATCGCTCTTGAATAGCATGTTGGTAGGCGTGGCGAATTTGTTCTACTCCAGAAAAAGCGCTTACCAACATCAGTAACGTTGATTTGGGTAAATGAAAGTTGGTAATCAGCGCATCAACTAGTTGAAACTGGAATCCAGGGGTGATAAATAAATTAGTCTCACCCTCTAATTGGTGAGTGATGGCATAACTTTCTAAACTACGAATACTTGTTGTTCCCACTGCAATAATCTTGCCGCCCCGTTCTTTAGTTTCTTGGATTGCTTGAAGCGTCTTTTGGGGAATGGAATACCACTCATGGTGCATTTGATGTAAGGCGAGATCTTCGTTACGAACCGGAGTAAAGGTCCCCGCGCCTACATGTAAAGTAATCGCAGCTTGGCCGACACCGCGCTCGCGTAAGTTATTTAAGATGAGCTCGTCAAAATGCAGACCTGCAGTTGGCGCAGCAACTGCCCCTGGATTTTTGGCCATGACCGTTTGATAGCGCTTGGCATCCTCCTCGTTAGGAGCATGACTGATGTAGGGGGGCAGGGGGAGCTCTCCATAGGTCTCCAATACTGACATTGCATTTTCGGAAAAGGTAATTTCATAAAAATCATGACTGCCTCCAAGACCAGCTCGACCCAGAACAGTAACGGTGATGGGCGCATCATTGGATTGGGCGGTATTTAATCTGGAGCGTAGGATGATTTGACCCCCTGGCTTTGGGACCTTAGATGCCCTTAACTGGGCAAGCGCCTGATTTGGACCTGTGATTCGTTCAATTAAAAGCTCAACGTGCCCGCCTGTTTCTTTTTGACCAAATAGCCGCGCGGGGATGACCCGTGTATCGTTAAAGACTAAAAGATCCTGCTTACCAATTAGTTGCACAATATCGTTAAATGAACGATCTAAGCAGCGCAGTTTTCCATCGTCGGTTTGAGTTAGCTCTAATAGCCGACTGGCAGAGCGTTCGGCTAAAGGGTGCTGGGCGATGAGCTCAGCGGGAAGGTCGTAATTGAAGTCAGATAGTTGCATGGTATTACCATCGGTGTTGGGATTCTAACCATGAGCACAAAACCCTTGTCAAAATCAAGCAAAACACCGACTCGGATAGGGTCTCATGCCCTCCTTGCCAAGTTTGGGTTGGGGACCCCTGCCGCGTTAGCCTTACACCTCCCCATGCGCTATGAGGATGAGACCCAGCTTTGGACAATTGCAGAAGCCTTGGCTCAGTCGGGCGAGGGCGCAGTACAAACTCAAGGAGTGGTCACTCGTAGTCAAGTGCTATACCGACCCCGCCGACAGTTATTGGTCACGATTACAGACAACGGTGATGAACTTAATCTACGTTGGCTTCATTTTTATCCGAGTCAGCAAAAACAAATGGCCCTTGGGGCTCACTTACGGGTTCGTGGAGAGATTCGGGATGGTTATTTGGGTGCGGAGATGGTGCACCCAACAGTCCGAGCAGTTCCAGCCAATGCGCCCTTGCCCAAAAGTCTAACGCCAGTGTATTCAGTCACAGCAGGGATCAGTCAAACAATGATTCGTAAAGCAGTCCTAGGGGCCTTGAATCATCCAAGCATGCAAATGGTTTTAGCTGAAATTATTCCTCCGGTAATTTTAGAAAGTGCCGAGAAGGCAGCGATGCAATTTAGTTTGCGTGATGCAGTAATGTATTTACATCAACCTCCTGCTGATGCGAATACGAATACCTTGATGGAGCGAACACATCCTGCTTGGCGTCGAGTACAGCTCGAAGAGTTGCTTGCCCAACAACTATCACTCAAACAAGCTCACGAGCTCCGTAAAAGCCGGGCATCACCTCCCAAGATCGTGTCAAATGAATTAGCAAAAGCTATCCCCTCATTAGATGCAAAATCCCTTGCATCGCGATTATGCGAAGCCCTTTCCTTTGAATTAACTACAGCACAGCAGAGAGTATGGACACAGATAGGTAAGGATTTACAGGCAAGCTATCCCATGAATCGCTTATTGCAAGGTGATGTAGGAAGTGGCAAGACCATCGTCGCTGCTTTAGCCGCTGCACACATGGTGGAGCGTTCTTATCAGGTTGCCATTATGGCGCCCACCGAAATTTTGGCTGAGCAACACTACTTAAAGTTTAAGGAGTGGTTTGAGCCTTTGGGGGCCTCAGTTATCTGGTTGGCAGGAGGGATGAAGGCCAAGGAAAAGAAGCAAGCTCAGGAGTCCATTCAGTCTGGTCAGGCACAAATTGTGGTGGGCACGCATGCCTTGATTCAGGATGCAGTGCATTTTGCTGCCTTAGGGTTGGCGGTGATTGATGAGCAACATCGTTTTGGAGTTCGGCAACGTCTAGAAATCTCGCAGCGAATTGGCTCAGTCACTTATTACTGCCATCAACTCATGATGTCTGCCACACCGATACCGCGTACTTTGGCAATGACCTATTACGCTGATCTAGATGTATCTGTGATTGATGAGCTTCCTCCAGGACGCCAACCAATCACAACCAAACTCGTAAAAGATGGTCGACGTCAGGAGCTCATTGCCGGGCTTGAGCAGTGGTTACAAAAGGGCTTACAGGCTTATTGGGTATGTCCTTTGATTGAGGAGTCTGAGGTACTGCAGCTTCAAACAGCAGTTGATAGTCATGCTGAGTTATCTAGTGTTCTAAGTCATTATCAGATTGGCTTGATTCATGGACGCCTAAAGGCTGAGGAGAAGGCGGCCATCATGGCAGACTTTAAGTCTGGCAAAACCAAGATCTTGGTTTCGACTACAGTTATTGAGGTCGGGGTTGACGTACCCAATGCTGCTTTAATGGTCATTGAGCATGCTGAGCGGTTTGGCTATGCCCAAATCCATCAGTTACGCGGACGAGTGGGTAGGGGATCTGCGGAGTCAAGTTGTATCTTGATGTACTCAGAGCCTTTATCCTTGGCTGCCAAAGAACGCTTACAGACACTGCGCGAGGTATCCGATGGCTTTGTCATTGCAGAACGGGACTTAGCATTACGAGGTCCCGGTGAGCTCTTGGGCGCTAAGCAATCAGGCGATGCAATGCTGCGTTTTGTTGATCTGCAGCGGGACGCATGGTTAATCCAGATTGCTCAATGCCTAGCCGACCGATTATTAAAACAACACCCAGATTTAGTGAAGGCTCTTTTAGGCCGTTGGATCGGTGCACGCACAGAATTTCTAAAGGCTTGATAATCGTTTTATGACCTTAACTGAACTTCGTTATATCGTGGCTGTTGCAAGGGAACGCCATTTTGGGCGTGCTGCCGAGGCCTGTCACGTTTCTCAGCCTACCCTATCGGTTGCCATTAAAAAGTTAGAAGAAGAGCTGCAGACCCAAATTTTTGAACGCACTAGCTCGGATGTTGCTCTTACCACGCTAGGGGCAGTTATTATTCAGCAAGCCCAACGCGTACTGGAAGAGGCAAACGCACTTAAACATTTAGCAAAGCACGGACAAGACCCACTATCTGGACCCTTGCGTTTAGGAGCCATCTATACCGTTGCCCCTTACTTATTGCCAAGCTTAGTTCGTGTTGCGCGTGATACTTTACCCAAAGCCCCTTTATTTTTGGAAGAAAACTTTACGGTTCGTTTAATCGAAATGCTACGCCAAGGCGAACTGGATTGCGCTATTTTGGCGGATCCATTTCCGAGTGCTGGATTAGATTTCCTTGATCTGTATGAAGAGCCGGTCGCTATTCCAAAGGGGCATGAATGGTCAGACCGGCAAACAATTGGTCAAAAGGAACTCAAAGAGCAAAATACCTTATTGCTTGGAGCCGGTCATTGTTTTAGAGATCACGTCTTGGGAGTTTGCCCCGAGTTAAACCGTTTTGGTTCCGGCCTTACTTTAGGGGAGCATCGTAGTTTTGAGGGCTCTTCCTTAGAAACTATTCGTCAAATGGTAGCCGGTGGAATTGGCATTACTGTTTTACCGCGTACCTCAGTAATCAATCCAAATGATCGCGATGGCTTAATTATTTATATCCCTTTTAATGATCCCGAGCCTACTCGACGCGTAAGTCTGGTGTGGCGTAAGGGCTACCCCCGAATAGAAGCCATGAAAGCTTTAGTGCGTATGATTCGGGCTTGTGATTTACCTGGAGCGAGGTTGCTCTGATCCCTAAGCGTTTGCAGTCCTACATCGCGCTGGTGCGCTTAGATAAGCCCATCGGTATTTTGTTATTGCTATGGCCTACGCTTTGGGGTTTATTGATTGCCAGCGATGGATGGCCTAGCATTCAAATAGTTGTAATTTTTTGTTTGGGCACCGTGCTCATGCGGAGTGCTGGATGCGCAATCAATGATTATGCAGATCGAGACTTTGATAAGCACGTGCTACGAACGAAAGAACGTCCTCTAACCAGTGGCAAGATCAGTAAAAAAGAAGCTATATCTATTGCGGTGGGCCTTGCACTGATAGCTTTTTTGTTGATACAGCCCTTAAACACACTCACAAAACAGTTATCCGTTTTTGCTGTGGTGATTGCTGGCATATACCCGTTTACGAAACGCTTCTTTTCAATGCCGCAAGCGGTACTGGGTGCTGCCTTTGGTTTTGGGATACCGATGGCATTTGCAGCCATTCAAAATGGGATCCCCATCGAAGCTTGGATTTTATTCATCGGTAATGTGTTTTGGGTAATTGCCTATGACACGGCTTATGCCATGGTTGACCGAGATGACGATATTCGTTTGGGTTTAAAGACTTCCGCCATTACATTTGGTCGATTTGATGTCACTGCAGTCTCAATTTGTTATGGCGTATTGTTTGCTTCTCAAATCTGGGTCGCTGAGTTAGCCCAGCTCAGTAAATGGTTCTATCTGGGCTGGAGCGCTGCTCTGGGGTGTGCAATTTATGAGCTACGCTTAATCACTACGCGCAAGCGTGATGCCTGCTTTAAGGCTTTCTTACACAATAATTGGCTGGGAGCCAGTTTATTTATAGGAATCTTGTTGGGCTTGCTATTGAAGTAAGAAATTGTTTAAGTGCTACCTAGTTCTTTGGCCATTTGTACGCCACGCTCTTTGGCTGCAGCTAGGGCTTCTTCCAAAATACCTTGCCACTGTTTTTGCTCTAAGACTCCTAGGGCTGCTGCCGTAGTGCCCCCCTTGGAAGTTACTTTCTGTCGCAAAGTTGATGGAGTCTCGTTAGACTGCATCGCTAGGGCAGCTGCGCCTACAACAGTTTGGTAGGCTAATTGCCGAGCCGTTTCAGCAGGTAGCCCCAACCGTTCACCACCAGACTGCAGGGCCTCTAAGAATGCAAACACATACGCAGGCCCGCTTCCTGAAACTGCAGTAACCGCATCCATCAAAGACTCATCATCAATCCACACCGTTTGACCAACGGATGAACAAATGATTTCAGCATGCTTGCGTTGCACTTCACTCACAGTTGCAGGCGCAAATAGGCCTGTCATACCTTGATTAATCAAGGCAGGCGTATTGGGCATTGCACGAACGCAGCACCCATAGTGCAACCAGTGCGCCATACTTGCAGTCGGTATCCCTGCGGCAATACTAAGAACAAGAGGGCGCTCACCTGGGCAATTTTTGATGAGGTGAGACAACTTAAGAGCAATAGACTTAAAGTCTTGTGGCTTTACTGCAATGATGACAACCTGTGCCGCATTTAATTGCTCTTGCGCATTTACCAGGGTCGATAAAACATCAATGGAGAAGTCATGCACAAGATGTGCTGCGATTTGAGGGTCGGTTTCAACGGTGGAAATAGACTTCGGATCAAACCCTTTTTTTAGAAGGCCGCCAATGAGGGCGCGACCCATATTGCCGCCCCCAATAAAAAGAGTATTCATCGAATTCGATCTAGTCATGCCTCTATCTTAGCGCTTGGTGGACGTTGTCCAAAAATAGCACTTCCCACCCGAACCATGGTGGCGCCTTCCGCAATAGCCGCTTCTAAATCATCTGACATGCCCATCGAGAGGGTATCAAAATTATGAAAACCCGCACTCATTTCTTTTTGCACCCGAATGGACTCAAATAGCTCACGAACTGCTGCAAAGGATTTACGCTGCTGATCTGGATTTTTAGAAGGTGCTGGAATAGCCATTAAGCCACGCAGGGTAAGACCACGCAGGGGAGCAATTTGTTCGCACAAAGTAAGCACTTCAGAGGGATTTACTCCCGACTTACTCTCTTCGTCACTAATGTTCACTTGCACACAGACCTGAAGTGGGCCAAGACGAGCATGTGGCTCACGCTGTATCGAAAGACGTTCTGCAATCTTAAGGCGATCCAGTGTGTGCATCCAATCAAAGTATTCTGCAATATCAGCAGTTTTATTGCTTTGCAGAGGCCCAATGAAGTGCCATTCGAGCCAAGGTCGCAATTTATCAAGTTGCTTAATTTTTTCTACGGCCTCTTGAACGTAGTTTTCACCAAAAGCGGTTTGTCCGGCATGCATCGCTTCTTCAATCGCAGCGCTAGGGAACGTTTTACTCACCGCAATAATCTGAATTGTTTCTGGATCACGACCATACTCTTCCGCAGCAGCATCCACACGATGCTGCAGGGCCATGAGTTGATTAGTAATACGCCCCATTATGGTTTATACAAAAGTTGATCGATGATCTCAACCCAGTGGCGCACTGGTAGATGATCTTGGTGAAGATGGCTAATACAGCCCACATTACCGGAGACTACCGTCTTCGCACCTGAGCTCGCGCAGGCCGTTTCAAGATTATGGATCTTTTGCTGACGTAATTGTTCAGAGAGTATTGGTTGTAATACGGAGTAGGTACCTGCAGAGCCACAACATAAATGACTATCAGCGCATAGGTTTACACCAATACCTAAACTTTCCAGAAGTCCCTCAACCTTACCTCTAATTTGTTGGCCATGCTGTAAGGTACAAGGCGGGTGATAAACAACCCCCGCTTTTTTATCCCGTCCAATTTTTTGAACCAGTTGCTCCTGAAATTGCGGCATGATTTCCGATAAATCTTTACAAAGTTCAGAAACACACTTTGCCTTACTGGCATAGAGTGGATCATCGTGTAATAGATGCCCATAGTCCTTGACCATCACCCCGCAGCCCGAGGCATTCATCACAATGGCCTCGACAGAGTCTTTACCATTTTCAATGGATGGCCACCAAGCATCAATATTACGTTTAGCATCGGCAAGACCACCATTTTGATCGTTAAGGTGATAGCGCAGTGCCCCACAGCATCCCGCTTTATTACTGCTGATAAGCTCAATACTTAAGGCATCAAAAACACGTATCGTCGCATTATTAATATTAGGCAGCATACCGGGCTGAACACAGCCCTCAAGAATCAACATCTTACGGGTATGGTGTCTTTGAGGGCGCTTTCCAGCAGGTAGACCTTGCGGAACCTTTCGTTTCAAAGTCTCTGGCATCAGTGGGCGCATTAGTCGCCCCATCATCATGGCTGTATTAAAGAGTGTTGGACTTGTTAAACCCTCTTTAAGTAGCCACCGTGTAATCCGCTCCGCACTAGGGCGCGGCGCAGTTTTTTCTTCAGCCCATTTCCGTCCGATATCAACAAGCTTGCCGTATTCGACTCCGCTGGGGCAGGTGCTTTCACAATTGCGGCAAGTGAGGCAACGATCTAAGTGCCCACGAGTCTTCTCGGTCGGTAACTGACCCTCAGCAATTTGCTTAATGAGATAAATGCGACCACGCGGCCCATCTAACTCATCACCTAATAATTGATAGGTTGGGCAGGTTGCTGTACAAAATCCACAATGAACGCATTTTCCTAAAATACGTTTTGCTTCAATGCCGTCTGCAGTGTTAACAAATTGCGGTGCTAATTTAGTTTCCATAATTATGGTAGACGACCTGTTGTAAAGACACCGAAGGGATCAAAGGAGTGACGTAAGCGCTTTTGTACTAGCTCTAGACCAGCAGTCAAGGGATTTGATTGCAAGTTGGTGAAGCGTTCAAACTGCTCAGAACTATTGTTTCTAAAACAGCTGGCATGACCACCATGCTTTTGGGCAAGAGCCATAAGGGTGCTTGCTGTATTTTGATTGGCTGGTCCTTGAAGCCAACGTTGTTGGCCGTGCCACTCCACGATACCGACGGGATTAAAACCAGGTGGCATGGGTATAGTTTGGCAATCCGCTGGGAGTGATAATCGCCAAAGCGCATGACCCGGAGCGAGCTCCTTGAACCAAGCAATGGTTTGCTCACGCAATTGTTTCCAGAAAGATTCTGCATCCGCAGGATCCAATAATGTGGCGTTTAGTTCCGTACACATCATTTGATTTGCTGTGTTAACTGCTGCATTAGCGCCTGCTAAGCGTACCGTGAGCGTGCCTTCATCACTCGCATTACCAATCCAGACACTGGCATTTAGCGGTAAGGGTTGACCAGCCCATTCATTTAAAACCCGTAAGGCACGATCCTGAGAGATCACACAACGCAAGCTTGCTGTAGCAGCTGGTTTGGGTAAGACTTTGACCGATGCTTCAAGCAGAAGAGCAAGCGTACCTAGCGAGCCTGGAATAAGCCTTGAAACATCATAGCCAGCAACGTTTTTCATTACCTTACCGCCAAAGGAAAGATCCTCACCGCGACCATCCATGAGGCGAGTTCCCAAAACAAAATCTCGTAGGTTGCCAGTACTAATACGTGCTGGGCCCGCAAGTCCTGCAGCAATTATTCCGCCAAAAGTAGCTTGCTGTCCGAAGTGAGGTGGTTCAAAGGGAAGCATCTGATTTTTTTGTGTAAGCGCATCCTCAATCTCAGCAATTGGTGTGCCTGCACATGCTGTGATGACCAATTCTTCGGCCTGATAATCCAAGATCCCTTGATACGATTTAGTACTTAAGGTATGGGGTGATGTTGTATTACCAAACCAATCCTTGCTGGCACCGCCCTCAATCGATAAGGCTGTATTTTGTTTGCCTGCCTCGATAATTTGTTCCCGAAACTGCGAGAGAGCTGCTTCACGCATACTTAGAAGCGCTCCAACTCGGGATGAGGCAAAACACCACCGCTAATCCGCATTTTGCCGAACTCAGCACAGCGATTAAGGGTTGGAATTGCTTTGTCAGGATTTAGTAAGCGATCCGGATCAAAGGCGGCTTTAACACCCCAAAAGAGTTCGCGCTCTTGATCGCTAAATTGCACACACATGGAATTAATTTTTTCAATACCGACACCGTGCTCTCCGGTGATCGTGCCGCCCAACTCAATACAGGTTTCTAGAATCTCAGTACCAAATTCTTCAGCGCGATGCCATTCATCGGGATCGGCGCCATTAAAAAGAATCAGGGGATGCATATTACCGTCACCCGCATGAAATACATTTAGACAGCCTAAGCGATATTTTTCCTCCATGCCCTTAATACGACGTAGGAGGGTTGCAATATGGCGTCTCGGAATCGTACCGTCCATGCAGTAATAGTCTGCTGCAATGCGACCGGCTGCTGGGAAGGCATTCTTGCGACCACTCCAAAAACGTAGGCGTTCAGCCTCACTTTGAGAGACCTGAATACGGCTTGCTCCTTGGTGTTCTAGGACAGCGTTCATGCGCGCAATTTCTTCCTCTACCTCTTCGGGTGTGCCATCTGATTCGCATAGCAGGATCGCTTCCGCATCGAGGTCATACCCTGCATGCACAAAGTCTTCAACGGCTCGAGTAGTAGCTCGGTCCATCATTTCAAGTCCAGCGGGAATGATGCCTGCAGCAATAATGGCGGCGACGGCGTTACCACCTTTTTCAATATCATCAAAACTCGCCATAATGACTCGAGCAAGTCTAGGCTTGGGCACCAGCTTTACAGTAATCTCGGTCACAATCCCCAGCATTCCCTCGCTACCAATTAGCACTGCAAGCAGATCGAGTCCGGGCGCATCAGGTGCCATGCCACCAAATTCAACAATGTCACCATTCATTAGTACCGTACGAACTCGTAATACATTGTGCAGTGTCAATCCATACTTCAGGCAGTGAACGCCACCGGAGTTCTCATTAACATTCCCTCCAATTGAGCAAGCAATTTGGGAAGACGGGTCTGGTGCGTAGTACAAACCATGCTTAGCAACTGCCTCTGAAATTGCTAAATTACGCACACCGGGTTGCACTACAGCAGTGCGTGTGAACGGATCAATCTTCACAATCTTTTTCAGTTTAGCTAAGGATAAGACAAGGCCTTGCTCGATGGGCATCGCACCGCCCGATAAACCCGTTCCCGCACCTCTGGGAACAATCGGAATTTGTAAGCTATGACAGGCCTTAAGAATGCGCACTACTTGATCTTCATTTTCTGGAAGAGCTACCGCTAAAGGCATTTTTCGGTAAGCCGCTAAACCATCACATTCATAGGGGATAGTGTCTTCTGGTTGCCAAAGAAGGGCATCTTCGGCCAAGATTGGCCTGAGTGCTGATACCAAAAGTGCCTGTTTTGCTTGAATTGCTAGGATTTCAGGGGGAGCGTAGGGAGCATTCATATGCCCATTTTAGCCACTTACCTATAATCGGTGCATGGGAAATAGACTTTCAAAAATAGCAACGCGGACCGGCGATGCCGGAATGACCGGGTTAGGAGATGGTAGCCGGGTTGAAAAGGATCATTTACGCATCTGCGCCATGGGCGATGTCGACGAGCTGAACTCTCAAATTGGGGTGTTAATGACTGAAGAGTTTCCGGAGTCGATTGCGAGCGATCTTAGCAAACTTTTACTGCGGGTCCAACACGATTTATTTGATTTGGGGGGAGAACTTTGCATCCCCAACTACACCTTACTTAAGATCGAACAGGTGGAGCAATTGGATGTTTGGTTAAATCATTACAACGCTAATTTGCCACCACTAAAAGAATTTATCCTGCCAGGTGGCACGCGCGCTGCAGCTCAAGCACACATTTGTCGAACAGTGTGTCGTCGTGCTGAACGCTCGATTGTGAAGCTTGGGTGGGCAGACCCCATTCATGATTCTCCGCGCCAGTATGTCAACCGATTATCTGATCTACTTTTTGTTCTAGCTCGCGTACTTAATCGCGCTGCTGGGGGGCAAGATGTTTTGTGGAAAAACCAAAACAAAGTCGACGGGTCCTACTAAAAGAAAAAAGCGGACCTAAGTCCGCATCGTATTAGTGAGATTAAGTGCGTCGACGTTTACGAACAGCGCCTGCTAATCGCTCGAGAACTTGTACGGAGTCATCCCAATTAATGCAAGCATCTGTAATGCTCTTACCATACTCTAAATTTTTTGGATCATCTTTACCGGGAGTAAATTTTTGCGCACCCGCATGAAGATGACTTTCAATCATCACACCAAAAATATGGTTTGAGCCACCCTCAATTTGTTTGGCAATATCATCGGCTACATCAATTTGTCGTTGATGTTGCTTGCTTGAGTTTGCATGCGATAGATCAATCATCAATCGAGCTGGAAGTTTTGCAGCCTCTAGTTCAGCACAAGCGGCCTGCACATATTTCGCTTCATAGTTTGGCTCCTTACCGCCTCGTAAGATTACATGACAGTCCTTATTGCCTTTGGTTTCCACAATGGCAACCTGCCCGTTCTTATGAACCGAAAGGAAATGATGGGGTCGATGTGCCGCTTGAATGGCATCAGTCGCGATCTTGATGTTGCCATCGGTGCCATTTTTAAAGCCAATCGGCGCAGACAATCCGGAGCTTAGCTCACGGTGCACCTGACTTTCTGTCGTGCGCGCACCAATTGCGCCCCACGAGATTAGATCGGCAATATATTGGGGGGAGATGACATCAAGGAACTCACTTCCCGCAGGCATTCCAAGGCGGTTAATTTCCATCAAGACCTGACGAGCAATTCGTAGGCCTTCTTCGATCTTAAAACTTTCATCCAGGTAAGGATCATTAATTAAACCCTTCCAGCCAACCGTAGTGCGTGGCTTTTCAAAATAGACACGCATCACGATTTCAAGGTCAGCACTAAGTCGGCTACGTTCTTTCAAAAGACGTTGACAATATTCAACGGCAGCAGAGGGATCATGAATAGAGCAAGGACCAAT
>Ga0255098_1000401_pt1 | contig 12272 bp, 16 predicted proteins | sample Colum_Atlam_RepC_2_FD_188440 | JGI IMG/M metagenome (GOLD analysis project Ga0255098, IMG submission 188440) | Freshwater microbial communities from Columbia River, Oregon, United States - Colum_Atlam_RepC_8d | ecosystem: Environmental > Aquatic > Freshwater > River | place: USA: Oregon... | reverse complement strand
TTACTATATAATGTAATGGAATGGACAAGCCTATTTTTGATATTATCAAATTTATGTATGCTACTAGCAATACATTTCGCATATACTCATAAATTATTTTTGGAATGCTGGATTTTATTTCAATCTATGATAGTATCAATGATTTATCATGCTCTAGATAATTTTAAAGATGATTACCCAAAATTATTTCATTCATTCCAATTTATTGATTTTTATTGTGCAATATTAGTTATGATCACGTTATCAGCATTCACTGTGAAAATAGATGATAAATATAGAGGAATCCCACACACAATACTAGGAACATTTAGCCTATTTATGATATCATATGAATTGGAAGATATACGAGTTGAATTGATAATAGCAGCTGGGTGTTTTTTCATGGTTTTTGGCATACTACTTTGTCGCAAAAGATGCCCAGAATTCAAAAAACACAATGTAATCAAAGGCTCAATTTTTGCTATTAGTGGAATCGGATGTTTTCATATTACTTATTATATTGATACAATACCTTACTGGATTACGCATACATTATGGCATGTTTTCATAATGATATCAGCATTTTATATATTAAGGATTCACGTTATGAATGAAATTATGAAAAGAGTATCAAGTATTGAAAATTTCATAAGAAGTCGAATGACTAATAATTTGGAAATGCAAAATTTAGAAGAAATATAATATAATATTAAAGTATGGAATTCTCCGAATTAACAAATAAAGAATTAAAGGGTATTCTTCGAGAAAACCAAGTAAAAAATTATTCAAATTTAAATAAAAAAGAATTGATTAAAAAGGTAAATCAATTGACTAGAGAACAGAATGGTGGAAAAAGTGGAAAAGGAAAAAATGGTAAGAAAAAATACAGATTAAGAGGAGGATCACCAAAAAAAAAAAATAATGTTACTGCACCTGTTACTGCACCTGTTACTGAGAATGTTGCTAAGACTGTTACTAAGCCTGTTGCTACAAATTCAGTAATATCAGGTGTTAATACTAAACAAACTCAGGGAGTTAATCTTGCGAATCCTCTTAGTCCTACTAATAACTTACCGACAGCACCGCTTCAAAATTCAGCAGTATCGAATGCCAATAAAGTGACAGCACCGCTTCAAACTTCAGCAGTATCGAATGCCAATAAAGTGACAGCACCGCTTCAAACTTCAGCAGTATCGAATGCCAATAAAGTGACAGCACCGCTTCAAAATTCAGCAGTATCGAATGCCAATAAAGTGACAGCACCGCTTCAAAATTCAGCAGTATCGAATGCCAATAATGAAAAAACTGAATGTGGCGGCACATGCTCAATCCTATAAATTTTTATACAAATAAAATAATTGTATAAAAAATTGTAAAAATATCTTTGTATTTTCTATTTTGCTAATTTAGCCTTTACTTTATTATACAATTTTTTTAAGTGTGGCTTTGCATCCAATAATTTATGGAATACTTCAGTAGTAGCAGATTTCTTTTTCAAAGCATCTCGCACAGAAGCAGAAGCATTTTCTGAAACTAAATAGTCAAGCTCATAAGATGAATAATTACATTTTTTATGAACACCAGTAACCACTACAACAATAAAAAAAACATCTAAATCTAAATCATAATAATATTGGGTAGTGAAATTAAGTAACCCATCAGATGATAATTCAGCCCATATATCTGTTTCAATAATAAAATTATCTATAATTGCGGACAAATTTTTCTTACCAATAATTGTATTTTCATAATTCACAATCGAAAAAATATTAAAATCACCAGGATCTGGAAAACTCCATTTATAAGAAGACTTAAAACTTTGCACTTTATTGCATTTATCGCGAACAAATAAGGCTGAACCTTCTCCAACATATGTTTCACTCATTTATAATATTACAAATATTATTATTATTATTTTCCCAAAATAATAATAATATATCCGCACTAAATTATTTCACTAATTTCTTTATTTGAGCAGCCAATTCAGAATCATTTTTAAATTTACGTGCAACTGCTAATATTTTTTCTTTATTAGCCGCAAAAACTATTGGGTCAATCTCCATTGCTTCAAAAATAGCTAAGCTATTCTTCTCACATTTCTTGGTGTGATTTCCAAGAATAATAATAATATCATTATCCTCATTTCTTATAATTTCCCACTGGAAATTGAAGTTTTTATTTTGAGCTAAAATAACTCCACCAGAAAAAGTTATTGTTCCAGCTAAACAAGCCTTGCCATATTTAGAATTATTGTACGTAATTTTTGAAGTAAAAAAAGTCTTAGGTGTTAAAACAATATTAGATTTAAAAGTACTTATTTTTTCACAATTTTTTCCAACTTCTAACGATTCCCCCCGACCATTTGCTATAAATTTTCCCATATTCTATATTACATTTTATTTTTTTATTTCTATAATTATATAAACGCACACAAATGGATCTATATTCTGATCGCCACCCAAATCGCACAATGAAAAGCACTGGTTTCAAAGATAAAAAAACCGCTATGAAAACAATTGAACTTATCCAATTTCGTAGTCCAACTTATCAATTTAATGTTATCAATACAATGTATAATCGCGCTAAATTTCATCCACACCAAACCTCTGAAATGCGTGATGCAATGGAAATATTCGCCAGATGGTTAAAAAAAATACGTGTACATGTCAAAAGCCGATATTCTTGCATCTGGTATAAAATCGGACTTCATAGATAAATTGGAAGAAGTCGGTTGGAAATATTATAAGCTCCAATATTTGCCTATTGGAGCCAATGGAAAATATGACTACCTCAGTTGGAGAGACTATCAAATTGAAAAATTATTGAAAAAACCAAAGAAACTTCTGGAATTTGCATATTCACCTTAAGCTCACATAATATATGGTAAATAATAATCATCGTCCATGTTGTCATTAAATTTTGGCAAATTAATTTCGCAACATCCGCAATTGTCTTCATTTGCCCACAAAACGCAGCGATTTATTTGCTGCTCCTCATATTTAAGCTTCCAACGCCCAAGAATAATTGGTGGTTGTCTAGCATGTAATGCGTATATTGTAGTTAAAAGTAGCTTGAACATTTGAGTAATATTATTAGATTCTTTTTATGTAGCAAAAATATTTGTGCTTATTTCAAATTGTCTAAATAAAGCTGGAACTGGAATTTTTATATTTAAGAAATGATCTATATCAAGACGCATAATAGCTAAGCCAGTATATTGCAGTAAATGTTGGTTATTTTCTAAATAATACCACAAATATTGATTTGTTACTAATGTTTCATCATTACTAACAATTGTAAATGCATTATTATTCAGAAAATATTGTTGATTAAGGATCAATACTTGCCGATTGCTTTTTATTTTATTTATTTTACAAGTTTTGCCTTCACGGTTAAATTCATTTGTCATAAACAGTGGTCTCATACCAGATCCATAAACTGGAAAATTTCCTTCCACATTCAAATATCTATCTTTTCTCTCTCCATTTTGGATAGTGCATATATCTCCAAGTCTCATAAGAACCACCATTTTATAAATTAGTAAAATATTTTTTAACTTATATTCTACATTTTTATATTATTTTCCAGATTATAGCTCTCTGTTAGAATTCCATTCGCATAAATACCCTCTTCTTCTCCAGTGGAAATATGGTACATCTCATAGCGTAAATCATCATTGATTGGAATAGCCTTTTGATTAATATAGGTAAGCAAACGTATTTTCTCCCCAATTCTTTTGTATCCTTTGAATAATTTGAGATTTATTCTATTTTCTTCTTCTGTTAGTGTATCTACTAAAATAGAATGTCCGCCATTGATATACAAATCCTCAAATAATTCTTCATAATCTTCTTTCGCTAATTTATAAATTTTATTTATCTTTTCTTTTTTAGTAACAGGACGTCTTGTTGTATTTATTAGTGAAAATTGTTTTATAAAAACAATTTTTTTATATCCATTGTGATATGTTTTTACAAAGTGGTCTGTTGTTAGGTCTTCAATTGGAATATAAACTTCAAGATTGTCAAGAAAACACAATATTTTCATCCCCTTTACAAAACAAATTGGGTCCAATAATTCTAAATCATTTGTAAGACTATCGTTTATCATTCGACTAGAAAAAGCTAATTTCACATTTGCATAGTCCCGATTACTACTCGCAATTGGTTCATCTTCTATTCCAATTGCTATATTCGAATGAATCCCTAATGTTGAATTGTACCCGTTCACCAAAATAAAATGTGCCAATCCATTGTCTTGTAAAGATTGTGTTGGGTTTATGCAATATGTTGCTGTTCCAACGGATCCAATTTGGATGCTACACTGATTTCCGCTAACAATTGTCCGAGTTGTCCACGCCCCGTTAATAATGGCTAAAACTAGGTAGATATTGGGATATGCAGTTGGATCCGGTAATTGAATGTCAAAAAAATCACCTGTTATTTGTGAATTTGTATTTGCTATTGCCATATTAAAAGTTAGATTGGCAAATGTTTGACTAGTCGAATTGGCAAATGCGTAAATAATGCTGTCTGTCGATGAAGTAGTCCCGCCTAAGAAAGTTAATCTCAGAATATTATCTGGGACGAATAATGAGTTCAATGAAGTATTCTTTTGGAATGCTTTTATCAATTCTATATATTGGAAGCCCATTTGACCGATACCATACAATGGTCCGCCAGTAATTTGGACAGGAGTTCCTGGAACAGTATTTCCACTAACAAGGTCCGTAATAATTCGAGATTGAGATACAATATTCGTTAATTGAGAATTCGTTTTTCTACCAGATTGCTGCATATTTCCGGTTGTTGTATTTGTGACATTAAAATATATATAAGACATATATTTCATAATATTTTATAAATCTAGATATCTTCAATAAAAGTCACACTAGTACCCATTGTTCCAGCAGAATTTGCAACACCTGTAACAAATAATGTATCATATTTTGTAAATAAATTACGTGTTTGTAAAGAGTCATTTACAACTGATACAAATTCAAATGAAGTTTGGGTATCTAAATAGCCAGAACCAATAATAAATCCGGGATTTAATGCAGATGTATAAATAGTCCCGTCTCCTATATAATATTCCATTGAACTATTATTCAATGGGGTAAAAGTTAGAGTAGGAGTACCAGGGAGTAATGTTCCAATGGAGCCGTTTGTGGAAAACATATGAATTTTGAATTGTGCATATTTACCACTGCCACCACCAGTACCAAAATAATAAAAACTTAAATTTTTTAAAAAAAATGTCGAGAGTGGATATCCAGTTTGAACTCTTAACCCAAGCAGAACTATATCATTATTATTATTTCCAACAGCTACAAAAGAAGTCGGATTACTTACAGGAATAAGTACATTATTTATTCTTCCTGTTGAAAAATACCCATCTTCAATAATACTTGTACTACACATTTGGCGCATTGCATTCGCTACTGTTCCCTTAATATAATATGATAAATATATTCTAGGAGTTTTTGTATATTGTACTGTAAGCCCATTATGTAAAAATTGATGTCCATAATAAATAACGCCATCTATAATAAAACCACAGCGAATTCGACCAACACCTAGCCATTCTTGGTCCATAACAAGCAAAAGAGTTTGAGCCGCATTTGCAATAGTAAGAGTTTTCCCAGATGGACCACTTCCATTAAATGTATCAATATTCCATGAAGATTGTATAACTGATGTTGTTCCAGTTTGTGTAACATCTTCCCAATAAAAAAATTCTCCATCACATTTTAAATAAGTTCCTTCAGTAATACCAGGAGGAGTATTTGTATCTACTGAAAATAACCCCATATGTGAATTTGTTCCAGCACCGGTTGATGTCATTAAAACACCCGTCATATAAATTAATCGACTTTTTCCAGGTTGGTAAATCATTGGTTGTTTAGTTGTTCGTAAAGAATAAGTTGTTCCTGTCCCACTAATAGGCATATTTATATAATTTTGCGGTTCATAAGTTTGAGTGCCTCCTGTTTGACCAGAAACCCATACATCTACATCAAGACTTGTATTATTTGTCATTAGTGATGGATAATAATTAAATGTAGTAAAACATCCTGCAACTCTTAATCTACCAAATGCATCTAAAGCAGCCATATATACTATAAAATTATTTAATATTCTCGAAATTGAAAATTTTTTTGTTATATTATTTTATAATGGCTTGTAGTTGCAACAAGAATAAAAAGCAAAATGGCTTGAAAACAAAAAAAAATGCAAATATAAAAGTAGTAAATGGTATTACTGTTAATTACCAGAGATACCCATTTTTTGGAGTGCTATGGATAAATGGAGTCCCTAGTTGTGGAGCAGCATTGATTAAAAAAGGAAGCCAAAGTATTGTTATTACGGCTGCTCATTGTGTGTATTTTGCTACACCATCTGAGTTACAGGTTGGATTTTATCAGCCAAATAGAACAACTAAAAAATATACATTCAATGTGACTAATATTCAAATTCACCCTGGTTTCGTTGCAGAAACTTTTGAAAATGATATTGCATTACTCACAATTTCTGGAACTCCCCCATCTGTTGTTCCTGTTCTGGCAATTCCAAGTAAGGTTTTAGGAGCTCAGTTTATTATTCCAGGGACAAAAACAAAAGTAATTGGATATGGTACCACAAGCCAAGGTGGAGAAGATGCATTCTTACTACAATGCGGTTGCACTCCAATTATAGCTAAAAATGACCCACGAGTTGAATATAGCCCAGATCGAATTAAAAATGGAATGATATTAGCAGGCAAAGCATTTCAAACACCTGCTACGAATGTAGATGCATGCCAAGGAGATTCTGGCGGTCCTTTGCTTTATGTTTATAATGGAACCACATATTTAGTTGGTTTAGTAAGTTGGGGAACTGGATGCGCACTTTATGGTTATCCCGGTGTATACACTGATGTCAACTATTATCGCGAATGGATTACAGTAAATGCTGGTGTCTAGAATTATTTTTCTTTTTACTTATTTTTTTTACAAAAGTTTTTAGTGAAACTTCTGAATTTTTATTTTTTATCTTTTGAAAAAAAATTTTAGACTTGGAAAACATATTTGTTTTTTTAGTATGACAAATATGACACAATAGTTGACCATTTTCGGAATCTTTTGTGCCACCGAATCGATGTTCATTGATATGATCAATATAACCATACATTTTAGAGTATTGTAAAACTTTTTCTCCAGATTTTTTACAATAAGCCGGCTTTAGTAGCCGTTCGCCACAAGATTCGCAACAATGATTCGCATTTTCCCGTATTAGTTTCTTAGTGACAATTGAAAATTCATTTTCTTTGTTTTCTTTTCGATCTTCAACACCACCTGCGTTTACCCATTGTTCAAAATTAAATTCAGGATTCTGAATATTTCGAATGATCAGAAATAAATATTGTAGACACGTCATGGAATTAGTATTCAAATTCCAAATTTCAATCAAACCATGATTTTCTATAAATTTAAGAGCGGGGAAAAATAATTTCAAAATATTTAGAAAATTGGGAATGACTTCTTCCGGATAATCAATAATATATCCGCATTTTGGGGAAATTTTTGATCCAATATGTCCTATAATAAAAATATTTCTTCCAATAGACTGAAATGTGCAATATTCTTCATTTCCGTCTTCCATGTGATCACTAATATCGCAATCAAACGAAATAAATGAATCATCCATACTCATATCAGAATCATTATCAAAATAACTATGTTTTGATAATATTTTATTCAGATAAAATTGAAATTCTTCAAATAACTCCATTGGAATATCATTGATATGGCAGAAATATTTAAAATTGTTGTGTGTTAGCCAGTCTGTTTCAGCGTGTATTTCATTCATTTTTATTTATGGATGATTTTTCAATATTTTTATTCAGTTTTTTCCAAAAATTAAAATATTGAATAGAATATGGATCCCACGAGTAAACTATCATTTAGTGACTCAAACCCAGAAGCAAAACTTAAAATTCTGAAGAAAGTTGTACCTGCTATCAAAAAAGCCCTCCCAATTGCCCAAAAAGTAGTAACTATTGCCGGTGTAATTATTTCGTAAATTTTTATATTTTTATTTCTAAATAAAAATATAATGAGCTTTGAAAAATCAGCCTCCTGCCTCCGCAGCTTCAAACCCACTGTAACTCTCAGTTTCTCCAAGTCCCCTTCTGCAAAAGCTACCTTTTCATATGGTGGTTCTACTCCCTCCTATTCCTATGGTGGCAACACTTACAATTCATCTGGCTATTTAGCAAACCCATCGCGTTCTGCTCAAATCCAAGCCCGAAATGCTGGTGCATTGACCAACTACGAGGCTTCTAGAATGGGATTATCCAATCGCCGTTAAAAGTGAAAATCTCTCATTTCCTTTATTTGTTCTTTCAATTCTGGGATATTTCTGTGAATTTCATAAACAGTAGATAAACTTTTATCCACTTTTTCAGTATCGTATTCTTTCACTTTAATATTTAGCTCATAAATATCACTTATCATTGCACATAATTCATACTTACTAACAGTTGTCGGGCTGAAAATATGGCGCACACCTTTCCAGTAAGTATTCTCACTTATTATTTTATGAATAATTTTTGCAAGTTGTAAGCAAGTTATACCATTCCAATAATGATTGAAATATCCATTTATTGTGCGATTTTCATTAGATATAACCCATTCTAATAGTGACCTTTTATTCATAAATTCTTCTCCAATGATTGATGTGCGTATGATTGTTCCATCACATAATTCCCCAAGTGATTTCGATGTTCCATAATCATTTATTTCATCATGAGTCGAATATTCATGATATTCACCAGTTTCCCCGGAAAATACACAATCAGTCGTTATATGAATCATATTGATAGTTAGCATACTCAGAATAATTGGCAAAATAGAGTTTATTTTGTAGTAGTTCCGTTTGGATAGTTCATGGTCTTTGGAAGCTTGTGGAATAACTCCCGCACAATTCACAATGACATCGCTGGATTTAAGACCTTTTTCTTCTAAGAATTTTTTGAGAGATATAACCGATAATTCATCTAAATCAAAATCTTTGCGTGTCAATGGCATAACTTCAATATTATTCTGAGTAAGATAGCTTTTTACATAATTTCCTAGCATACCATTTGCACCAAATAAAAAAACTTTCATATTTATATGATATAAATATATTATAAATTTCTTATAGATTAAAAACCAAATGTAACACACCGCAAAGATTATGGTGAAAATAACAGTTTTAATTTGCAAAAATGCTTTTCAATTATTTTTGAATTTTTTAATATCATAGATATTAAAAAAGAAGCGATATCAGGTGCAAGATTCGAACTTGCGCATGCGAACATATTCGGGCTTAAGCCGAACTCCTTAAACCACTCGGACAACCTGACATTTTTATATATCTTCTTCATATTATTCTAAGATTTTTTTTTTTAGAATTAAACGCAAATAAATTTTATATTATAAAATAAAAATGGACCCAATAGTTCTTTATACAATATGTTCAGCTTATAAGCTTCCAATTCCAGAAGATACTATAAAAATGATAAAAATACCCCTGCAAACATTCGGATTTTTCATAACGGTCCACCGAAGCCAGCCACTCGGTGAATGGCCGCATGACATTCATGGCTGCATAGGCTACTGGGAAGACAAAAGAATGTCAAAAGCTGCAATTATTGGCAAAATCCCCGGAATAGCCCACAGTAGTTTTTTCACTGATAGCCGCGCACAATATCATGTGGTCCCGTTAATAGAGGACCCCGATGCTAGAATTGAAATATCATTTATGCAGTTGCCTTTGACTCCAATTTCCGGGAAGCGAAAAAAATTCGATAATGAAAAATATGGGCTGATAGTTGAATCAGACCAAGGTAGGGGCACATATTTGCCCAAAGTGTTCCAGACCAAAAATTGGGCGGAAATATCGGCGTCTTTGCTTCAAAAGGCAAGAGTTAAAACGGGTAAATTCTTCCAATATGAAACCAGCGTTGTAGAAGGAAAATTGCGGACTATTTTTGACAGAGAATATTTAGAATGGGTCGCCCAGGAATACCTTATTTTTATGGAAGTGAATTATGGAGATTTTGTGCCTTATATGGTTGAAGGTGGCAAGGTTATAATAGATAATACAGAGAATGTCCGCAATTGTGCGACTTTGTGCGAATTATTGGAGCTACCTATTTCGAAAAATTTAGAGGCAAAAATTCGGCGCGATATAAGGTATTACGCGGCGAAGTGGAAAAATCGGAATCAGCAACAAGCAAATGCATTCCTTATCATGGCAATGGCAAAGATTGGAGGGAAAGTAACTCAAACTTTAAGTGATATTTGCGATGATTTATACAAAAATTTGGACTCCATTGAGCCGCAATTCCAATTAGGGGAGACCTTAATTGCACTACACCAGGTGTGCCCAAGGATAAAAGAATTGGCGCACTGGCAAAAATGGATGGAGAAAAGATTAGATGGGCTAATGGGCGGTATGGATAATATTTTCGAATACAATTGGCAAGCGAAGTTTCTGTTCGAAATCAGAAAAGACATTCCAGCAAAGCGGCACACTGAAGAATTATTAAGTCGACTCATTGGGATGAAAATTACGGAAGATATGGAGACGAATTATTTAGCGGTTTATTTTGAAGCGATGATGAGCTTATGGGGGATTTTGGGAGGCGATATGCTTGCGAATATTTTACTTGTTTGGATATTCTTACTACGGCGCTGGAAGGGTGGGCTTTTCTATTTCAAAAATAGAACTGCAAGAATTGATATTACTGGGCATGTTATAAATGGTTTACAAGTTACGAAGGAGAAGTCGAAGGAGTAAAATTACTATTCTTGTCTTTGCCTTTTTTGTTCGGGATCCTCAGCGGGTTGTCCAGATGCTTGAGGGGCTTGATCCTGTCGAAAGCGAATTCCTAGAGAATCTGCTTGTGTCCGATGAGTGATTTTTGCCCTACATTTTGGACAGTTTGGATGGATTTGTTCAGCACATCCTGTGCAACAGCTGTGTCCACACTGAAAAATAGTGGTAAATTCGGGCGTGCTGAGATCGATGCAAATCGGACATTCTCCAAAGACAATATGTCCAAGGGCTCGCTGTGCTTCCGCCATTGTTGTCCCATGTTGGGCACAATGTGCTTGACACTCCTGACGCATTCGAGCAATCTCGCGCTCATTTCGCAAACCGCGTGTAAGTTCTGCAAATCTTTGGTCCGCAACAAATGCGTCCAGGACAATTGGATTTGTCAAAAGTGCACGGATACGATTGTTAAAATCGAGCATTTTGATGTCAAGTTTTGTAAACCAAGCATGCAAGATGTTGAACATTTCCTCAAGATTGAGTCCTAACTGATCAACTTGTGCTCCAATGAAGCTCATAACGGGTGGCATGCGATCAACAAATTGACCTAGATTATCACTGGTCATCAAGAGCTGAAGCATGCATTCCAATGAGCCGGCTTGAGCATGGGCTTGAGCATGGGCTTGAAGAAAGTCAATGACAGGTTGAGAAGTTGGATGCAAGTTGACAACCGGCAAAAAGCTGATTCCATTGACAAACAATATTCTTGCATTCAAAAGAAAATCGGGAAGAACACTGCGCAAAGCACAAACAATTTCCTGAAGCTTGGATGGTTTGCAACCTGCAACATGCAGTGTATGATCTCCATTGCGATTGAGAATTGCATTGAGCACTGTGATGTGATCTTTGAGACAAGGGATCGGTTCTAGACGATCAATGCACATGAATGCGGCAAAAATGGCTGCCTCTGCTTTGCGTTCATCATAAAATGCAGATAACGCCATCTTGATTGATCGGATGTCTTCCTTTTCAAGTTTGCTCCCATAGGTCTTCAAAGAAACTAGCATATTGGAGAACAACTCTGGATTTCTCCGCAGATGCAAGTTCATGAAAAAGTAGAGCACATTCGAAATCGAATACCTTCCAGGGATGACATGCGTGTCAAATAATACTTGATTCACACGAAAGATGTGCTCTAAATGGTGGTGATCAGACAAGTGGACAAACTCGCCAATTCTTGCAAAATTTCGCGGAAGAAGTAGTGTTGCTTCAGTGAGTCTTCCAGAGGAATCAAGGAGATCCGCAAGGTTCATCACGGATCCAATCAAGCGACGTGAACAATCATCAGACATGTAGTCTGGTCGGAGGAGCCAGCTGGCATCGATTGGGCGCTTTTGGAGAAACTTTTGGATAAGCGAAAGATTGTCGAAAGTGAAGTTCCATGGGATCTCAAATAAATTGAGGATATTGCCAATAAATCCTTTTTTAAGA
>Ga0255098_1000399_pt1 | contig 12296 bp, 11 predicted proteins | sample Colum_Atlam_RepC_2_FD_188440 | JGI IMG/M metagenome (GOLD analysis project Ga0255098, IMG submission 188440) | Freshwater microbial communities from Columbia River, Oregon, United States - Colum_Atlam_RepC_8d | ecosystem: Environmental > Aquatic > Freshwater > River | place: USA: Oregon... | reverse complement strand
TTTTTCAAATTCTTTTTTCGAGTTAATTTGGAAAATATCTTCTTGTGAAATCATGGTACAAAAATAGCAAACAAAATGGTCTTAAATAAAAAAGCACCAACTTTCGTTGATGCTTTTCTCTTATTTGTTATGCTGAATTTAGTTCAGCATCTATAAATTACTTGATAACTAATTTTCTAGTAGCTGTTTTACCTTCTTCTGTAATTTTAACTACATAAACACCAGCTGTTAATTTAGCCACGTTTACAGTGTTGTTTACTACATTAGACTTTAAAACTTCTTTGCCTAATAAATCAAATATTTGAACAGACATAGCTGCATTAGCTGTAGAAGTAAAGTTTAATGTGCCTCCAGATACTGGGTTTGGATACATTGTTAAACCATCAATTGTGTTTAATTTTTCTGTTAATACTTCATTAAAATTAACGCCTATTTTTATTTCGTCAACAATTATAGTTGGTTCTTTTGCGGCGTCTCCTTGTCTTAACATAAAACCAGCTAAAGACGTTATTGCAGTAGCAGGTGTATCAGTTAGGTCAGGTGTAGTACTACTAGTAAAAGTTGCTATTGTTGGGTTTAACCATGCTTTTAATGTGTTGCTGGCAAAATCATATCCAAGGGTTACAAAAACCATATCACCCACATTAAATAGGTTTGTAGCATAATTTGAAGTTGTAGAACCTGATGATGCTAAACCTAGTTGATATTGCGTACCAACTTTTTTAATAAAGAAACGCGCTTTAAAATTAGTTGATGTACCATCAGTTAAAGTTATGAAGTAATCTTCAGCACCTTCAGTAGTTACATTTGCATAATCCGATACATTCATTAAAAACGAAGTGAATAAATTACCTTCTGTAGCAGTTGTACTTGTAAATTTTGTCATGCAATCAAATCCTGCTCCTGAAAAAGAAGCTGAATTACCGATTGTTGATACACCAGCGTAACTAAGATTATTAGCAACTACCAATACATCATCGCCAGAATTATAATTTGACCATTTTTGTTGTGAACCAATACTCGCACCTATTGTATAGTCGAATGGTTCATAATAAGGCAACGTATTTATAGGTTTACATTCTGGTGATGTAATAGTTTTAGATAGTGTACAAGCTCCAGTAACAGATAATGTTACATTTGTTCCTTCTGGAATATTACTAATTGTGATAGATCCAGTAGCTGTGGTAGATGGATTATCACCACCAACTGTACCAGTTGAAGCTACTAAAGTATAAGATCCTGTTCCTCCACCTGTAAATGGTATAGAAACACTATAGGTATCAATGTTTAATGTAATAGCATCACAAGTTGTTGTTTCTGCTGCTAATGCTAAGGCACAAGGTGTAGCGCCAAACCATGTAGAATAAATTCTGATACCGTCAATTGTAATGTTTTGTGCTGTTGCAGGTTGTCTTAAAAAGAAACCAGATATTGTAGCAGAACCTGAACCAGTTGTTGTAACTTCTGGTGTGCCTGCACCAATTTCATTAGCAGGAACACCTGCTTGTTTCACCCACATACTAGCTGCACCTGAGGCTGTAACATCATATTTAACAATAATCAAATAGGTAGTATTAATATCAAAATCTGTAGTACTATAGGTTCCTGTTCCAGTATTTGACATTCCAAAGTTTACTTTTCCAACTGTAGTAGATGGTTTCACCCAAATTCTATTTCCAAAAGCACTACCTGTTGTATTTAAACCAGCAAAGTATCCTGCTGTTCCATCTGTAACATTAATTAGAAATGAATAGTATAAACTTCCTGATGTTACTGCAGTGAATGTTTTTTGGGCATCTTCTCCAGTATTATCTAATCTTGCAGCGTTTCCAACAACTGCGCCAGTTATACCAGTGGTGCCTGAGTATCCAGTATAAGTTAAACCGTTTGATGTACCAACATCTAAAGCATTAGTACCTGCTCCACTAAAAGCAGTCCATCCGTTTGCTGTAAGAAGAGCGCCGTCTGCGTAATTAAAATCTTCAGAAAGTATCTGTCCAAAAGACAAAGTGCTTACTGCTATTAATAATAAAGTGTAAAGTTTTTTCATTTTTATAAAGTTAAATTATGGTACAAAGATAATTAGTTTTTAAGTTTTATGCTATTATTTAGTTGTTAACTTAAAATTAAATAATAGATATGAGTTTAATTAACTAATTGATAATTAGTTTTCTAGTAGCAGAAGCTTCTCCTTCTTTAATTTTAATGATGTAAACACCGGCTTCTAAATGACTTACATTTACTTCTTTTGAGGTAGTAACTGATTCAAGTACTTTTTTCCCAAGAACATTAAAAATTTCCACTTTTTTATCTAAAGAAGATTTAGTAGTAATGAAAATTTTTCCTGAGTTTACTGGATTTGGATAAATGGTAAGTCCTTCAATTGTGGGTTCTTGTGTTTTTGTTGCACTACCCGATTTGTTTTCTTGAGCTTGTAGCTTGTAAGAAAACAAAAACGTTAAAAGAAAAATAGTATAAATATATTTTTTTTTCATGCGATACTAATATTGAGTGTAAATATAACTAATTTTTTAATACAAATACAATGCCAAATAAAAAATCCCTCACTAGGAGGGATTTAGATATTATTTTTGAAAGTATTACAAACCAGTTGACCAACCAGTTGTCCATGTTGGAGTTGATCCGCTATTACCTGCACCTGTGTTAGAGCCTACTGTTAAATAAGTTGTATTTGTTCCAGCGTATTCAGAATTTGTTGTAATTGATGAACCAAAATAAATAGGGTTAAATGTAATAAATCCACTATCTACATTTGAATTAGAATTTGGGTCAACACCTACTGCATTGATTTTTAAACCTTTTGTAAAACCATCGATATAAATATTTTGGCAATTCCATTTACCAGAACCTTCTTTCAAGAACATTCCGTGTTCTGAACCTGCTAAAGCACCTTTAAGAATTGTAAAGTTTTTTAATGTAGTATTAGTAGTTGGTGTTGCAGCACCATTGTCTCCATTGTTAGACCCTTCAACACCAGCCTTTGCAACATCTTTAATAAATACATTTTCTAAAGTTCCTGAATATCCATCTGCAAAGTCAACGGCATCATCTTCACTGTGTAAAGCGATTAGGTATTTACCATTTACTGATCCACCAAAAAATTCAATTCCGTCATCACCACTTTTAAAAGCTTGGATATATTCGAATACAGTTCCACTACCTACACCAAATAATGATACACCATTAAATTCTTTTGTTGCATTAAATGCAGCTCCTGTGTATTCTACTCTTAAATAACGTATAACTCCCGAGCTATCTGTATTTTCAGTTCCACCATAAGTTAAATCACCTACTTCAGAAGTTGCAGTTTGTCCAGTTGAACCACCTTTATTTGTATTTGCTCTACCACAAATTACTAATCCTCCCCAGTCACCAGTTGCTTTTACAGGTTTTCCACTTGTCATTATCACTGGGTTTGTAGAAGTTCCGTTTACATACAATAAACCATCTTGTGCAATTGCAATATAACAAGCAGTTCCACCACTTGCCTCAATTCTTGTTCCTGCTGGAATAGTCAATGTTGCACCACCTCTTACAATAAAAGAACCAGTTAAATTATAAACTTGTGCTGGGTCTAAAGTTGCAGATTGTCCAGATAATAATTCACCTTTAAAATCAGCAGGATTGATAGTGATAGAATTGTTATCATTTGAATCCTCATCTCTTGAGCAAGAGGTGAAAGTTAATACAGCTATAGATAAAGCTGATAATAATAAATTTTTCATATTTGTGTTATTTGATTTGTTTGCAAAATTAATATTACTCGATTATTAAGTGATTATCTTAATGTTATGAATATGTTAATAAAATATTAGACAGGTCTTATTAAGATCTGCCTAATATTAATATAATATCAATTAATTGTTTAGAATGAATACTTCATTGATACGCTGAAGTTTCTCCCTTTTTTATATGAGTCAACTACAATATCTTGAATGTCTTGTTTTCTTTCAATAGTTGGATCAGTTAAGTTTCTTGCATTAAAGCCAAGTCCAATATTTTTACTAAGATTGAATTTTAATATGAAATCAACTGTAATAACTTCACTGTCTACTATATCTCCTTTTCCTGTAACCCCTAATGCGTATATTCTATCAGAAAAATAACCTCCAGCTAGAGTTGCAGTTAATGATTTGTCATTTTTAAATTCTTTATTAAAACTAAGGTCAGTATTTATTAATAAATCTGAAGCACCTGATAATCTTGATTCCTGATTTGTAAAAGCTACACTTATTCCTGGATTTTCTACAATTACTTTTTGAGTATCTAAATCTTGATTTGTATATAAATAAGATACATTAAGCCCAAAGCCTAAATTTGTTTTTTCTCCAGTAGTACTGTTCTCTCTTGAAATAATGCTTTTTCTCCATTCCCCTTCAATTCCTAATCCAATTGCTTTTTCACCTGAATTAACCCATGAAATGTCATTTGTTGCAGAAGCTACTGTAACTTGGTTGATTGGGTTTTGAATGTATTTACCAAATCCTGTAAATGAAATTACTTCTCCATTTTTAGGGAATATTTCCCATTTCAAATCAAAATTATAATCAGTTGAGTTATATAAGTTTTCGTTACCGAAGAAACTTTGACCAACTTCTTCAAATAAGAAAGGAGCTCTTTCTTTGAACTGAGGTAAAGTATACGTTTTACTGGCGGCAAATTTTATATTTTGTTTTTCGTTTACTTCATATTTAGCAGTTAATGAAGGTAAATACTCTACAGTGTCAGTTAATTTTTTACCTGTTTTTAATGAAGTACTATAAAAAATATCTTGGATGATAAACTCTGAACGGAAACCGGCAATTACAAATAATTTTGGTGTAAACTGGTATTCAATTGCTCCAAAACCAGCAGAAATAATTTGTTGTCCATTATAATTTTGTGGATTTAATGCGTTTGCAGTACTTAAACCTCCTCTAAATGTTTGAATATCAAAATAGCCTAAATTAAAACTATTTTGGTTAAAATAACCATCAATATTGTTTAAATTAATAATTTCTTGCGAGTTAATTTTGAAGTTAAATTGAGTAGCATCAAAATTAATCTCTTTGTAACGAGCACTATATCCAGTAATCAATTTTCCTTTGTAGGTGTTGTCTTCTCTTTTCCCGAATTTATAAGTCAATGTGAAATTTCCTGCTAATTCATCATCTGTCATATTTTGATAATATCGGTGGTTATCAGATTTATTTAAATTAGATACAATTAAAGGTGATGTATTTGGATTGTCATCATCTAAAGGAACAAATGTATTTTGCATTCTGTCTGGAATTACATTCGTCATCATATTATATGAAATCCCCCAATCAAAATTTATACGATCACTTAGTGTATGATTTCCTAATAATTGATTAATAAATAAAGATGTTCTATCAAAAGTAGAACGGCGAACAAAACCACCACCATCAGGTGCTGCGTCAAAAATATCTATAATTCCTCTAAATTCTTCATGCTTTTGAGATGTAGAATTAATATACATTGAATTAAATTTGATATTATGATTACTGTTTATTTTGTAGTTGATATTAGCCATAGCATTTGAACTAGTATTATACTCGTATGATTGTCTAAAGAAATCTTTTCCTGCAATTGCTTGTGTGCTAACACTACCTCTTCTTGCGCCTTCTTTATAATTGTACCCATTATCAAATGAAGTATTTATAAAGAAGCTTAATTTACCATTAGAACCAACAGAATATGAATCACCTCCTCTAATGTAGAATGAACTTCCTACTGGTGTTGCTGATTGTTTGTCCCAACTTGTAGTAAAATTATAACTTGCTAATGGGTTGTTTGGTATTGGTTGATTACTAAATCCATGGAATTTTGGTCCATCTTGTAAGTAAAATTTATTTTGTGATATAGCATTAGAATTTGCATTCATTCCACTTCCTGCCTCAATCATTCCACTTCCTTTGTACGTTTTTGAAACAATATCAACGTTTGCTCCAGCGAAATCACCATAATTTTTGTAGTTGAATGTTTTGTCAATCCCAATGTATTCTACAATGTCAGTAGAAAACACATCCAAAGACATGTTTTTTGTTGAAGGGTTGTTAGAAGGTAAAGGTAATCCATTCATTGTAGTTGAATTATATCTGTCACCAAGACCTCTTACAAAAATATCGCCTGAACCTTCTTGCTTAGAAATTCCAGAAGTTTTAGCAACAGCAGCTGCTACATCTCCAATTCCTTTTTTAGAAATTTCTTCAGCACCAATACTTTGTTTGATTTCAACTGCTTTTTGTTGTTCTTGCAATAGTGCACTTTCCTTTTCTTTTGAAACTACTTGAACAATTTCCACATCTTGTAATTGAACGCCGCTTGCTTCAAGGGTATGATTAATTACTTTTTTCTCATTTGCTTTTAAAGTGAAAGGTATTTCTTTAGTCTCATACCCTAAATACCCTATTACTAAGGTGTAATTTCCTGGTTTTAATGAAATAGAGTATTTGCCGTTTTCATCTGTAGATGCACCTTGTTTTGTTCCTTTGATTACAATATTAACAAAAGGTAATGGTTCGTTGTTAAATTCTTTGTCTAAAATAGTTCCTGTTACAGTTCCATTTTGTGCAAAAATTGTTGTAGCAAAGATTAATGACAATAATAAAAAACGTAGTTTCATGTTGTGTTTTTAAATTTTTTGCAAAATTACTGCTTAGTAGTAATAATAAAGTTAATATATTGTTATTAATTAGTTGCTAATATGTTATTTAAACGTTAACAAATTAAATAATTGTAAACCTCTTAAAACATTTTTATTTATCTTTACCTTTACAGAGCAAAACATAACATTTTTTGTAATGAAAGAAAAAAAAATTAAGATCTTATTGGTTGATGATGAACAAGATATCTTAGAAATTGTGGGGTATAATCTTTCTCAAGAAGGCTATCAAATTGTAACGGCTTCAAACGGTAAAGAGGCTATTGCTAAAGCAAAAAAAGAACTTCCGCAATTAATTATTATGGATGTGATGATGCCCGAAATGGATGGGATGGAAGCTTGTGAAAATATCAGAAAAATTCCAGAACTTCAAGATACTATCATTACTTTTTTAACTGCTCGTTCTGAAGATTATTCGCAAATAGCAGGTTTTGATGCGGGTGCAGATGATTATATTGCTAAGCCAATTAAACCAAAAGTATTGGTAAGTAAAGTGCAAGCTCTGTTAAGACGATTAAAAGGAATAGATGGTGTTTCTTCCAGTACAACCCTAAATGTAAGAAACATTGAAATTAACCGAGAAGAGTATAAAATTATTAAAGATGGAGTAGAAATTGTCTTGCCAAGAAAAGAGTTTGAATTGTTTTATCTTTTGGCTACTAAACCTGGAAAAGTTTTTACAAGGGAAGAAATATTAGATAAAGTTTGGGGTAACGAAGTAGTTGTTGGAGGAAGAACAATTGATGTTCATATCAGAAAACTTAGAGAAAAAATAGGCGACGATTTCTTTAAAACCATTAAAGGAGTGGGATACAAAATTGAATTTTAATGCAAATAAAATTTAAAAAATCATACAAATTTGCTTTTAAGTCTTCGCTTTACATTTCGCTTTTCTTCCTGGCAACGATTTTTCTTTATCATTTCTTTATTCAGTCACTAAATTTACTGGTTGTTTCAGTTTTTTCAACTGTTTTTTATGGTGCTACGTTCTTTCTTATTCAATTTAGAGTAGAGCATTTTATTTACAAACAAGTAAAGCGAATATATGATGATGTTTCACTTTTAGAAACAACATCCTACATAAATCAGCCTGTAACTACAGATATGGCAACATTAACCAAAGAAGTTAAGAAATTTGCCAGGGACAAAAAATTAGAAATTGAAACCTTAAAAATTAGAGAGGAATATCGTAAAGAATTTTTAGGAAATGTTTCCCACGAATTAAAAACTCCATTATTTACCATTCAAGGCTATTTACTTACGCTTTTAGATGGTGCTATGGAGGATAAAAATATTCGAGCAAAATATTTAGAACGTGCTGAAAAAGGAGTCGAAAGGTTAATTTACATTGTTAAAGATTTGGATATGATAACCAAATTAGAAGTAGGTGAAATTAATTTAGATGTTTCAAGATTTAATATTGTTGAAATGATTCAAAATGTATTTGATTTATTTGAAATGAAAGCTGCTAATAAGAACATCACCTTAACGTTTGATAATCGATATGCCCAGCCAATTTGGGTAATGGCAGATCAAGAGAAAATTCAGCAAGTGGTTACAAACTTGGTTGTAAATTCAATTAAGTATGGAAAAAAAGGTGGAACAACCGAAGTCAGTATAGAGGATTTGATAAAAAATAAAATAATTGTAAGAATTACTGATAATGGCGAAGGAATTGCTAAGCCAAATATCCCGCGTTTGTTTGAACGTTTTTATCGGGTTGATAAAAGTGGTGCTAGAAGTGAAGGTGGTTCAGGTTTAGGATTGGCAATTGTTAAACATATTATTGAAGGTCATGATGAAAAAATATATGTTGAAAGTCAAATTGGTGTTGGCTCTGAGTTTTCATTTACTTTGGAAAAGACTAAATAATTCGCTCCAATTTTGCTCAACAGATAAATTTTTAAAGCCTTTATAAAAATAAATTTTTTCTAGTTTAGAAATTTTAAATTTTTCTTGTTTACAGCTAGGTGCAATAATTTCTGATTTGAATTTTTTAGCTAAATATTCTTGTTCATATTGGCCTGGTGTAGGAATAAAAAAAGCTTTTTTCTCTAATTTTGCTAAATCCATTACAGTAGTATAACCTGAACGGCATACAACCACATCACTTTCATTAAAAGCGGTGCTTAATTCCTCAGAATTCATGTAGTTATAATACGTAATTGAATTTATTTTTTCAATTTGTTGAGTAGGCTCTACAATACCTTTAACGAAAAGAATTTCCTTTTCACTTTTTTCTAATTCTTTAGTTAATATTTTCTCGAGTAATGTTCGTTGCGGTTCTGGTCCTGAAAGTAAAACCATAAGATCATATTTTATGGGCAACGATTTTTTTTCTATACGACTTAACGGACCTATATATTTTATCTGTTTATCTGATTTTTCAACATGTCCTAGTTTTCCTGATAAATTTTCTACTCCAGCAACATCAGGAACCCAACAGGTGTCAAATTTGGAAATATAACGTAAATGAAGTTTTGTTGTTAACCAAGAAGTGTTTCCAGAAAGAACATTTAATTGGTGTGTTATAAAAACAGAAGGTACATTTGCTGAAAAAACACCCAAACGATTATCACTAATGATGCCGGATATTTCATAATTTTCAATAATTTTTTTAATTTTTGATTTCTCTTTTTTTATGGCAAGTAACATTTTTGGCATTTGATAGGCTAATTTCCATTTGAAGTTCTTGCCTTTTTCTGCATATTTAATATTGTAGGAAGGTAAATCGATTGCAATTAAATGCGGAAATTCTTTTTTTAGCAATGCTAAAGCCACCCCGTCTGAAGCAATAATAGGTACAAAACCGTTTTCTTCAAGAGCTTTTATAATTGGAATACATCTAGTGGCGTGTCCTAATCCCCAATTTAATGGCGCTATGAGTATGTTTTTATTCATTCTTTTTTATTGATACAAAGTGAAGTCAACGTATTAAAGTATTATTTTTTTAGAATACTAATGAATTGTTCAGCTAATTTATTTTCACTTTCAAAATTATATTCTTCTTCTATGGTTACTTTATTAACCTCATGTTTATATATTTTCCATTTTTTGTTATTGTATTCCAAAGCAGTCAGGTTTTCAATCCAGTCGCCTGAATTCAAATAGAACGTTTCCCCTTTTTCATTTTCCATAAACTCAATTTTTGGTTCGTGGATATGACCGCAAATTACATAATCGTATTTGTTTTCAATAGCTAACTCAACACAAACATTTTCAAAATTAGTAATAAATTTTACGGCAGATTTTACATTGTTTTTAATTTTTTTCGAAAGCGAATAAGGTTCTTTGTTAAATCTAGCTAATATCCAATTGATAAAACGATTAATCAAGATTAATATGTCATAACCCCAACCACCTAATTTTGCTAACCATTTTGCTTGAGTTATTGACGCATCAAAAACGTCTCCATGAAAAATCCATGCTTTTTTCCCGTCTAATTCTAAAACTAATTTGTTTTCAAGACTTAAGTTGCCCAAATGTAAATCGGTAAATTTTCGTAAGAATTCGTCATGATTTCCCGTTAAGTAATGCACTTTTGTTCCTTTTGAACTTAATGAAATGATTTTCTTAATTACATTCAAATGACTTGCGGGAAAATAAGATTTTCTAAATTGCCAAATATCAATAATATCGCCATTTAGAATTAAAATTTTAGGTTTTATTGAAGACAAATATGCTAACAATTCTTTTGCATGACAGCCATATGTTCCCAAATGAACATCTGAAATTACAACAACTTCTACCTTTCTTTTCTTCAAAATAATACTTTTTTGCAAAGCAATAAAACATTTCTATTGTTAAGGTTATTGAAACATTATTAAAAGATTATTTGTAGTGCTAATTATTTCCTTAATTTTGCCCAAAATATATTAAAGGTGGGAAGTAAAAATAAATTAAAAAGATTCAGTGAGAACGAAACGTTTGACAATGTTTTTCAACCAACACGAGAAGAAGTTGTAGGTAACGAATTTCCATTAAGAGGTAAATGGAACGATGAATTTTTTAAAAACGATAATCCAATTGTATTAGAATTAGGTTGTGGAAAAGGCGAATATTCTGTTGGTTTAGCGGAAAGATTTCCAGAAAAAAACTTTATTGGAATAGATATTAAAGGTGCAAGATTTTGGCGTGGAGCAAAAACTGCGGTAGAATCAGGCATGAATAATGTAGCTTTTGTAAGAACACAAATCGAGTTAATTCAACATATTTTTGCTAAAAATGAAGTGTCTGAAATTTGGATCACCTTCCCAGATCCGCAAATCAAATATAAAAGAACCAAGCATAGAATGACTAATGCTGCATTTTTAGAGAACTATAAAAACATCTTAAAACCAAGCGGCTTGATGCATTTAAAAACTGATTCAGAATTTATGCATGGATATACATTAGGGTTGTTACATGGTTTAGGGCATGAAGTTCTTTATGCGAATCATAATATTTATAAAAATGAAGGTGCTCCAGCAGAAGTAACTGGAATTCAAACATTTTATGAAAGTCAATATTTAGAAGTTAACAAACCAATTACTTATATTCAGTTTAGAATTAAGTAATGTATGTTACATTCATTTTGTAATTGTTCCTTACTTTTGATAAAAATCAATTTATGACGTTTGTTTTAGCCATTTTTTTAGGTTTGATAATTTCTATAGGAGGTATCATTATTCCAGGCATGTTAAATATGACTATTGCCAAATTGAGTATTAAAGAAAACCAAAAACAAGCGCTCAATTTTGCTTTTGGAGCAGTGGTGGTGGTTTTTGTTCAAAGTTTTTTAGGAACCTATTTTGCAAAGTTTTTAGATGCTAACCCTATTTTTAGTGAAGGATTAAAAAAAATTGGAACCTTTATATTTATTGGTTTAACGATAGCCTTCACTGTAATGGGCATTAATTCCAAAAAGAAAAAAAACATTAAAGTTAAAATCGATAAAAAAAGAAATCGTTTTTTTTATGGAATGGCAATGTCCTCTTTTAATATGTTTGCGATTCCTTGGTATGCACTAACTAGTTTAATGATGTCTTCAAAAGATTTGTTTCAGTATGACATGATTTCTATTGTGCTGTTTTCACTTTCGGCTGCTATAGGAACTTATTTCGTTTTCTATTTATATGCTCGTTTTTTTAAATTAATAGAGCATAAGCTGACTTTTATTGTAAAAAACATCAATTTTTTAATTGCTGCTTTAACCGGAATTGTTGCAATTTCTTCGCTTTATAAAATGTACCTTTAGTCTTTTGGACAAACCAACTTTAAATAATGATAACTTTTTTGAACGTGTTTATGAAATCGTTCGACAAATTCCTGTGGGAAAAGTTACATCTTATGGCGCCATAGCAAAAGCTTTAGGAACAGCTCGTTCTGCCAGAATGGTGGGTTGGGCAATGAATGCTTCACATAATTTAGAAGATGTTCCAGCACATCGTGTCGTAAATAGATTAGGGATGCTTTCTGGGAAACATCATTTTGAAGGCACAAATCTAATGCAGCAACTTCTTGAAAATGAAGGAATAAGAATTAAAGATAACCAAATCTTAGATTTCAAAAAACATTTTTGGGAACCAATATTAAAAAAATAATTCAACCATTTCTTAGGCCGAGTTTATTG
>Ga0255098_1000398_pt1 | contig 12297 bp, 15 predicted proteins | sample Colum_Atlam_RepC_2_FD_188440 | JGI IMG/M metagenome (GOLD analysis project Ga0255098, IMG submission 188440) | Freshwater microbial communities from Columbia River, Oregon, United States - Colum_Atlam_RepC_8d | ecosystem: Environmental > Aquatic > Freshwater > River | place: USA: Oregon... | reverse complement strand
GGCCTCGGGTGGTGCGCGCAATCCCTGCGTCGAGAGCGTTTACGTCCACGTGGGCACCAAATCCATATGCGTCAATTTCTGGGAGGAAGCCGCCCGTTGCCCGCTGGAAATCAAGTAGGGAAGCGCCAAAGCCTGCAGGATTACGCGGGTCCACATTGTGCTGCCCATCCGTAAACAGCCACAAGCGAAAACGCCCTCGTCTGCAGTGGTGTTGGGGGGTAAAGGAGAAGAGTGTGTGAGGCAAACGGGACGGCGGATCGTGATTTGTGCATCATTGTTCTCACCCCTCCTTTGTGCGCCAGATGGGCAGAAGCTCATTCATGGCCGCTTCGATGCCTGCCCACGTGTTGGTGCTGCCCTCTGGCTGCAGGCCTTGAAGACTTGATCGCAGCACGGCCCGATGGTTTTCCGTCACTGGATGCAGCGGAACTTCGATGCGAGCAGAGCTGCTAAAGGACACTAGGCCAATCGCAGTTGCGGGGGTCATTGCCGTTACCATGGCGCTTGCAGCCGCGGCGGTAAGTTGGAGAATGGAGCGGCCCGTGCTTGCATCGCCCAGCGCGGCAGCTGTGGCCATGCTTCCTGAAATGTCAAGAACAATCACGCCATGCGTCACGCCATGCGTCACGCCATGCGTTGTTTCCATTTGATTTGCTGAGATGATTGCCCAGGACCCTCACTGCTCATTGAGTCAAGGAAGGCAATCGGATCCCCGTAGAAGACGCAACCAGAACTGTTCGCGACATGGCTGCCATGTACCTTTCCTACTCTTCCCAAATCTCTTGCATCGAGACGGGAGTACCCGTTGAAATAGCGGTTGTCAATGTGGATGATCCTCTCGTATGCTTTCATGAATGCGCCGTGAAAACGGGAAATGCTACAACTCCAATCGAAACTAGAACTCTGCTGAACAGGTTTTTGGCGTTTCTTGAGAAACAGGCTTCTCGAGGTGGCATCGTCCTCATCGCTCACGGAGCGCACAGTGAGCGCGCTCTTCTTGAGGCCGCCCTGAATACCTACGAAGGCATGCGTTTGCCACCAAACACAAGTTGGGAATGCACACTTACGCGGTGCGGCGAGAAGAATCTGCAGGTGCGCTTTACGCGGCCAGACTCTGCACTTGCAGATGCATTGAACATTGCGACTCTGTGGAGGTCGCTTTTCGTAGACCCTCGGGATGCAGAGTTCGCAGAGGGCCTTGCTGCCGTGCATGAGCAGGAATGGAAAGAACTGCGTGACGCAGAGGAAGCGCGCATCATTTGGGAAGGAATGGGCGAGTGAGACCTTATGTATAGAAATATGAATGATTTTCTGTCTGTTATTCTAATTTAAACTCCTTTCAATGTCAGCAACAACACAGGCCCCTCCTACCCATTCACGTGCGACTTTTCCATTCACGAGTTTAATTACTGTGGGCACGGCATCTACCTTGTATTTCTCTGTTAGGTTGGGGTGCTCGTCAATATCCACCTCATAGAATGTGATGGTGCTCTTTTCCTTGGCGAGTTGTGAAAAACTGGGCGCGATTTTTTTACATGGTCCGCACCACGTTGCATGAAACTTGAGAATCACCGTGCCCTCGCCGAGTGCAATCTTGTCTGCAGAGCTTCCGCTAAAAGTATTCATTTCTTTCTGGGGACGGATAGGAGAAATCGAAAAAAACCCTTTCAATCCAAACGAAACACTAGGCTACTTTCCATGCTCCTGCCCTGACAAGAGATTTAGCCTCCTGCTTGTCATTTGACCGCGTCGATAGGGGCACAATATTTTTAATGAACCAATCATTTGCGGCGTTTCCAGCACGAGTCCTCATGGGTCTTTGGACGTCCATAAATAGCACGATGCGCACCTTGTCCGTGTCGTTACGTACTTCGTGATAAAATGTGTCGTCAAAGAGGACGTCCTCACCGTCTCTCCACGAATACCTTTCCCCGCCAATCTTAATGTGGCATCGATCATCATTGGGCGTCAGGATGCCCATGTGATACCGATAGCACCCTCGAAAGGGGCCCGAATGAGGCTTAATCACAGATCCAGGCTCCAAGATAGAAAACATCGCCAAGTGCACATTGGGCATGTCTTTTAGGAGCGCAACCGTGCGCGGGCAAACTCGCTGTGCCTCGGGGTCGGGAGGGCCATACCATTTGAGGTAAAACCTCTTCCACCCGCGATCCGCGATACGCCAAAAAAACAGGTCCTTGTTTATCTGCGTTGACTTTGCGTAGGCAGCCAATGCCTCTTCTTTTATAACAGAAAATGCTTGGCGAATGAGGGCCACGTTCGGGAATGTTTTTCTGTTTATTGGCGCAATCACCTTTTCTCGCAGAGAAAAATGCATTTGTGACCTCAGAAACACGTTTACGGGCGCAATAAGCCAATGTGTTCGCAGATAGTGATCGTCAAATGGACGCCGCACATGCATTCGATCTGCCTCTGATAGGAGTAGAAGTGAAATAACCAGAAGGCAGAGAATATGAGTCTGTTGACTGCTCGTCATTTAAAATCAGCCTTTTTTTTACATTTGGTAAGGGTCGTTTGCATGCATCATGTTTTCTATTCAATTTTATGCAATGAACGTGAAACAACTCGCTCGCTTTCTCCCACAGTATATAAAAATGGAGAAGTTGAGTGATGTCGACGTTCTTAAGCTTTATTCGTACGCCATTATCGCTTGCTTCTTGGCACTTATGGCCAATGCAGCTTGGTACACCTACCGCAAAAAATGTGCACATCACTATTTTCCAGCGGTGTGCACGATAGTTTCGGGAGACTTTCGAGATGTTGCAGCCGTGGAAGCGGGGCTCATTACTGCTGCTACGGTATTTGTTGCTGCGTCAGTTGTAAAGCAAAGAGAACTAGGACTCGTAACCGACTTGCAGGTTATTCTCGTCCTGCTAGCAGTAGCTGCGGTATTGTATAGGCTTGGTAGCGCAGATCACAGGACTGGAGGCGTTTCATATAAATTCTCGACCTGCGTTTTAGTTGCACTAATTCTCGGCTTCTACTGCAACTCCTTGGTTTTCCTTGTACCTCTTGCGGCCCTGCTGGTGCACTTTATTATTCAACAATCTCGAGTCACAAAAAAACTCAAAAAGTTAAAGTCGGTGCGAAGCGGATACGTACGCGCTTCGCTTATACAGCCCGTTCTTCTATTTTTCGTGCTTGGATCCTTTGTGGTGCGAAATTTCCGAATAGCAGCTACGATTTCTACATAACGCCACACTGGTTCGTTTCAAAATATGGCACTAAAGCAGCAGCATGCAAAACAAAGGTGGGTCCCATATACGGAAAAAACCCGATGGAACCTGGCATGTACATGCATTCTTATTTCATAACACTTCGGAGTAGAGAAGATAGAAGAAGAAACTTTGAAAAATGGGCATTTACCACGGATGCACCTTGGTCAAAGCTTACCAAAAAAGCAACTGCATTTGTGGCAGTGAAGCATTCAAAGGGCCCCCAATATGGATGCTGGGATTCTCATGTCAGTGTTATGCGCATGGCATTGGAGGCAGGTGCGCCATTTGCGTGTATATTTGAAGATGATGCAATACCCGTAAATCTGCCTGAGAAAACATGGAAATCGGTTTTGGAGGAGATAGATGCGTTTGTCGCGTGTTCGGGGTGGGACATGATTGCGCTGGGTGGGACGCCCGTTACTTGGATTCAGAAACCGCACGCCGTTACAAAACACATACGGCTCGCACCCTTCATCGAAACGCATGCCTACATAGTTAGCGCAGACTTTATGCGGAAAACTATTGCCACGCCATTTACGGGCTCATTGGACCACTCTTTTGTCAGAAGAGCAGCAACTACCAGCTATGTTGTGGCCCCAGAATTATTTGAGCAGGATCCTGCTGGGGGCAGTGACATTAAGCTGGGAAACGTTGTCGCATTTCGAGGGCTGTACAAGCTAGCTAATGCCAAATGGGCGGAAACATCACCTCTTCGCGGAAGGGATCGTGCCGTGATACTTCTAGTGTGCTGTGGTATTCTTTTGGGCCATGCATGTGGTAAGCATGTCATTTCACGGTCAGTTGTGTTGGCCTTTTTTTTGCTACTTTTGGCGTCGGTGTACATTGGGAATGAAATTACTCAGGATGCTTATATTCCCAGGCGAACAAGGATGGACGATCAAGCCTTAGTTTTGACTGCGGCCTTCGAGAAGAAAAGGAAGCGTTGGAGTACAAGAACCAACAGCGCTATAGAACATATGGTAAACACAACATCTCGAGCACGCTGAACGCCCGCATCGAGCGACAACGGAACATTCGGAATGATTCTATTTTTTGCGCGGATTCTTGTTGCAGTAATCGGAGGCAGGGGCATAGGCATGTACATTCGCAGCAACCCAGTTTCGTCATTTAGAACTAGTGACCCGCGTTTGCGTAGAACAATACTTAGGAGAGATTGATCGTGACGGTTTTGCACAAAGCCGCGGGCATTTTTTGTAGACGATGGCGAATCGTCGATCAAGTGGGGAAGCTCGCACAATTCACGCCACTCCTCAAGTATGCGCACATTTCGAGGCGTTGTGCGCAATATAAACACGGTTGCAATTATCTGCTTCTTGTTCGCATGCTCCCATGCATTCAAGTGCGAAAATATGTCGCCCTTTGTCCATGCACTTTCCGTAAACGAGTTTTGAAAACTTAGCCATCCCGTTTTGTGAGACAATACAAGATCAAAGTAATGCGATAGTCTGCGCATTGCTGATTGCGAATTCGACAGCGTGCATCCAACATCCGCATATACAAGAATGTCGCTCGTGTCGTCGCTTACATTCGCCCCTGCTTCTCTAATCGCGCGTAAACAGGTTATAGGCTTCCATGTCCAGTACCCAAATCCGCGCTCTTGTTTTTTCCGATGCGCGCATGGCCATCCCTCCCGCTCGACATCCTCACGCTGTGCCGCGATGATGTGCGTAAACACGTTCATTTTGGTTGCTTCACGAATGAATCTAGATCTCGTGTCTTCCCATCCATCCGACGAAAATGTTGTGATAATTCGTTTTCCTGTCGCCATTTTGTTTTTATATCGTTCCTTTCATGCTTGCTGTGAGGTGACTGGCTGCTTGTTTTGATTGCAACGGATTGTATATAAAATACATGCAAAGTATTAATTTTGTCATAAACAAATGTCGCGTGATGCCCAACGTGTTATGTTGCGACTTTCCAACTATTCGTTAGGGCTAACACTTGCGATACTCGTGGTAAATTCCGCAGTTTTCTGTAAGATTCGGGGCTATTGTAAAGGACCGCCTACCCGCTCTACCTTGGGGGCATCTTCCCTTGGAATTGTTGCAAATACGGAAATTGCATTCATTACGCTCCTTTCTGCAGAGGCGGCGTTTGCCCTTTTGTTGCGCATACTAATCTTAGGTGGAAGTGACACGAGTGTTAACGTTCCAACTGCATTTTTGTTGCCTGTAGTGGTTGCAATCTGTTTCACGTTTGATTTAAGGCGATTCAGGGACGTCCATATTGCGATAGCAACTCTGATCATTGCTCTTGTCGCGGTATTGATGAGCGAAAGCACAACGCCGCTTCTAGTTTTTGCTGCCCTTGCAATTTTGCGACTCGAAATACAGAACAGGTATCGCGAAAGAGCAGATGGGCGTCGACTCAAGAAAACCGCTAAAAGAGCGCATGAAAGCACCGAAATCTTGGCATGCAAGACGATTCTGAATGGTATAATTCAGTTTGTCTTTTCCGCTGGCGTGTTTTTCCCCGTGTTCTACATTATGCATTTAAATCATAAGTTAGAGAATGCCCTTTGAGAAACCGTTGGATTTGGACGTTTGTGCTTCTGAATCTTTATAGCTAATACGATCGCGATAAACACAAGTATGCAACAAAGCACAAATAACTCCGCTTGGTCGCCAACGGGTTCTGCAATGCAATTGCGTGGTAGAGTAACTGAAACCCTTGAAATCTTCATTGGGATCGGATTTGTCTTTCGAAGGTATACAGAGGGCGTCACATAGAGGCGCGCGCGGTCTTCCTTAAACTTGTAAGTACCCAGGACCATGCCCCACCAACTGAGGGATGAATTGGCAGTGATTCCTCCTAGTCCGCATAATGCCATGAGAATAAGTGTGTCGTCTGCCCGTGTTGCCCTGCTAAATCTCCATGCACTTTTTGGAACCTCATTGTACATTAACGGTAAATTTCTTTCGCACCAGAGAACGTCATCGCTACAAACAAGAATGCTAGCACCCTTTGCCAAGTGGGCACTAAAATGCTGGATTGAATTTCTGTAATACCTCTTGTGCAAGTCCAGTCCAAACGTCCAGCGATTGAGAGGTTTCAAATAGTCTCCTCGACGTATGTGCAAAAAAAAGGCGGAGTCAAGGTTATCTAATCCGCCCCTGAATTCATTGCAGTCTTGCGACAGAGGTGGAATGACGGCATAATTTTTGACTGTTTCTCGAAGTACTTGCTCTGTAGCAAAGTGATGATAGCACCAGCCCGAGTACACGATTGTTTTGTGCTTGGCATAGGTGTTTGGCCCCCACAACTGTGGTAGTATATTGTCTGGGGCAGGTATCATGTTATGGGAGTTGTCAACTACATAACTTCCACGGATTGCGCCCTTAGGAAGCCTAGGCGTATTAGGCCAAAATTTATGCGCTGCCGTGGCTCTACCCGACTTATCGTGCTTGTTTTTTCCACCTCCCCATACACCCTCTTCGTCCAACACAACAACTCTTTTCTGAGATCGCAGATTCCGCGCCAGCTCGTAAGCGCCCGCCATACAACTCATTTGGTTTCCCAGACCGCTTATTAGTCTAGGGACGATCGGCTTAGGGGCATCCTGCATGCCTGCCGAAGTTTGTTTTATTGATTGATAAAGGCGCAAAAAAAGCACAAAATTATTTCTTTTTTAAACCTTTCCCTCCTACACTACGCATTTACGTGAACTTGCGCACAATCACGCCCTGCTTGTAGCGCAACGAGTTCTTGGCGCGGCCATACACAATAATCTCTGCGGTAGGGTGCTCAGCCGTAAAGATGCGCGCATCTAGGCCCAGCTCCATGCTCACGCCGTCAATGCGCGAGTGGTTTGAGGCGCCCGACGGCTGCTCGGACTCGGGGTCAACCGCATAGCTCCAATTGTATATGAAGGACTTGGCAGCGCGCTCAGCGTTCGAGTGGCACATCCAGGGGGTCACCAGGCGGAAATACGAGCCGTCGCGCGTCTGCACACGCTGGCTGTTGCCATACTTGATGGTGGCGCTCACTAAGGGGTCCAGCGTCATGCCGCTGCCGCCGTCCTCACCGCCATCATTGTAGCCCCCAAAGGAATAGTGCTGGTTTGCAGCCTCCTTGGCCTGCGTGCGGACGACCCACAGGTACTCCTGCACCATGTTTGCAAAGGGCAGGTCCACCTTGACGCGCACGGGCGCCGTGCCCTCCACAGCCTTGCCCTGGTAGCTCACGGGTGCACTCACCGTCTGCACCTCGGTGATGCACTGCTCAAACTGCCCATTGATGAACTTGTTGCGCTCATCGTCGTCCACATAAACGTTCATGGCCTCGATAGCCACCTGCAGGTGGGTGTCATTCAGCGTGTCCAGGCGGACCGCGCCACTCTCAATATCCGAATCCTTGGTGCCGTCGGGGCGCACGCAAATCTGGGTGCCCGCGGGCGCTCCAGGGGGCAGCACCACGCACGCCTCGCGCGACGCAAAGCTGAGCTCTAGCTCCACGCGGTGGAACTGTAGGGAGGCAAGGGGCAGCGCATTGCCACTGCACTCGGTAAAGGGCAGAGGCAGCGGCACGTACATCCAGTGGCCGCGCTTGGACCACCCCTGCAGCGTCTTGACGTCGTCAAATTTGCCGATGCTCTCCCCTAGCTGCTTGCCAGGCTTGCCGCTAATCTCCTCCCAAATGAACATGAAAGTGTCATCAAAGCTGATGATCTGGGTGCCGCCCACCGCAAAGGTGACGTTGGACAAGACGCGCTGGCCAATGGCATTGTGCCAGTGAGGCGCCGCCTCGCCCTTGAGCACCTTGGTGGCGCCGCCCTCGTTATACAGGCCGGCAATGCCAGGCACATACACCTTGGCAAAGGTGCACCACACCAGGTCGCCCTGCTTGGGAAACTGGTACTTGACGCTCTTGGCGCCGAAACGGCCCTGCGATGCCGAGGCATCAAAATCTACGGGCTCCAGCGCAAACACGGCATACTTGGCGTGCACAAACCGCCAAAACGTGATGCTGGTGTCATCAATCTTGTCCGTGGAAATCGCCTTGTCCGCGGCACCCGTGGTTACCATCTCGGCAAATACAGCCTGAGTCGTAGCACCCATTTCTTCGTAAAATTAGAAACTGTGTTCTGCGAAGGGGTTTTATTTTGGCGCGAGGAGTAGGAAATGAATCGGGAAACGCCCTCTTCATTCTGTATGTATTTGAACGCTTCTCTGCGCGCGGAAACATGCAGAGCCGCAGAGGACCCTAAGTAACCTTGACCCGAGAAAATGAACGATCGATTGAAAGTATATGTATATGTTTTTACTGGGATTATTCTGCGGAAACGTTCCTTGCTTCGCCGGACGAGGCCTGATTCTTATCTGAAGCCTCCATGCGTCGGGCCTGTGAACGGGTAGAATTGATTGCCAACATGAGAGACGTTTGCCGCGAGTACCGCGCATTGGCAATGGATGCTACCGCAATAATGGAAGATGACGCAATGGATGTTAGCACGGTGGCCCGTGAGCGGTGATCTTGTACGCGCGCATTGACCCATTCCGAGGTGGACAGTCCCGAAGCCTGGAAGGTTGCAAGCGTTTTCGCATATTGACTTTGGGCCGATGCAACTGCTACAAACGCATACACTAGCGAAATGGCGTAGGGCGCAATGGCAAGCCACAAGGAAAACGGCGCCACCTCCCGCTCTTGTTTCGCGCGTTGTGATCTTGTAACCAACACTCTATACGCCACTAAAAGCAAGGAAATTGCAGCTCCCGCCCAAACGTAGAGCTTTGCGCTTTGAACTGCACACGGCTTCACTAAGTACAGAAATTTATCAGACGGGGCTGAATGCAACAATGGGGCGCACTTGGGAGTTGCGCTTAACGTAGACGGCCACGTAAAGAAAAACATGGGACAATGCAATGCAAAGGAGCCTTAGAGACGGGTGCACTAGGGCTCTTGTTTTTGTTTTGTATTGTATTGGCTTCAACGCGTAGGTCTGACGCATAATTTTTTGAAATCGGGCACTACACTCACTAAGATAAAAAGAACTAAACCGTTGCCGTATTTTTGAAAAATGCAGAAGATTGCATTTTACTTTCCCGTTACTAGTGTGTCACCCTCCCAAATACGGGACCCCAGCATGGTGCTAATGTATACGGATACATGCCCCCACTGCAGGGGGTACGCACCCATTTACCAGCAGGTTGCAAATCAACTCCAACCCAAGCTTCCGCAGTTAAAATTTTATGCGATTAACGCTAGCACGGCTCCACTGCGGTCAGAAATTACACGAGCAGGATTTGATGAAGTAACAGCCGTTCCGTATTTGGTGTTGGTCACGCAGGATGCTTCGGGAAAGAAGACGTATACGCCCATAAACACGAATGGAATGCTATTGAAAAGTGGGGATAGCTTACCCAGCACCCCCGACAGCCCTGAAGCGATTGCGCGGCGCGCGGCATCCATGTACATCACCGCGTCGAATCTGCTACGCGGCAGGAACACTTCATCGAACCCTCAGGAAGTTCTAAACATGTTCTTGACGAGACGCTTGGGTGGGGGGTCGGAGATTGGTAAGTTGATGACGGGAGAAAATTTACTTTTTGGGGGTGCATGTCTCCCCCTAGAAACAAAGGCAGTTGACAACATGTCCGACAATATGACGACCGAAAATGTGACTCAGCCTGAGGTGGTGGCCATTGAGGGTGGTGCCAAGAAGCGTCGCCGCTCCGCCACGCGCTCCGCCAAGCGCTCCGCCAAGCGCCACTCCCATGGCAAGCGCCACTCGCATGAGGGCGGCGCAAAGAAGCGCAGCTCTGCGTCTAGAAGCAAGAGCCCCAAGCGCCCCCGCCGCCGCATGGCGGGTGGTGCGGTGGAGGCGGAGGCTGTGGCTGCGGCTCCCGAGGTTGCGGAGGCCATTGTGGGCGGCGCGGCTCCCGCCGTGGAACCCGTCGCGATTGTAGAGGGTGGCGCCAAGAAGCGGCGGTCCACGAAGCGCCGCTCCGGCTCTGCCAAGCGCTCTGCCAGACGCCGCTCGCCCAACCTGTTTGCCAAGTCCATGGCAAAGGCGCGCAGGGCCCTTGGAATCAAGGGCTTTGTGCCCATGAGAAAGTCGGGCGGTGGTGAGGGTAGGAGACTTTACGATATGACGATGAAACTGTACAAGGAGGCCAGTAAATCCAAGTAAACGCAAAAGGGCAAAGTTAAAACCGAAATATTAATTGAATTTTTTTTCATACTCACATCATTCTTCACTTTACGTTTGATCCAAGCCGCTCCCCTACCATCCTCAAGGTAAAGCCTACTAAAACGGCAGCAGCCAACAATGCATAAATGTGCGATGACGACGGAACACTGCATTTTAAGCACGAATTCTGTATCGACGACCTGTGAATAAGTTGCCTAGCCATTTTCCTTGTAGGTCCCGCAATACGAAGTCCGTGGAAATGCGCAATGCTTTGAATATAAAAGTCCGTTTGCTCATTGATGGGCAATACATACTTTTGAAGAAGTTGCGCTGCCTTTGGAGTTACGATATACGCATGCGTTCCCATAAATGCCTTGCCCGATGGCCAAGGCGCGTCGATCTGATTCATGTTCTCATTGAGACTTTTTCCTCGTACGCCTTGAAGCATGCAAATGTCCCACTCTTGCATGCACTTTAAGCACTCAAGGAACCGTTCAATCCAGGTAGCGACGGACCCCATAAAAATGGCATCATCTTCGAGTATCAGCATCGGAGCATTCTTTTCAATGCATTCTTCCCAGGCTTTTTTGTGGCTGAGCGTGCATCCAATTGCACCCCACGAAGGCAAACCTTGGTGTAATTCACGACCAAACTCGATTTCGCCACGGGCTCGTAGTGTCACCACGCGGCTTTTTTCGTCATCCGAGAGCTTTCTCCCATCGATTGCTACAAGACGTTTTACAGGGTTCGCAAAACCGTACGTCTTAATCATTGTTTGTACGCGTTCAAAGCGATCGGCATGCGCATCCAGGTTGATGACACGCACGGGAATGGGTATTTTTGCAAACTCTTTTTGGTTGCCCTTTTCCCTTGGACTTAAGCTCATTGGAGCCATCGGGACTGTTTGGGCAAACGCGCTTTGTGTTTTTTCCATGTTTACTTTTTATTTATTTTAGGGCAGTTCTCTGCGCCGTTTGAGCATTGGCGGTGTCCATCCACCAATTGAAAACAAAGACTCCGCCTACCTGCCACTGCCTGCCTTGCCAAAAGAAAGTATGGCAGCACCTCCGCCGAATCCGAGCTTTGCCCCAGTTCCGCCCACCGTCCATTCTGCAAACGCGAAGGCGTCTTCATTCAACGTGAAAAAGGTGCTTGCAATGGCGTCTTTGATAGCGCTTGCGTACATCGTGTACACCACGGTAATTTCAAGATTTGTGCACTCGAGAAACTTCAAGGTGGGAGCCGTTGTGCAAACGCAGTTTCTGGGAAACCCAGCGGCGCTCATGACGGCCCTTTTGGGTCCTAAAGGAGAGTATTTATCAACTGCAGAAACAATATCTCAGCAAGACATTGTGAATGCGGCGTATTGCGACGTGCCTGGCGCACTGGGCACAGTTTCCTCGTGGTTTACAAACGCGGGCTTGAATTACTTGGATAACCCTACCGCGCAGGCTAATGCACCCGCATTTTGGGGCACAAATTCAATTTGCAGGACCTCTGATGATTGCAGGACCTTGTCGCACATGTTGTGTGGTACAAAAGGAGACTTGGCACTATTGGCGCCAGATAACGCACCGTGCAAGGACGGCGACCCAAATGCGGGACCTACGGGATCATTTAGCATCTGCATCAACAATGACCCTGCCAATCCATACTCTTGCTCCTTGTTTCCTGGCTCCACCACGGGCCGCTGCGTTGGCCTTCCGGCGGGAACCACTAGCCTGCCTTGCACTTCTGCCAACGATTGCCACCCAGGGCAAACGTGCTCGTCCGCAGGAACCTGCACGGGCTCCGTGACAAATCACGTACTGCACAATACAAATTGGTTGGCAGAAGGCACTGTTTCGGCAATCAATGGCGACAATGTCAATGTCGAGTGGCACAGGATTCAAATGCTGTATCCGTTCC
>Ga0255098_1000396_pt1 | contig 12350 bp, 13 predicted proteins | sample Colum_Atlam_RepC_2_FD_188440 | JGI IMG/M metagenome (GOLD analysis project Ga0255098, IMG submission 188440) | Freshwater microbial communities from Columbia River, Oregon, United States - Colum_Atlam_RepC_8d | ecosystem: Environmental > Aquatic > Freshwater > River | place: USA: Oregon... | reverse complement strand
ACCCAGATAAGCTCCTTAACGGGGTGGTTAAAGTTGAGCTTAATCTTGTTGGAAGAAGAACCGACGGACTCATCACCGGTGAACTGAAGCTGCTCAATAAGGTACTCGTGGGGATTTTGAGCCATACGTCTGCGCTCATCGGTATCCAAGAAGACATAGTCGACGTAGAGAGAGGCAGCGACAAGAGACTGGTTGTAGGCAGTGTTGACGCGTCCACCAGCAGTGGAGCCGAGAACATTGGCGCCGCAGCTGAGAGAACCGACAGCCCACAAGCACTCATCGATGGGACGAATATCGAGGTTAATCTTGACTTCGTGATACTGAAGAGCGATGAGGGGAAGGGCAAGACCGGGGTTACGGCAGTACCAGAACTGGAAGGGAATGTAGAGAGTGGTCTCGGGCAGAGCATTGCGGGGAGCGCAAACCTGACGAGGGGCGTTTGCCTGACAAGGACCATCGATGGCATTGAAAGAGGGGTCGGTGATGAAAGTCAACTCGGTGGTGTTGCCAACCATGGCGTGGTAACCAGGGCGCTGGTCGTTGGGAAGAGTAAGGTTGTTCCAGATGTGCATCCAGTCACCATACTGGCGATCAATGCGCTGACCACCAATCTCAATCTCAACCTGGGAAATCAACTGCTCACCAGGGAAATCGAGCCAACGAGCATAAACACCGTCCTGGTTGGATCCCTTCATAGACTGATTAATCTCGGGGAGAGTAACCTGAAGGTAGGTGCGGTAAGCCAAATCACCATTACGAGAAATGGTGCAGGTTACACGACGACCAAAATCGGCTTGACCGTTAAAAGTCTGCTCGATAGACTCCATCGCAAAGTTAGTGTGACGTTTGTAAGACACCTTCCAAAAGGTAATCTGAGGGTTGCCCGTAAGATAGACATCTTGGGCGCCGTAAGCTACAAGTTGCATAAGACCTCCTGCCATTTTTGTTTATTATAATATTGCTAAAGAAAAAAATTTTACAAAAAAACTTAATTAACATTTATAAATTAATAATTAATAATGAATAATGAATAACTAACAATAATTAGTACACAGTAATTATTGTTATAAACTAGTTGATATTTCTCCTAAAGCGATAAGAGGTCGAGTCAATTCACGAAATAATGTTATTCATGTTTGATTTCAAAAAATGTACTAAATATTCATCGGAGTATATCTCGGTTTGTTTTTCGTGCTTTCTCCTAAAAACATACTCGTCGTTCTTTTTTCTTATACTCCACCCATTTTCTAAAGTATTCATCAAAAATATCATCAAATATATATCATTTTTTTGTTCAATATTTATATCTAATTTGCCCTTATCTAATAGGCTCTTTAATGTATGAATACCTTCTCTTAATGGTATTATATCTTCCTTTCTTTTCATTGTTTCTAAATTATATGGAGCCTTAACTTGCGGATGTCCTGTCCCCGTCCCCGTCCCTGTCCCATTCGTAGTATTGCTGTATATTTTATGAATAATGCGTTTGTTTAAATAGTCCTCTGTTATAATCTCCGTTGTTGAATCTTCTAAATTTTTTAAGTAAAAAATTGTTTTCCTTTTTTTAATAGCCATATTTTTCTCTAAACAGTTCATAATAAATTTCATTTTATAGTATGTCTCTCTCTTAATATTCGCAATATCCAATGAGTCTATGTTTATATTCGTGGTTAAAACATCTGAACTAGAATTAATATCATGTGTTTTATCATTTTTAGCACATGTGTCTAAATTATTTGATAACATTATTTTATTTTTATAGAGAAAACATTAATGCATTCCTAACATTATTCGTATTTACTATTTACTATTTACTATTTACTATTTTGCAAAACCCCTAAACTCCCTAAACTTCCTAAACTTCGTACCTCTATATTTTACATCTTTATATCTTTACATCTTTACACCCTATCCCGCGATTTGATGTTCCTTCGATAGTATTGCATCATGAAGCAAAGAAAGTGTCTTATTTTCACTAGAAAAATAACTGGGGTAAAGAATACTCCAATCTAATGTATCATCAAATAAGCTCAACTTTGTATATACATAACCCAAAAATGCACTACAAAAAAATCTCGACGTCTTCTGAGGATGACGGTCCTTTTTACAGTAAGCTTCTATCCAATCTGTAACAACAATATCATATGGTTTATCATATACAACCTTGTGTATTTCCTTCAACTTTTCATTATTGAATATCTTGTCGTACTCTTCCTTATCTTTCAATTCAACTTTGCGAACATATATTTTTCCACCATATGTCGAAATAAAGTGCTCATATGGAATAAACTGAACTCCGAATTTTTTTGTATTATCTTCTGGGTCCGGAATATCTGAAATACCTGATGTCCAAACATATGTGCCTTTTAATGGAACGTCTGTAAATTCGGGGTCTACGACAATCATACCAACGTGTGAAAAATCACTCTTTGTCATAAATTTTATGAACCAACTAAGTAGTCCCCATGATTTGTATTCAAGGTTGTCGCATAAAAGAATATCTCCGGTTTTTAATGCACTACTATGTTCACTCATTCTATTTTACTTTATACTATATCTTAAAATACTAAAATAGCTTAAAATACTAAAATAGATATAATTATTAATTATTATATATTAAAAAAGTTATACTTATAACAATATAGTAAATATATAAATATAGATATATAGATGCCATCTTTTAAACACAAAACAAATAAAAAAATTTTTGTAGACAAGAAACGAATAATGACGCTAGATAGTGTTCATCGCGAACTACAGTGCGAATTTAACATCATTAATAGCGAAGTGTTACCTACATTAATTCGTAGAAAAAACGAAATAGTGAAACGGTTGAATGACTCTGAAATTATATTGGAGGTGAATGATAAAATAGAGCTGCAAGATTCTTTGTACGATATTAAAGAGGAAATCTATAAAAATAAGAAGAAGATTAAAGACTATTACTTGAACAACAGTAAATTTATTTTCGATTATTTTGAAAACAAAAAAGAAATTACGAATGGTACAAATAAAACAAAAATTCTTAATTCTTTTTTCAAAGTGAATGATAATACATTTGATGAAGGCGCATTGACGCGTGCGAATGATAATAATGTTCAGAAGTTTTTTACAAATCTCGACCAGACATTTATCAACATAAACGACTATATGTATGCCACCGATATATGTCAGTCCTGTAACAAGGGCGAAATGATTCCCGTCGAACATGAGGGGATTATGGTATGTAACATATGTGCTAAACAAGTTACCTACCTTATCGAAAATGAGAAGCCGTCTTATAAAGAGCCGCCGAAGGAAGCGTGCTTTTATGCGTATAAAAGAATCAACCATTTTAAAGAAATTCTTGCCCAATTTCAGGCAAAAGAAACTACGCAAATCCCGGAAGAAGTTCTCGAAAATATCAAGCAACAACTTCATAAAGAGCGCATCCCTCTTTCAAAATTTACGAATTCTAAAGCGAAAGAAGTGCTTAAAAAATTGGGTTATAATAAGTATTACGAACATATCCCCTTTATTAAAGATAAACTTGGTATTAAACCGCCGATTATGACGCCGGAGTTAGAAGAGACGTTGTGCAATCTTTTTATGGAGATACAGGGACCGTATGCGAAATTTTGCCCCGATGACCGTGTGAATTTTTTGAATTATTACTATACGGTTTATAAACTGTGCGAACTTCTGGAGAAGACCGAATTTCTTTCTTATTTTCCGATGTTGAAAGATAAAGAGAAGAGGATAGAACAGGATGATATATGGAAGAAAATTTGCGAGGAGTTGAACTGGGTGTTTATACCGACTCAGTAGGTTGTTGTTGTTGTGGTTGTTGTGGTTGTGGTTGAGCTAAAACAGCTAACAGTTTTTCTTTATACTTTTCGAGTATTTTTTCTATCATTTTGTTACGTATTATCGAAAAAAAACTATTATTTGTTATATTTCCATATGCATATTTCATAGGAAACGTATATTTTTTTTCTGTTCCATGTTGTACAATCGTAAAAGGCTGAGGATTATCTTTCATTATTTCGTAATTATTAAAAGTGGTTGGATTATCACCAGAAGAATATGTAATACCATCATCATCATCATCATCAGTACTTCCACTTTTACTGCCTAAAACTAATCGTGGATAACCAGTACCTAAATCAAAATCAATACCATATGATTCACCAGAATTTTTTATAAACGAAATTTATATTTTTTTACTTTTATTACAAATTTTACTTGAAAGTCTTTACCATCTTTTTTCATTATTAGAGTAAAATTATATATATCTGGTGTTTTTGGAATAAAATCACATTTAACTAATTGTGTACTATTACTCGGATAATTAACAATTTCAACAGCATAATCAAGAGTACCTTTCATGGTTTTATTATCTTGTCCTGTTTCAGAAATTGTATATCCCTCATCTAGTTGTAAACTAACAGTAAAATTACCTTTTTGTAAACTACCAAAAAAATTTTTAAACTTACTAAAACGGTCGCTTGTTGTATATTCCAATTCAGAGTTACTTAGTGAATCTAATTGTACTGCTAAATTTAAATTTTCCACCCCACCCCTCATAACCCTCTTATTTTTTCTAAGTTTGCGAGAATGTTTGCGATGTGTATTTTTACGCTTATATTGCCTAAATTGTTTTTTTGTATTTCTCTTAAGTTTAAAACGTTTTGTGCGTTTGGCGCATTTTGTACGTTTTCCACGCCTACTTAACTTCATTATAAAATAACAAAATATTTTTATTATTTTACTATTTTACTATCTTATTAGACTTACTTTCTTCCTTTTCTTCGTTTCACTGCAGTTTTTCTTCGTTTCATCGTATTTCTTATTCTTCTATTTCGTCGCTTTTTTACTTTAAACTTTCGGCGAGTTTTGCCGCCGCCCCTGCGTAACGACGACCTCGACAAGTTTCTTTTTTTAGTATTTTTTGAAATACCTTTTAAAGTATTACCTTTTAAAGTATTACCTTTTAAAGGTTTATATGTTTGATTACATTCTCTTTTAAATAAAAATAAACACTCGCCTGGGAGATATCCACAAAAAGGTGTGTATTTTTTATCTATACTACAAGGATTTCCTATTTCTGAAAGACGAATAGGTCTAATACTATCATGAACATTAGTATAAACTTCTTTATCAGGTTCATGACATTCCTTATTAAGTTTATACCAAAATGTAGTCGTATCGTTATCTTGATAAATTCTACAGTTACTTTGTAATGGTCCAATATCGTGATGAGCTCCTTGCATTAACGGTAATATAATAGAACCATTAGAGCAATGCAAAAAAGACGCAACTGCTGGTTCATACGGACCTGTACGCATATTAGTAAAATCATGATTATAACTATAACCTTTATTTCTTGGCATATAACTATTGTATGTCGTATAGCCTATATGAGCATAAACAAATAATTTATCTCCAACTACTGGTTGTGTTCCATTCCATTCAGATTTAATTCGTTCCTGTTCATTCGTGATAAATATTTTTGCTAGTGTTACAGTAGGTTCTTCAACACTACTATCACTACCGTCACTACCCTCACCATTACTATCCTGACTCATAATAATATTTATATCAATTAAAGAATAACCTTCTATAAAGTAAGTAACGATTATTTATTATTTATATACTAAAATATAAATAGTAAATATTATCCATATAGTCTCTAAATAAACGCTTTAATTTAAAAATTTAAAATTTTAAATCATCAAGTGTTTAAAGTTTAAGAGGGGTGGGGAAACCAACAAGGTTAGCACCAATACCGAAACCAGCACCTGTTCTAGCAGAAACAGCTAAAGTGGGGACATAAACATCCAAAATGGCGAAGGTGGCGGCTGCTACAAGAGAAATCAACGCAATTTCGTCTAATTTAAGAGAGCGAGATGGTATAGAGTAAGCAACTATCGCGACACAAAGACCTTCGATAATATACTTAATAAAGCGCTTAAAAAGCTCACTAAAGTCAAGTGTTCCGTACATTATAAATATAATGTAGAAAAAAATATTAGTTTATTAGTTTATTAGTTTATTAGTTTATTAAAATTAATAAAATAAAGTAAGCATACAATTTATAAATTAATAAATGGTAAACTTACTTAAAATAATTATTTAATTATATAATATAATGTCCGAAACAAATAGTTTGCCAAAGGGAGTTACTCCTAAATATTTACCCGATGGAAAAGAAAATCCTAAATATGTCGATTTATTGGAAGAAGATAAACCAATCGCCGGTCAAAAATTCGTATGTCTTTCATTCGTTTCCCCGGAGCATATTATCAAACAAAAGGAGCAGTTTTTATTCGAAGAGTTTGTGAAGCAGTGGGATTACAAAAAGTCAATGGAAAAATTTACCCAGTTTCTCAACTTTGTATCATTCAAGTATTCTCTTTCTTTCGATAAACTTACTGCCGATTTCCAAGAGTTTACAAAGGAAGAGGGCGAGACGATTCGCGCAACATCTGCAACGCTAATTAGCGACGACTATAAGACATTTTTGGATAATAATGAAGACGAACTTGAGCAGAAGTTTGGCGAGAAACATGGGTTCCAAACATCTACGAGAGGCATCAAAGTGCGCGGCGTTTTTGCTACACAAGGCGAGGCAGAACTTCGCTGTAAATTGTTGCGCGAGGTCGACCCCAATCACGACATTTATGTAGGGCAAGTTGGTATGTGGGTTCCTTTTCATCCAGAGGCATATAAGACGGGACGTGTCGAGTACATGGAGGAGACTCTCAATCAACTTATGTCCGATAAAAAGAAGAATGAAGAGACGGCAAAACAGGAGTTTGATAAACGTGTGCGCGAGGCTAGACAGAAGGCGATCGAAGAGAATATGAAGAAGGCGGAGGAGTCCGGTAACAAACTTACGCAAACGATTAACGCGGATGGAGATTTGGTTGGTATTTCAAATGCTGCGAACTTTGATGGCTTGGATGAGGATTCTACTGTTGACGATATTAAGAAGAGCATGTTTGAGGCTGAGAATGTGGTTCTTGATAAGAACAGCGACCATGGTTTGTCAAAACTGACACATTTTGAGAATTAAGATGAAACCGTCATGAAATTATCGAACAAACAAAATAATAAACAAAATAAACAAAATAATAAACAAAATAAGCGTTTTAACTATTAACTATTAAATATTATATGTTAAATATTATATGTCACTAATATATAATATTTGCTTTTTAATTGGCATGAATAAAAAGGTAAAACAATATGTAGTAAGTAACTATTTCAAATCATTTAATAGCGATAATGTATTTATTAACATGGTTTGTTTATTATTCATTATAGCTGCTATTATTATATGCATGTATTTCTTATATAGGGCAATATCTAATGCATTATATATGTATAGGTTAAAAACAGATTTTTATAAACTACAGGACATGGGAATAAATGTTAAAAACTATAATATTTTATATTTTGAAGAGTTTAAAAAAAAACATATAATGAATTTTTCAAAATTAAAAAATATAAAACATACCGAATTTAAAAATAAAAACGCAATTGGTATGATTACTGACAAATACGTAGTTTTAGATTTTGATAAAAAAGATAGACTTAAAAATGCTGATTTTTTAATTGATAAAATTCCAAAAGATACCGTTTGTGAAAAAACACCCAATGGTTATCACTATTATTTTGAGAATGATACAGGAAAACCAGTATATACTTGTATACAACTAGTTATTGATAATGTAAAATACTCAGTAGACGTATTAGGTGTTGATCATCTTATAATAACATCTCCTACAAAAATAAATGGAAAAGATTACTATTGGATAAATAGTATTTTTACGCATACTCCTGCAAAGTTATCAGAAAATACATGGATATTAGATTTATTAAAAGACCAGAAACCATTTCATCGTAAATTTAATAATGCTACTGTATCTTTATAATCATAGATAATTTAAGTATTGAAAATAATATTCGGTTTACGCTTGGGATGATGAAAGAATATTCGGTAAAAATGAAATTGTTAAATGGTGTTATATACGTATATGATGACAACTACTATTTTTTGACGAGAAGTAGTTTTAGTAAATACAAGAATAAGAAATCTATGATAGAAAAACTAAAAAATGTTATTGATAAAATTAAACCATCATGTATTATAGATTTATCTATTATAAGTAGCAACTATTTTAAATCCGAACATATTTTTCATATGACTTCATGTGTTATACATAATGATTTTAAAAATTATAAATACAATTCTGAATTTCCTAACTATATTGAATGCGCTTACATATATAAAAAAACGAAATATCTAATCCAAGATACTATTACCATAAATAATTCTAACAATTCTAATAATTCTAATAATTCTAATACAAAATTAAATAACTTAATATCATGGACTACATCAAATACACCAAATACGCCAAATACATCAGAAACAAATAATGCTAGTAAAATATTGACAGGTCCAGAAAGTATTTATATAACATTTTTGCTTTCAAATTATTTTAATATACCATGCGTAACATTGGGTGTCACCTATGATGAAAGCAGAGGTTCAGAAAAATCTACTAAGTCTTTAAATCAGGCTTCAAATAAAATTATAAATACTATGTTTTCGTTATTTTAAAATAATGTAAATAGTGCAAATAATGCAAAATATATATAAATACATTTTATAGTTTATAGTATAAAATATAAAGTATAAAAATACAAAATGAATAAAGAAGAACAAGTCAACCGAGTAGAACAAATGAAAAAAATTCAAAGCGAGGCGTTAGAGTTATTTACCAAAAAAAATATTGATTATGGTGATGCATTTGCAAAATATGGCGTTATCGGTGTTTTAATGAGGATAGAAGATAAGTTACAACGTTCTATGTCTATAACAAAAAATGGAGTAAATTTAATAAGTGACGAAGGAATTAGAGATACACTAATTGATTTACATAACTACGCCGCAATGGCGCTAATGTTATTAGACGAATAGAAAATTAACCACCATCCATTACTACCCACTACCATTTATTTTTATTCACCTTGATTTTCGGACCTTGACCTTTACGTTTAATATTCGCGGGGTCATATTGTTCTTCTTCATCATCCGAGTGAATATCTTTCGACATTTCCCAGAATTCTTTTGCGCCTAATTTAAACGGACCATGTGTCTGCGCCTTATACCAAAATATCTGGTCATGTAATTTATTCGATTTCGCATTATTATTAATTACTAAACATTCGTAGTTTTCAGTACACTGGTCCATCACTTGACAAAAACTTTCAAATGTCGGAAACATACCAGCGTAATTCTCATAGATTCTTTTACGATTCCCAATATATGGTTCACGTAAAATAAAAACATAGTCAATATTGGTTCGCAAATTGGGCGGAATACCGAGAGGATACTGCATCGTAATTACCAACATGATTTTCCAGTGACGACCATTCATAAAAAGTAAACGCATCATGACATCTTTGGTCCACTTATTGTCAAAAAGACAGTCATCCAATACCACAAATGTTCGCGGGTCAATTGTGCTTCTTTTATACGACTCTATCTCTTTTTTCATCTGTTTTAATACGGCTTTTTGTCGTTTTAAAATATTTTCAATAATCGCCGTATTATAAGCATCGTGAATAAACAACTTGGGAACATGCTCTCCGAAAAACCCGTTTCCTGCCTCTGTGCCGGATATAACAGTACCGATGGGGATATCTTGATGATAATACATTAAGTCTTTTACTAAAAAACTTTTACCGGTATCACGACGTCCGATAAGAACAATAACGGGTCCTTTATTTTCATCGGGTCTAAAACTAATTGACCTCATATCAAATTTTGCTAATTCTAAACCTACACTCATTGTTTGTATGTTTTATATATATTTACTTATTTATACTATATATTAAAAAATATATAATTTACAAACGCATATAATTTGAAAACGCATATTTAGTATTTAGTCGCATATTTAGTATTTAGTCGCATATTTAGTATTTTTATTAGTTTAAAAAGTAATAAAAATATGTATTTAATTAATTAAGTAATCGACAATGGAGATTTGCGACGATGCCCCTGTTTTTGGAGAAAGTACATTTTCTTTAAACTATAGAAAACTCAACAATCGTGATTTTTTTGCTTCTTTAGAAGAATCTGAACTCGGTATAGTAAATAGTAAAAACTATATGCCTATTTACGAAAACTATTTTAATTTAAATGAGACAAATTACAATTCCATCAATTTGAACCAGCGTTTTTATGTATCCGCTTTATCCGGCGTCGTTGATAAAAATAATATACAGGCTGCTGTTGTGGATGCTTTTAAAAGCACTTCCGAATCTTTAACGATTCTTCATAAACCTATTTTTATTAAATTTTCTCCTTTGATTGACCCCGTTAAATATATGTTGGGAAAATATGAAAGTTTAAATGTAAATGGCGACATTTTAGATATTCCCGTGCTATCAAAACTTGAGAGAAAAGGGCTATTAAAAGCAAATGATAAAAATAATGCATCATATGTTGATGCTTTTTTTTCGTATTTGTCGAGTCAAGTTTTAAACTGCCATGATTTTATTCATGGTCTTAATTTCTACGGTTCGTTCAATGCTATTAAAAAGGATTTTTATTACAACGTAATTGACGATATAGAGTGTTTGGATAAAAATCCTTATTTTAATAAGAATAAGGATATTCTTTTTGAGGTTGAAGATATTGAATTCTCGGATGACGATGATGACGGCGACTACGATAATCATAACGAATCTACCAATAATGACGACGATAGTACTCATTCTAACCACGCACACAGACAACAGAAAAATACAAGGAACAAAAAAGAAAAAATTACTATTGAAACAAATGAAACGATAGACGAGTCAACTATAGTTGTTCATGATGAATTTGATAAAGTGAGCAATGAGTTGAGTTCTATATTTAATACTTCTTCTGATAATACTGATAGTAAAGAATCCGATCCAGCCGAACCATCCGAACCACCATGCGACGAGGATTTATTAATATTGAAGTTAGATGATATAGTAGCCGATAATGCAAACATAATTGAAGAAGTAGATGGTATTGTATTAAACAAGGATTCTCATTTTGGTAATGATAGTGATAGCAACGACTCCTTCACATCCGGCTCATGTTCTTCACGGTCATCTTATACAAGTGATGATGGCTCCGGAAGTGACTGTGAAATTGATGATATTATTTGTCTTGATGATACTGTAAGTGGCAAGGATGGCAAGGATGGCAAAAACAAGAAACATGATAAAAAAACCTCCAAAGATGCCTCTGCTGCGTGTTATAGTGAAGAAGGCAGTGCTGGCGAAAGCGGAGACAATAGCAACAGTGATGGCGAAGGAGAAGATGACAGCGGCGATGACGGCGACGATGATGACGGCGACGACAACGACGACGATGAATACGAAGATGATGAAACATTATGGGCAACAATTAAGAATTTTCCAGTCTCAGCAATTATGCTAGAGAAATGCGAAAATACACTCGACTCTCTCATGATGCAAGAAAAAGAAATGACCGAGAATGAGTGGAGGTCTGCACTTATGCAGGTTATTATGACGCTTATTACCTATCAAAAACTCTTCGGATTTACTCATAACGACTTACATACAAATAATATCATGTACATCTATACTGAAAAAGAGTACATATATTATCATTACAATAAGAAATATTACCGCGTACCTACATATAATCGCACTTTCAAGATTATCGACTTTGGTCGCGCTATTTATAAATATAAATCCAAAACCATATGTAGCGACAGTTTTAGTATGACAGGCGACGCAGCAACGCAATATAACTGCGAACCCTATTTTAACGATAATAAACCTCGTTTAGAACCGAATTATAGTTTTGATTTATGTCGTCTTGGGTGTTCTATTTTTGATTATTTTATTGATGATATAAGTAATGTTGCGGCGATATGTAAAAAGGAGCCTTTGTCCAAGTTGATAGTGGAGTGGGTTACGGATGACCAGAATAGGAATATTTTGTATAAGGCGAATGGCGAGGAGCGTTATCCGGATTTTAAATTGTATAAGATGATTTCGCGAAGTGTGCATAACCATACACCGCAAGCGCAGTTGTCGAAACCGATTTTTGCGGACTATGAATTTCCTAAGAAAAAGGTTAAATCGTCGAACAGAATAATAAATATCGATAAAATGCCGTCTTATATGGAGTGATGTAATATATATATATATATATATATATGAAGTTATAGTTATATATTTACAAAAGTATCTATTGAAATATATAAATAAATTTATGATTATAATTTTTATATTACTATTATATATATATATATATATATATATATATATATTTTTTTTTTTTC
>Ga0255098_1000394_pt1 | contig 12394 bp, 13 predicted proteins | sample Colum_Atlam_RepC_2_FD_188440 | JGI IMG/M metagenome (GOLD analysis project Ga0255098, IMG submission 188440) | Freshwater microbial communities from Columbia River, Oregon, United States - Colum_Atlam_RepC_8d | ecosystem: Environmental > Aquatic > Freshwater > River | place: USA: Oregon... | reverse complement strand
CCCAATAATTGCCAATATTGGCAATTCTGTAAATGAGCATGGGGGGGTTAAGGGGGGAACGGATAAAAAACTCTTCGAGTTTTTTATCCCTTGAGTCTTAAAGACGAAGTCTTTAAGACAGAACGGCAGTTCTCCCCAAAAAGTGAATCTTTTTCGACTTAAAACTTATAAGATAACAAACTAAAATCAGATGATCGAAATAGACAAATTACACAAATTTTTGAACCATGATTCAAAAAATAGTGAAAAAGAGTATGCATTTCGCATCCCTGAAAAACAATTTGAATCTGGACATATATACGGAAAGTATATTCTGGACGCGAAATTCAGCATGATTGGCAAACAATTCATTGATTTGCCTGAATGGGTAAGTTGGGATGCCCCACAACTCCAGTATATATCTGAAAAACTAATTCCCAAAAACACTTTCACAAGCGCTATTCTCAATTCACTTATGCCGGAATTCCGCTTTTTCGATTTGAAAACAAAGCTAACTTTCTGCAGTGATCTCCACCGCCAAATTGGCTATGATATGGAGCAGAACTCACTATACAAAGACATGGGCTATGCTAGATTAAGGAAAGAAATTCGCGAAAAATTCATTAATGCTGATGATTTGGATAATGATGAAAAGTTGAAGCAAGTAATTGTTGACTATTTTTCTCTCACTGTCTATGAAATTTCCAAAACAAAACAAGAAAAGTTTGGCAGAAATATGGAAATATCCCGGAAAGGATTTGTTCCATTAATGTGGAGAAAAACGGAGAAGAACGAGGAATATTTAGACAAAAATATTTCTTGTTTTCTGCTTCGATTGGAAGACAAATACTATTCCATCATTAAGCGAAATGCGAGTGGTCTTTTTGATTTCTCTGTAGATTTGCCAGATGATGTTGAAATATCTGTTCCAGTTGTGGAAGAAGATGATCCAGAACCTGAGCCTGAGCCTATTAGCGAGCCTTTAAAAGTGAAATCTCCAGTGAAAGGTCCTGAAAAAAAGAAGGTTTCTAATATCAAGAAACACGAAGATCCCCAAGAAGAGCCCAAAGAAGAGTCCAAAGAAGATCCCAAAGAAGAACCTGAACTAATCCGCAAAATATTCATTCCAAAGAAAATTACTTTAAAAGAAATCCAAGACCTTGCAATGCAGCGTGATATTCCAATTCAAAAGAAATCCGAGAAAACTGGAAAAATGTTGAATAAAACAATTGAAGAGTTGCGTGAAGACATTTTGGGAAAATAGGTATATTTTTTTGTATTATAGTTTATGAGAAAAATATTAGCAGATTATGTTTGGATTGGAGGAAATATGGAATTACGAAGTAAAGTGATGGTTTTAGTTCTTAAACATTCTAAGGAGACAAAATTAGAAGATTTTCCTGAATGGAACTATGATGGTAGTTCTACTAGTCAAGCATCAGGTAGTGATAGTGAAGTTATTATAAAACCACATTCAATATATAAATGTCCATTCCGAAAGGGTGACAATGTTATTGTTTTTTGTGATACATATTTGCCCAATGGTCAGCCACATTCAACAAATCATAGATTTGGAGCGAAGCAAATTTTTGATAAAAAAATTGAGTTATATCCATATTATGGACTGGAGCAAGAATATTTTTTAATGAACAGAGCAACTGGGAAGCCTTATGGGCAATATGAAGAGCCAATTGTTCAAGGGCAGTATTATTGCAGTGTTGGCAGTTGCAATGCATTCGGACGCAAAATAGCGGATGCTCATTTGGATGCTTGTCTTTATGCTGGACTCAGAATAAGTGGTATTAATGCCGAAGTAGCCCCCTGTCAATGGGAATTCCAAATTGGACCTGCTGTAGGTATAGAAGCTGGAGACCATCTTTGGATGGCGAGGTATTTATTGGAGAGAATAACAGAGGAATTTGGGGATGTATATATAGAGTATCACCCCAAACCATTACAAGGAATTAATGGAAGTGGCTGCCATTGCAATTATAGCACGAATGAAATGCGAGAAGGACGCAAAGAGCGAGAAGGGATTGAATTTATATACGAAGCGATTAAAAAATTGGAGGACAACCATGACGCCCACATGAAAGTCTATGGGGCAGACAATGATAAACGAATGACTGGATTGCACGAAACATCATCATATAAAAAATTCACCTATGGGAAAGCCAATAGGGGCTGCAGTGTTCGCATTGGGAACAAAACTGTGAAAGATGGACGGGGATATTTCGAAGATAGGCGTCCAGCAAGTAATTGTGACCCATATTTAGTAACTTCCAAGATTTTTGAGACTACCACCGCCTAAAAGAGAAAAAATGAAAAAAGTGAATTTTTAAAGACTTAAAATTTAAGTCTTTTAATATTATAATAATGGAAATAAATAATTCAGAATTCTTATCTGTTTTCAAGAAATTAGGGGACAAACAGCGGGTAAGGATTGCTTTTGACAGAAAAATCTATGCATTATCCCGTAGTTTATACACAAAAATATTGGAGCGTTTTATATTCAATGAGAAAAATGGTGGACGCAATGTGCCCTATGAGATGATTACAATGCTGAATATTTGGAATCAAGAGAGTGAGAAGGCGAAAAAAATGAGCCGCATTTTGGGTAAAAATGATGTCAAGCGTTATTGGCAATTTGGCACTATGCCGGAAAATTCAGGAATTGAAGAAGTCGTAGTTGATTCGAAACCTATAAGTAAATTCGGGATTGATGTTCAAATTGTGGAAGACAAGGTGACAAAAGAAGAGGTCGATTTAAGTGGGAAAAAGGTGTATCAAATTTTGAACATATACAAATTCAAGGAGCCAAAATGGGAGTTTACTACGAATTTGATAGAAGAAAAAAAGGTGGAGACAGACAAAAATTTCCGCGATAGTGCATGCATAGGAGCATTGCCGGAATTTTACTTAGAAATTGAGCTTTTTGATCCAAAGCATGATGACCAGGAATTTATGGATTACTTCGGTAAATATATGCGGTGGCTATTTGAGGAGCTGCAGCAATCAAATTTTGTGCTAACTGTGGATGATCAGGCGAATCTGGATAAATTATTCCGAAAATTGGTGAAAACGGACAAACTCACATTTGTGGAGCCAGTGGAAATATTGCGGCGGAATTTTCACAAGAAGGGGAATATATCCTATGTTCGCGAAAATTATGGTGTTTGCTATAATGTGGATGGGGAGCGGCGCTATTTATTCATATCGGAGCATTTTAGTGGTGGCATTGATGGGAATATATTTATGATAATGGAGGATGGTAAATTTATTAACACTGGGAAGAAAGTTGATGGTTTCTATAATACACTCGCAGTGGGATATCATAATCAAATGAATAATGTTTTCTATATGACGGACATTCTATTCTATAAAGGGAATGATGTGCGTAAGAGCAAATTTCACAATCCCGGTGGTGGTGGAGCAAGGGAGAAAAACCGCTATGATTATTTGATGCAATTTTTCCGGGAAGGCATCCAGACGAGTAAGTATGTTAATCCGGAATTGAAGGATGAAGTTACGAAAATTATTGGGGCGAAATATTTGTTCGGGAGCGGACCTATATTTGAGGATAATTTGGGGGAGCTGTTTGATAAAATAAAGGTGCAGGATTTTGTGGCGAATGGGCTACTATTCTTGCCCAATGAGGCACACTATCCGGACCATGGAGGACGCTGGCATGAATATATGAAGTGGACATATCCTGATTTCAGGCGAGCGGAATTTCTGGTGCGGTTTGTTAAGAAGGAGCAAGAAGACAAAGTTAGTCCATTCCAATTGCCGGCGAGGGGCAAGGATTTGGAGGGTAAAATTATTCAGTATAAATCTCTGCAGTTGTTTGTGGGTGGTATTCGTGAATTAGGTGGTGAACAGAATAAGAAGATTGTGACAATTGTGGACTTCTTACCAAGGGGAACTGACCCCGGGGCGAATATTAATATTGCCAATATACCTCTGAGTGCTGGAGGAAAAGTAGTCGCCCATAATAATCTTACAAATGTGACTGAGGAAATTGAGGACAATTCAGTTGTGGAATTCGTATATCAAAGAATCTATGGGGAATACACAGATATATTTAAATGGACGCCAATTGGTGTGAATCATTTGAAAACAAGGCTATTCCGAGAAGGACATATGGAAGTATTGATGACAGAGAGCTATGGCAACCATGTATGGAATGCGTTGACCAATGGAATAACGGAGTCGCAGATGAGAGATAGCAATGTTCCGGAGGAGGATTTGAGCCATTTGTATTATGCACAGAATAATGCGGTGCGCTTGAAGAAATACCCATTCCAGGTATTCCACAATCGTGTGGTAAAGGACAAACTTATCATGGCTTCATGCCCGGCAATTATAAAGAAGGTGCGGACAATGGAGGGATCATTACTGGATTTGGCGGCTGGGACAGGTGGTGATAGTTTGAAGTGGAAGCTGGGATTATTGAAGAATGTGGTTGGTATAGAAATTGTTAAAGAGAGTGTGGAAATTGCCAGGGCAAATTATCTATCCTACAAGGGGGCGAAACCCAATACTACCTATATTTGGGGTGATTCTGGAAAGCTAATATTTCCAGATTACGAGGCAGCTTTGGATGGGTATAATAAAGGGCTATTGAAGAAAGTGATTCTTTCGAAGAATCAATTTGATGTGGTTAGCATGCAGTTCGCAATTCATTATTTGTTTGAAAATGAAATCAAACTGCGGACATTTTTGCAGAATGTGAGTGACAATTTGAAAATTGGGGGGTATTTCATTGGGACTTCGATGGATGGTGGGCGTGTATTTGACCTATTACGGGGACTGAAGAAGCCCGCAGAGGGAATCATTAATGATGATATATTGTGGAAGATCGAGAAGAAATATTCGGCGACGATGAAATGGGACACAAAGAAGCCAATGTTGGGGCACAAAATAGAGGTATATATTAATACAATTGGCATTCCACATGAGGAATATTTAGTGAATTACGCGTATTTGGAGGAAATTTTGAAAGAATACGGGTTAGAATTGGAGATTATCCGCGGATTCGGTGATATTTATGCTATAGGTGATGACGAGTACAAAGATGATATGAAGGCGATGTCCGAGGCGGAGAAAACATTTAGCTTTTTGCACAATGAGTTTAGATTCAAGAAGACCAAGAATGCGAGCGATGAAGTGTATATAAAATTGGTGAATATGATTGAGAAGGAGAGAAAGAAAGAGGAGAAACTGAAATCAATGCCGGGAGGAGCGGTGAATAAGATTGTTCTGAGGCTATCCTAATAGCCCCTTTTCGTCACTCCGTGACAAAAGGTGCTAACCCCCAAAACGCTTACATATTGTACTAATTAAAAATTATTAAGTTAAAAGTTTAAATGATATTCATTTTAACTATTACCTATATTTGCCAAAATGATTGCATATTAAAATCTACATTTAAATATATGAAGCCAGCTGAAACAGTTATGCTGTCATTTTTTCAAATACAGAACAGTCTTCGTTTTGCTCATTGGAGGGCGAAGAAATATTCCACGCACAAGGCGCTAGATAAATTCTTGGATAAGTTCATGAAGAAAATGGACGAATTTATAGAGATTTGGCAGGGAAAATACGGGCGAATTGAATACACGAAGAAGAATCAAGAAAAAGATGTGAAAATATACCAGATTGATGCGGATGACCTGGACAAATACTTGGATGTTATAATTGGGTTTTTATCCGGGGTGAAGGATAAAAATTGCAAGAAATACGTGATCCATAATAAAACGGACTACTGTGGGATAACAATATTAGACATAATGGATAAGAATGATACGGACTTGTTGAATTTAAGGGATGAAATATTGGGAATTGTCAATCGACTGAAATATTTGCTGAGTTTGTCGTAATAAGTGTGCATTTTAGAAAAATTGATGGTAAATTTCAGCAAAATTATTGAAATTTAAGAGTATTTTCTCGAACATGCTTCCTGTATTCCTTGTTTTTTTTCTTTTGGATATGTTATCCGAAGAATATTGGCATTCTGTTGTCAGAAGTCGAGAACTCATCCAAGAATTGGGTGATGTTAGTAGTAGGCATCTGAGGATTTCAAGAGATTCTTCTGGAATCCCTATTACCAAATATGCAGAAGGACCCGACGATGACGATGATAGCGACGATGGCGACGATGGCGACGATGGCGACGATGGCGACGATGAAATGTCGCTTGAAGAGTGGTTGTGCAAAATCAAACAATTGATGCTCTACATTCACAATTCTGAAATCTCAATTAATGATTTTTTTGGATTCAGAAATGATCGACCTGATATTGAACGAGGAATATTGTTTGAACATTTTCTTCTTTTGCTTCTAAAGTATCTTGAGCTTCTTAAAAAAGAAGAAGATGAAGAAGAAGAAGAAGAAGAAAACCTGTTCAACCTTTCAGAAGATGATGAAACAGAATTTGAAAAGAGGAAGCATATGGCGAAGATTATCTTGGGACTGCTGAAGCTTGCAGCTTCAGATAAATTTACAAATCCACGCATCTTAGCGATTTTGCATGATCTCATTGATACCTTCATGCGTCAATTCCCGGATGCAATGTATTTGGTCTGTCTTGGCGGTTTTAGAGAAACTGGCATCGAGTCATTGTCACTTGTTGAGGTAAATAATCCTCCTGGAACAATGTGTTTTTTACTGAACACACAAACATTTCACGATGAGCGAATTTTTCAGACTCTGGGTTCATTAGCAAATTTCCCACTTTCATCATACTTCACATCTATCAGGCTAACTGAGACATTTGTTTTCCTCCTCGGAAAATACTGTGCGCCACGTTACACTGAAACTGAGATGAAGGCAGTGATTCTCAATGTTTGTGCTTTTCTCATTCAGACCTTGTCTGCTGAGGAAGCATTTGAAGCTATCAATCACATTTTCACTGAGCTTGAAAGACATGCTGAAATGTTCCAATTTATTCTGGAAGCAATTCCAGTGTGTGAAAGAGAAAATCTCAGAAAACTTCTTGAAGACCCCCAGTTTCCAGTTCATCCTGAAGAAAGTCTGAAAAGAATTTCTGACTATCTTGGTGGAGACTTTGTTGAAAAATATAAGTCTTTCTGCAAGAAAATTCAATCAGCTTATCCAAAAGAAAAGTTGAAGGAACTTCTGAAGGCGCTTTCTGAGAAATATTTTGTTGCAAGAGTCATTTTTGCTAGACTCTTTAACAATAGTTACATTGAGCGTGGACGCAAACTTTCATTAAATGCGGAAGTTTGCGGAAAAATTCAAGATGTGATTGACCATTCAAAAATTCTGAGTGAATGCAAAGAGGCACCAAGAGAACTGCATGAACAACGTAGTTACCTGTTTGGAATATTACCAGAAAGAATCCTGGTGTCAAGTGGTTGTGGCAACAAAACTACAATTTCTGCGGCTTTAGAACATTTACGCAAATATCATCAGAGAATATATGATGACAGACAGGCTGAATGGAGAGCAGGAGGTGTTGCTTTGCAACGCAGGGAATCAAGATTTGATGGTAATTCTGTTTCTGTTCCACAATTTCAAGAGCACCAAAAACTTACAGATAAACTCAAACAAATTGATGCAGTTATGAGTGAGCTTCAGAAGTATTCTAGTTCCAAGCTTTTGAAAGATGTTCAGGATGATAACACGAAAAAGATAGAGCGTGTGAATGCTCAAATCAAAGTGTTTGATGACCAAAAACATCGGATGAGGCTTGAACACACCCGAATGCTTCAAGAAGTCAAGAAATCAATTCTTGACCGCCTTTTTGGCGGTCAAGAATAAAAAATTGTGAAAAATTATAATATTAGTCCAATTTTGGCTTCACATACTTCTCAACCATCTCTTCGCCAAATTTTTGAGAAGCTGCTTCTTCAGTTACTTCTTTGCGCCGGACTTTTGAAATCATTGTCATCATTTGCTCAAATTGGGCGAGATCAAAATTCTTTCCATTCTCTATAACCATATTGAATAAGGCGGGGTAAATCATCATAAGGGGCATGTATTTTTGCTGGTATTTACCGCGCAAATCGGCGAACTTTTTGGCTTCGCGCTTGCGGTTGTCCTCGGGGCAGTCAGTTTCAGTAAGGAGTTGATACACGAATGATTTAATTTGTTCGACATCGAGGTGTTCATCAAATTCCTTTTGTTGCTTGGGTGGGAGTTGATCCTTGAAGTCTTCAAGAGACGCTGATTGATTAGTTTGACTTGTATTAAAAGACATTGTGGGGGGAATATAACTATGATATGAAAATTGTTTTTAAACTAATAAATAATTCTTTTATAAAATATGCATTGGAAGCATTATTTATACATAGCAATTTTGATTTTAGTGATCATTCTAATAATTTTTTATATAATAGGAAAAAGGCTACAGTGGGACATATTAGATTTAGATAATGCCGAGAGTTTTGATAATCCCTTAGAAATAAAGAAGGATATGATTGACAAATTGTACGCTAAAATTTACGAAAAAGTATTCGATGAGCCAAATGTCTTCAAAGAAGAGGCAAAGGAAATAATAAAATTCATGGATAAACACCATATAGAAGGTGGCGAAATATTGGAAGTTGGAACAGGGACTGGCAAACATTTCCAGAATTTAAGCTCGAGTGGGCTGAAAGTGATTGGAGTAGACAGGAGTGAGGCGATGCTGGAAATATTTGCGCTAAGAAATCCCCTGGGAAAGTATGTTTTGGGTGATGTGAAAAATGAGGCGCTATTTCCGAAGCAGAAATTCAAATTAATCCTGTGTTTGAAAGAGACACTATATCACAATAAGATGATTGATTGGGATACTATCTTGAGTAATTTTTTCTTCTGGTTAAAACCAAATGGCTATTTAGTGGTTCATATTTTTGATCGGGAAAAATTAGATGCGTGTCCGAAGAATATGACATTTTCGAGGAAAGATGGTGAGGGTCGGCAGCACGGGATCACAAATTTCCCCAATTTTACGCATGATGGATGGTGGGAGAAGAGGGGGCAGGCAATTTGTCAGTATAATGAGATTATTGCTATGCGGAATAAAAAGGGAGCAATTACAAAGAAGAAACATTATAAGCATAATTTAGTGATCCCAGAAAAGAGAAAAATTATTGAGAAAATTATGTCAAACTATTTTAAACTAGTAGAAATTGTAAAATTAGACCATTTAGGACTGAAGGATCACGAATTATATTTTTTTAAAAAAATTAAATAATATATGGCAGCGTTAACTAATAAGGATGTAAAACAAGGGTGGATTGATAGTTATTATCCTTATGGACAATACATGGTTACTGATAATAAGCTAATATTGGGAGGAGATGAAATAAAAGTTAATAATGAAATATTGACTCAACAAGTAATAAAAGAGAGCACAAGTGGATATGATAAGGCACCCACCTCTGGACAAACAGGGGGAGGAAAGAAAAAATATAAAATTAAAGCGGATAATATTGAAGCAGCATTTAGTAAATTAGAGAAGAAAGTTTTAAAGGGTGGAAAAGGAGATATTCTAGTTTTGCAACTAGAAAGTTTAGATGATAAGAATAAAATAAATTTTATAAAAATTTATAAGAAAAAAATATAAGATATAATATATAAGATGACTGGTAGCAGTAACCAATTTCAAAAAGAACTTAGCAAACTTGAGAGTTTATTAAGTAGCTTAAATAAAAAAAATAAAGGCAATCATAGCAATCAGAATGGTGGTAGCAAGCATAGCAGTCGAAGCCAATATTTTAATGGTGGTGCAGCAGAGGGTGACTCACGTTTTTTTAAACTTGTTAGCATCAATGGCAAGACAGTAGATGGTGGCAGATATGAGCTGCCCCTTAAGACCAAAACTGGAAAGCCTCAAACTAGGGGTCCTAAGGATAAAGCTTCTAGTGCGTTTTCCGAGATTTGCCAGAAGAACAATGAAAAGGGTGAGTGCAGCTATAAATTTGCCATCCAGGAAACCACCCGTGGTAGCGATAAGAAAGTTTATCATTACCAAGGAAAGAGAGTTAAACTAGCCAAGCCAGTTGTTCTTAAACTCAAGGATCGTAAAACCGGTAAGGTTAAGGAGGTGGTCAAGAGGTTCAAGAATGTAATTACTTCTCTTGGATCTGGTCATGAGTAATCAAATATTTTATTTTTTCATCAAGTATTTGATAAAAAAATATTATAATTAACAATAGAATGACTGAAAAAAATAATTACGTAGTTCTAGATTTTCCTGAAAAAGGACAAAAATATGGCAAGTATAGTGGGAAATCACCAGGAATTGTCGCTAATAAAATTTTCAATAAATTAATGAAATATTATGATTTTACAGATAATATTGATGGAAAAAAATATTTAGTATTCGAATTCCAGAATATAGATACAGGTAGAAAATATGAGTATATAGGCACTCCTATCATTTTACAAAATCCAATGCATGTTAATATACATAATCAAAATATTAGTATAACTCATCGTTCAATTGTTGTAAAATATGATAAAACTATGAAGGAAATATTTAGTCCAGAATTACAAACTATAAAATCTATAACATAAGTATGTCAAGAAAAGAACCAGCAATGAATCCAGAAGATCCCCAAAAATTGGGTGCCGATTCGATGTCTTCTACTGATAAAACTGCAACTGAGCAAATTAATGGATCAATTAATATAGAAAAATTATTTCCAGATACAAAACCACCTGTTCCTCAATTTGAAAGTCCATATACAGTAGCAGGTGGAGGATCTATGAAACAATATCGATTTATGTCAAAACCGGGGGATTTTCCTATTTTTGGAAGAAGCCCAATTGATGCACTTAGAAATGGACTGCAAAAATTGGAGGAAGATAACAAAAATATTTACAATCAGAGAAAACAAATAACTGTGAATTTGCAAAAGGAAGGAAATAATATGACGAATAAACTACATAAATATATGGTGAAAATATTTAGAATTGATCATCCAGTTTATCGTTATAAAATAGAATTATGGAAATTCTGAGAATTTCCCCTAATTAAAAAAAAGTGCATACATTATGAAAATGGGAGAATATCATTGTGAGAATCATTTAGAGATTTATGGAAAATGGGAGGATTTAAAGACTTTCACCATAAACAATTGGGGAAATCAGGGTCTTAGTTTTCGAAAATTAGCAGATGTTGAGCAACCCTGTATGATTGAATACGAGAAAGAATTATTTAATCATGAGATGGACATGATATACTATACATTTTTAACAAAACAAGATCCACCAGAAAAATGGTTAGCACAAATTTCTAAGAAATATATCAACTTGGAGTTCAATTTATTTTATCAAAATAGAAAAATTGATAAAACTGGAGATTATATGATCAAAAATGGGGAGATTTATTATAAAGATGAAATTTGTGTTAATTAGTCAAATAAAATCGGCTAGCGGCAACATATGCCTCATCTGCGCCAATATATTCTTTTGATTCAGATGCGATAATTCTTTTAGAAAAACTGGCGTCCTCTTTAGTCAATTTACAGACAGCATTTAGCTTTGTAAATTTATCAGCGAAAGCAATAAGATGGCATACATCCCCAAATGGTTGCTGTAAGTAATCACCATCTAAGCCGCTTGTAATAACTATTTTGCCCATATCTTCCACTAGAATTTTTATAGTTTGCAGTGCATTTTTCAGAAATTGGACTTCATCAATCATAATAACATCATATTCTCCAAGATTTGGGTGATCTAAAATTTCCTGAAGGTCCGCAAGGGAGAGCATTGTTTCAAATACTTCATGATTATGGGAGCAAATATTTCCAGTTGAGTCATAACGCCTGTCATTGCAATAATTCACAGACAGAATCTTCTTGTCAATTGACTGATATTGCTTGCAAATGCGGATAAGTTCAGTGGTTTTTCCGGAAAACATGGAGCCCGAAATAATATGAAGGAATCCTCTATTTTTAGTAATGAAATTTCTGGAAATGGGCAAATATTTATCGCCCGATTTCATGGAAAAAATGGCGGGGGTTGTGTCCCTTAATTGGGAACAAAGTGCTGATAATTTATAGACATATTCACATTTTGGGATAATATCAATTATATTGTCATATGGGCATCGTTGGTGGTCATTGTCAAGTGCCGCACAAATAAATTTTTTGTCCATCTTATTGGCAAGAATATTCAAAATAAAACAATCGGCAAATAGTTGGAGATTATCTATTAAAATAACATTACTTTTCTGAAATAATGTGCAAGTTACAATATCTTCAATTGTGTTAGGCTGTATGACTTTCATAGTGTCCTTCGTAAATGATTCATTGACTAAAGAACTATGTAAAACAATTGCAATGTCATCTTCTTTGGTCAAATGACAATAGTAAAGTCGTAATAGTTCGGTTGTTTTCCCAGCCTTAGTGGGTCCAATATAAAGAGTAATAGAGCCGGGCATATTTGTATATATTAGAAA
>Ga0255098_1000390_pt1 | contig 12437 bp, 5 predicted proteins | sample Colum_Atlam_RepC_2_FD_188440 | JGI IMG/M metagenome (GOLD analysis project Ga0255098, IMG submission 188440) | Freshwater microbial communities from Columbia River, Oregon, United States - Colum_Atlam_RepC_8d | ecosystem: Environmental > Aquatic > Freshwater > River | place: USA: Oregon... | reverse complement strand
ATGCAAGAGAAGATTATAAATTTAATCCAAAAGATCTTTTTGTTAAACATAATGAATTAGAAGAAGAACAAGAATTAGAAACTACTGCTCATAATAATAATCATACAGAATTAGAAAACAAAGAAGATTTTCAAAAATTTGGAGGATCCTATCATCAAGCTGGAGCACCTCCGCCGTTACCAGATATTAATTCTGACCAATATTTAAAAAACAGCGTTTTATATGAAAAAAATATTAGAACACATGTTATCAATATAGATTCAAGATTTAGAACTGATACTCAAGATCCATCTACAGATTTTACATTTAAATTAAAAAATCCAATGAGAAATATTATATCTTTAAGAATATCAAGTATAGAATTTCCCAATACATATTATACATTTTCTAAAGCAAGACAAAATACAACTTTTTTATTATATTATTTTCGGGGACCATTAGATGTAAATAAACAACAAAAAATTGTTTCTATACCTGACGGCAATTATTCACCTGAAGAATTAGTTGATACGATAAATGAGATATTAATTGATAATCCAGTGTCCATATCATATAATCCTATAAAAGGTAAAATATTATTTGATTCACAGTATTATTTTGAAGTTGATATTTTAGGTACTGCTTTAGCATTTTCTAACCGCATTTATGATAATGGCTTGGGATATAATTTAGGTCTTAGACAATTATCTTCAAGCGAATTATTAAAAGCTGTTAAAGAAACGACCGGTATACAAATATATAAACTCGAAGGAAATTCTATAGTTGATACAATAGATAATAATTATATTTTTATTTCATTAGACCCTGATTGGAAAGTTATTACAAATTATACAAAAGATAAAGAATTACATTATTCATTTGCAAAAGTAATTATTAATGTGCCTAAAGGATCAGTATTATATGATAATGGAGCAAATACAATAACAAAAGAATATTGGTTTCAACAACCTACAGATATAACTATTATACCTGTGCGTATTTCAGATCCATATGATCAAACAATTGATTTATCAGGAATGGACTTTTCATTTTCATTAGAAATAAAGGAAATTAGAAATGCGGCATTACATGAATTAATTAGATCTAAATGATTTTAATTTAGCATTTATTTTTCTTTGTATTAATTCTAAATCATTTAAAGTTTGTTCTTTAGATGATTTACGATTATTATAATCTTTAATCTTATCAAGTATTTCAGATTTAGTTATTTGTATTTGTTTATTGTGATAAGACCCATTTGATTGAAAAGATTTTGAATTACTTGCAGATCTTCTCATCTTATTTTTCTAAAAAGAAATTTAATAGTCAAAATTTGATTTATTGGGCGAAGCTAGTAGTTGTACAGCTAGAGTGTACTCGATATTTGAAGATGCAAATTCTGAATCTTGATCTGAGTTGGTTCCAGTTCCACCATCTCTTACTAAACCTGAATTCGGGTCGGTTAAACCAATAGGAATATCGAATGATTTACCTTGGAAAGTTAATTTAATAGAAGGGGCATTTCGCCACTGAGAACCTAATCCAGCTACAACTGTAGGATCAATGCCATATCTTCTTGCTGAACCTAATGAATATTTAATATAGAATGTTAATGAATCTCCATCTACAAAATCAACACCATAGATCTTATCTGCCGTCGACCAAGGATTACCACCATCAATTAACTCAGTAGGAACAACCGACAGAGTATGAATTGTAGAATCTTTTACTCTTTCATAAGCAACTGATTGTTCGAATAAGTTTCTTAGAGGATTTACATAATTTGTCTGTGTGGTATCTACATTCTGTACTATATCTGAAATCTTATCTATTTCAACTCCTTTTTGTGTTATACTGCGAATAGCTTCGACTGGAATGACATTTAGTAAACTTTGAGAGGAGTATGTGGCGCCTATATTGGGTATACCACTATTATCCATGTATAATTTTAATTGAACTCCCGTTAACCCAACATCATCTTTGAAGATTCCAGTCACCCCTCCAGTTACACCCCAAGGATTTCCAGTTTGACCCGAATTACCAAGAGTTTGATAATTATATAAAGTAGTTCCTGAAAACAATACATCTAATCCACCAAGACGATCCGATTGGCCCGATACACCAGTATGACCAGTAAATCCACCAGGTAAAGAAACATTCACTTGTGATAGAACATATTTCAAGAATAATCCTACATTTGGACCAGTGAATCCGGAACCAGTTTGGGCTGTTGTACCACTTAATCCACTAAATCCACCGCCTCCCGATGCACCCGTGCCGTATTGACCGCCAGACCATGCAGAATCGTATACCAACATACGTTGTAATTCTTCTTTAGGAACATTCATAACGATCGTCTGGTCGGCGGACAACGGTTGTGTTAGTTCGCCAAGAACAATAATTTCAGTCGATTCACCACCAAAGCCAGTGAAAAAATAAGGAAACTGTAGGTCCGCTGGTCCGGTATATCCGAAGGCAGTTCCGCCATCGGCATATTGATCGGAATATTCAGTAATTCCGGTTGCCATATTTTGTTTTATACTTATCCTGTTAAAATTTATTGTAGAATCATTAAACCGTAAAAAATATTCTGTAAATGGTCCCATTTCGCCACTAAATGAAAAATTGTATGAAGAAGTTCCTTGAATATATGGTATACTTTGTTTTACATTGCCAGCATTATCACACAATTCTATATTTCCAGTATGTGGATTAGATGCATACCAGGGATCATTAAATATAGATAAACCTGAAGAATCTAAATAATCAAAATTTATTAAATAAAAACTTAATGTTGTTGACGTTGCTCTATATTGAAAAATATTACCAGTAAATGTTTCATTTGGAGAAAATATTATAGGTTTATAAGCTGTATTATAAGATGTTGATCCGTCGGGAGTAAATCTTAAATATGTTAGTTTAGAATTTGTAGGTGTAAATGTCCCGGTTGCTGAAATAATATAATTATAAGTTGTTCCAAGAGAATAATCATATGCTGTTGAACCTATTAAAGACCCCGCGGTTGTTCCATCAACTAAACTTAATAATCCAGAAGTTACACCTAAAGGACCAAAAATAGAATCAGAATATTCATTTAAATAATCAAAATTATTAAATTTATAATATAAATTTGTTGTAGATACAACACTCTCTTCATCTATAGTAATTAAACTTTCGTCTGTAGTTAATATACCAGTAAATTGAACAGGTATAGTTATTATTGAAGATTTTAAGGATTCTTCTGTATTATCATAAAATGATAAATTATAATGTATAGTTGTTATACCAGTAGGACCTAAATCAGGAAATTCAACTGTATACGAAGGTCCGGTGTAAGTAATCGATGCTGTTGAACCACTAAAAGGTATACCAGTTAAACCAGAATATAATGTACCGGTGTTACCTGAATCTTGAGAAACAATATAAATTTGTCCAGTATGTCCAATCTTATCAATTGAATTAAATATAGAATTTCTATCTTTATCAAAATAATCAAATTGTGATAAATCTAAAACTATTTTTTGTCTTCTTGTATATTGACTTGGTACTAATTGACCTGTAATACCTTGATCATCAGATAATGGAACGTGTGACGGAATACTAAAAGTTTCTCCTGATAACAAATTAGAATCTAGAGGATTAACATATTGATAATATGATCCAGGTTCAACTATAGCTGTTCCACCTATACTATTAAAGAAATAAGGAGCATAATATAAATCAAAATTAGGATTTTTTACTATATTAGAAATAGAAGTTGTTCCTGCTTGTTGATCTGTAACTAAAATTTGGCCAGATGTTATACCTTCAAAATTATAATTAATATTATATATATTTGCAGTTACACCTGCAGTAGAAGATCTAAATATTGTAGGAGAATTATTCAAGGGTAAATTGAATGGACTTACGCTCAAGAAATTATAAGATAGTCCTGTAAATCCACTTAGACCTCTATAATATATCATATACAAATCATCTAATTTAGAATCCCATGTTAAAGTATATCCGGAAATGGTATTATATGCATTATTATTAGAAAATGATGTTATAGTTCCTAAAGTTGTTCCTTGAATTGTAGTTCTAACGCCTGATGTTGTTCCAGTTATTGTGGATGTTGATTGTTGATATACTACAATACCAGCAGATGAACCATCGGGAACATTAAATCCATCATATTTAATTCCACTTAAATTTATTATGGAACTTGTTTTATCTTGAGGTTGGATAACTTGACTATTAACACTTAATAATCCATCAGGTTGAGGGCTTAATGTTATGCCCACAGGTAAATCTTGAGTATGATCGTCATTGTCATAAGTTATTTGAGAAGGTGAATAATATAACATAAAATTAGTATTTGAACCTTTTAGAACATTAAATGTTAAACCACCATCGCCTGAAGAATCAGTAGTAATGAATATATCTCCTAATGTACTACCTAAATCATCTGTATTTCTTAAATATAGAAAATCTGTAGGTGAATTAGTACTTGTATCAATTATATATGAATATGTTATTCCGGTATTACTTGTATAAACATACGATGCTCCACTAATACCTAAATTCAATTCATTCGAACTACTTCCTGCTACATTAGGACTAGCATAAAATGTTAGTCCTAAATAATCTATGAAGTTAGTTTGAACAGCTGCCATATTTAATATGTTATTTTATTTACCAGATATTTAATTAATGTCAATATTTCTTACAAAAGTCAACGTCGTGCCTTCAAATAATTCTGTATGATGAAAATACATTTTATCGTAAATTACACCTTGATCGGCTCCGGGTAGTTTTACATCAAATGGTATATTTCTATTCGAATTTATTATAAAATAATCAGTTTGATCAACAGAACCATATACTGGAGGACCTGTAATAGTATCAGGTTTAAATTTATATAAATAAAATACAAATTGATTGTTCGGGTTATCACTTCCAAATATAGTTAATCTTTCTTCGTTATTAATTGTTACATTTGAAATTGTTGCATACATGTTATTAATTCCAGGTTGTAAATTACAATTTACATCTAATCCGGATCTGGTTAAGAAAGACGGTAATTCTACAAATGTATCACTTAATCTATTCATATATGCATATTTATAATGAAGTTTAAAATTTGAATATAATGTAGTTTGTTCTAATTTGTCAATTACTAACTCACTAAACGTTTGTGAGTCAATATAATAATCTCTTAATTTAAACTCTTTATAATAATTTATTGAACCAGTAGATCCAAATGTTCCACCTTTAATAACAAAATAATCATCTAAATTAGATCCGGTTAAACCAAATCCTGAAATATTTAGTATAACTTTATTAAACCTTTCTCCGGTTATTCCAACGGTTGCTTCCAGCGTATTATAAAATATATTAGAATTAGATGATTGATCGAATACTTGTTGACTTATAGATATTTCGGGTTGATAAGTTAAATAATCTTGAGCTCCTCCACTTTCAAATGTTACACCTTCACTTATAATATCTTTACCAATAGATGTATTTCCGTTTAAGAAAATTTGTCCATCTGTAAAATATGATGTAGATCCTTGATAATGTAATTCTTTTAATGTAAAAAATGTAGATGTTGAGCCAGTTAAAGATTCAGAACCAATATAATTCATTAATGTATTACTAAAACCTAATGATGTTGAACCGGTATCTAAAATTATAGTATTGCCATTATCTAAAGTAATTTGTGATCTAACATATTCTAAATTATAAGTTTGATTAGGGAATAAATTTTCAAATACTCCATCAAATGTTCCATCATTATAAGTTAATTTCAAATATCTATCGCCAAATGAAATACTACTAAATCCCGAAACACCACCATCACCTTCTATATCATATAGAAAAGATCCCCATTCTGATCCAGGAGAATTTAAATATACATCATATGGTGGAGCTCTATTATACCCTGTATTAAAATGATAACCTGCGGGTAAATAAGGTGTTAAATCTACCCATGCTCTATCTTGTATAGGTTCAATATTTTTAATAGATGTAGTTCCCATTAATGAATAAAATGTCCCAGAGTTTGATATAGTCCATCTAGATAAATACGTTGTTCCTGAACTATAAGAATCTTTATAAAAGAACGGTGCTGTTCCAGATAAACTAGCTTTTAAAATTAAATCACATTTCAAATCTTTCAAATACATATCACCAACCTTATTCGTATTCATATTAATAGCAGGAACTATTTTTGAAAATAAAGGCCTGAAACTATAATCAGTTAAAGATGTTTGATCATCAGATAAAACTACAGAATATTCTAATACTACTTCATTATCAAAGGAATCTATTGTAATATTATTAAAATCTGTCCATTGATAAGATATGGATAAAGTATTTATTTGACCTAACAATAATTTTTCTCTATCCAAATATATTTCAATATTTATAGGATAAGCAGAAAGTGTGCTTAAAGATATATAACCTACGATAGTATCATCATCTCTTCTTACAATTACATTTCCACCATAAATTTCAGGATAAGAATTTGATGGATCATTATTATAAAAATTAAAATTTGCAATTTCTAATTTAGAATTGTAAAATTGAGGAGTTTCTATATTTGGTATACCTGTAATACCTAATCCTAATGTAGGTCCATCAGGGGTTGTAAATTCAGGTATATTTTGTAAGATAGTATTGTTAGCATATGTAGAACCAATTAAACCATTAGATGTAGATGTAGTTCCTTCTAATAATATAGGTGGTGACCATAGACCAGTATTATCATACCTTAAAGTTAAATTACTAAATGTTGTTCCATGATCTAAATTTCTAATTTCAAATGGAATTGTTCTTGTTATAGGATTATATGATCCATATGTATTTCCATTCGATTCAATTAATTGTTTAGAATATATTTTTCCAGTTGAACCCATAACATATAAATATCCATTATAAGAATTCATTGAAGATATTTCTTTTTCAATATCATTTAAATAAACATCTGCTTTTAACAATGTATTATTATATGTGAAAGGTGTTAATTCTTCTGTAGATAATGCTAAGTTTGCTCTTGATGGAATTTGTATTGTTGATGTATAAATTCTATTAGATAAATATGAAGGATCAGTTTTACTAACTAAATATATTTTACCTATATAAGATTTACCTCTTTGTAATCCTTTAATTGAAACATCAATATATCTACCACTTTCATTATATGTTAATGGCGTAACAATTGTACTTTTAGTTAGTGAATTATTTACAAAAACTGAAGGGTCATTAAAATCAACACATAAATCATACGGAATTGCTGTATCAAGTTGGCGAACTATCGAATCAGGATAAGAAACAAATTGTAAATCTTTTAATCTTAAATTGTAACTTAATATTTTATCTGGCAGTTGTGTTAATTCTGATTTACAAATAAATTCTATTCCTGTAACACCGGTTTCAAATTTAAAATTAAACATTTTTGATTTAGAACCTGTTAGACCAACATTATAAGTTAAGAAATTTTTATCATAAATTCTATTTGGTAATAATCCTTTAATTAATATAGATGCTGTAGATCCACCGGTAAAACCAAAATATTCTAATGAATGTTGATCATTATATTTGACATCAATTAAATATGATGTTGCGCCTTTACCATACAATGAAGGATCCAAATAAACACTATTATATTCAAATTCATCTCCTCCAACTAAACCACTAGATAAATCAAATGTAATTAATTGATTTGTTAACTCATATGTTGAATCATCTGTTGAAGTAATGAATGGTGTAAGATTAGTTTTATTTACTTCTACATATAATCCATCAATATCAGCTGTAATTGCAGTTGAACCGGTTAATGCAGATGAAACTAATAAAAACAATTCTTTATCAGTACTTAAATAATCAAATTTGAAAAATCTATGTAAATATGGAACACTTTGACTATTAACTTGATCTAAAATAATACTTGTTATTTGTGTACCATCATCAAGTATTTGACTTATATCATCCAATTGTATTCTTGAAATTAAATCTATAGAAGGTCTTGTTTCTGAATCAGTAATTCCTGCAAATAAACTTGTTCCACTAGTTCTACCTATAGTATAATCATTCAAACTAATTAAATTGTCTATTGCTGAATTCTGTTTAACTCCATTAAATTCATGATTAATAATTTGATAATTTGTAAACAATAAAGGATCATAAACAGACCATTGAAACGGAGTTTGATTAAATGTATATCCAGTTTGATTTTTGCGTACATTAACTAGATATAATGTAGTTAAAGGTGAAAATCTACTAGAAGGGAATCTAAGTAATCTTTGTTGTTTTGCAAATACATAAGTAGGTATAACTTTTTCAGCTGATGGGCTAAAATTTCCTAATGTATAACCTATATCTAATATTTCGTTGAAAGGAGTAGAAAATAAGCTATCTCCGTAAGAATAATCTATATTTAATGTTGCATTATCTAAATCTATAAAATCTTTTCCTATTGCTGTAGAACCTAAATTCAATCTTGGTATATTAGGAGTTTCTGGTGAAGAAGAATAAGGAACAAATACAATTTCACTACTATTTAAAGGTAAAGTAATATCTTTTGGAATAGTATAAGATTTTTGTACATAAACTGGATAATCATTAATTATATCTATTGGTAATGTTGCTGTATTGCTAACATCAGTAAGTAAATTTTGTCCTATATATTGACCCAAATTATTAAGATCGTAATTATATTGAATTTTTACAATAGCTGAATTCCATAAAATAACAGCATTTTGATCAAATTGTCCCGCTGTAATACCTAATGAAGTTATACCATCTACATAATAGCCCGTATCTCCAAAAGGAGGCACATTAAATGAAGGTATATGAATTTCTTGTGAATAAGGATCAATTTGTGAAGTTAAAAATGATGAAATATCTATATCATAAGTTTCACCTCCAATAACACTAGTAGATATTATACTATATATAGATGTTGAACCATCATAACCTAAAGTAAATCCCATATATTCTCTTCCAGTAAAACCCCCTCCTTCATTATTGCTAGCGAAATCAAAATAACCAGTTACACCTATAGTATATGTTGAAGGATCGCCATATAATTTTTTGCCAGCTAATAGTGAAGATAAATTTGCTATTCTATTAGTATTTAAATTAATTCTAGAATCATCTAGTTTATTCCAATTTTGTAATGTTAATAATTGTCCAGTTAATCCTGCATTAGAAATACAATTCATAATAAAAGGTTTAATATTAAAGTTAACATTTGTATTAATGATTGCTTGTCCATTATTTAGAACACTACCAACTTGTAATACATTATTTGTATAAGGTATAGTTGTAGAACCTTTATTTGTATTATTGAAACTATAAGATATGTTATAATTTGATTCATTACCTACACTAATAGTTGAAATTGGTGTTACAGGATAAGTATTTGCAAAATCAGTTATAATTGTTGAAAATGGTATATTTTCTGCAGATCTACTAGGGCCATTAATTAATGATAATGTTCTAGTTCCTGTACTTTCTACAACACTACCATAAATTCCAAAATTATTTCCAGAAGTGTTTAAATTTATACTTGTAATATTTAATTCTTGATTATTATTATTTATAAATGTTTGTAAAGTATTTTTAATGTCAAAACTGTGAGTTTTTCCAGAATCTATACTAAAATTTCCTTGAGATCCTACAAAATTTAATCCTGAAAAATCTACTATTCCGCCACATAAATTTTGTGTTCTATCATTCCAAACATTAATAAAATCTCTTATTCTAGCATAAATAGAAACCGCATATAAAAAAGAAAAGACCGCACCATAGCGTTCAAAAACAGAAAAACCTTGACTATCAAAAATACCCTTTATCTTTCTTGCCAATTGGATTAGAGAATCTGTTGGATGTAAATTTAATGCTCCAAAAGCAGCAGGAGCAGTAGGATCCGCAATTATTAAATGTTTTAATCTTACAACATCCCCAGTATTTACTGTAGCAAGGTTGGTAGGTTCATACCCAAAATTGTAATTTGTGGCAGTTTGTAATGTTTGAAACCCAGATACATATCCTGAATTTATACCTACTCTTTGAGTTGATCCTAAATTTATAAATCCAACAGAATTTGGTATATTTAAAATTTCATTATATGATTGAGTAGTATCATTTGTTGTAAATCCCGTATATTTTGGTGTAAAACCCCTATAACTCCCATTTAAAAAATTTTCATATGTTGTATAAAATAATGTTGTTATAAACGAAGATTGTGAAACACTTCCATTATCTGAATTAGTCATTAACCAGCGCCCGCCATGGCCTTCGCCATAATTACTTGGTATTTCCCAACCATAAATTATTCGTTGTGCATAAGTTGAATAGAATGCAGCATGATCAAATAGTTTTTTATTTCCACTTACCATAGCATTCCAAGTATTTCCACCTGTTTGAGCATTTACCCATCCTTCAGGTTGTGTACTTAAATTTTTATCAATTAATCCATTATAAATCATCCATCTTAAATTTGAAGTATTTTGTGTTCTCATAATATAATTATTTAAATTTTCATTAGGAGTTCCTCCAGCTATACCACCTTCTAATGGATTTCCAAATGGATGTTTAACTCTTACAATTGAACACGTAGCAGTAGCAATTTCAGGAGTAGGATTGCGTCTATAACCTACAAATGATTGATATGAATGAAATGGGCCATTCGTATTGGATTTTCTATCATCAGGATTTGTTGGATATACTATAGTATCTTTAAAAGCAGGATAATCTGCTCCATAATCATCATGGATAACTATTATAGTATTTGTCCAACCGCCATTCGAATATGGAGCAGTAGCTTTTGTCAAATAAAAACTAAATTCCATACCTAAAATAACCGGTAAATTCTTAATTGTTTTCTTTAATCTTAAATTTAATTGTGCATTAGTTAATAATGTTTGAGTTTGTGTTTGACAATTTAAGGTTGCTCCTGTAATAATTAATGGAGGTATAAATTCGTACATAACTTCTAAATTAGCATTTTGAATTTGTAAATTTTCAAATCTTTTTACTCTTGCATTTAATTTTATATTATCAATACTTAATGATGAAGGTTCATCTTGTAATAACATATTTCCAGTTCCGCCACTAACACCTGAAATTATTGTAGTTGTATCATCTTGGCCTAAAGGTAAAAAACGTTGATTATATGATCCTGACATACCACTAATATAAGTATAACTATAATCTTGGGTATCTAATATACCAATACTTAACTTACCTGTTGAACCATCTTGTAGACCATGGATATTCTCGGGTGGAATTTCTATCGGAGATTTATAAGTATATATAATTTCAGTTTTAGTATTCATTTATATTTTCCATAATAAAAATAATGAGTACATCATTTTTAAAAGATTATATTTTTTTAAGAGATATTCTTGGTTACTATATAACTTTATTAAACAAAGCACCATCTGGAAACAATGGTGGAAATTTAATCACACCCATTCAGTTTGATGCTAGAGCAAGTATAATCGACAACATTTTACTAGATATCGAAGGAATTGTAGCGTATATATACTTTGGAGCATTCAATAGTGCGATGCCGTCAATTAAAAATGGCATTACACAAACAGAAGCAGATAATATTTATGCAATTTACGATCTCCTAGGTGCTTTAAGACCAATATTAAATATTATATAAGTAATAAAATGAATTTTGTTAGACCAGAGGACGTGGAAAATAAATACAATATGACATCAACATCTAAACAATTTCCATCACCCAAACATTCAGGACCTGTTCCTAATGTTATGGATCCTTCATTAAGAACATATTCAACTTCTTTATATGATAAAAAACCTTCATTGTTTGGAGAAGATATACGGCGCGATTTAGTTGGACATATATATGAGAAAACGTCATTGAATGAAGTATTCTTTAGTTCATCAAATCTGGAATTATTACATTCAAGAATTCAAGAACAAGTATTTCAAATGTCAGGATCAAAACATAGAATTGATAAACAAAATGATGATGATCTAAAATTAATTATGAGATCTTATTATTTAACCTATGGTAAAAATGACCCTACAAGAATATCCGAAGATTTGGCAGATTTGAATTCTCGTGTAGTAGGTTATGCATCAGCAAAGATATTTAGTGAATTAGATTTTTATTTCTTTTACTTAAAAGATATTCAAGATTTTGCTACTCCTATTGCAAATCCTACAAATGTAAATGTATTTGGAACTAGAAGTAATGAACTAAAATCATTTTTTTAGCCATACATAATAAGGTTTTAATGTTCCTCCAGAACCTTCATAATAGAATGCCCCTTCATAAAACAGTTCTTGAGTTAATGCATATTCTTTCATTAGAGGAATAAATTCTTCTGTATTAGTATCTTCAATATACAAAACTAAATGACCATTTTGTAAAAGATACTTTGCTGATTTTTTAATTAAAGGTTTTAAGAATTCTGTCATAAATTCTTTAATTG
>Ga0255098_1000387_pt1 | contig 12495 bp, 30 predicted proteins | sample Colum_Atlam_RepC_2_FD_188440 | JGI IMG/M metagenome (GOLD analysis project Ga0255098, IMG submission 188440) | Freshwater microbial communities from Columbia River, Oregon, United States - Colum_Atlam_RepC_8d | ecosystem: Environmental > Aquatic > Freshwater > River | place: USA: Oregon... | reverse complement strand
ATTTCGTCTTTGGTAATATAAAAATCGTTGTTTAAATCAGCCGTTTCAATCTTATCAATAAATTCAGGAATAATAGAAACGTGAGCAGAAGTTAATGTATAACGTGTAAACAAAATAACGTGTCCGACTTCATAAGTAAGAAGTAATAAAAACGAATTAAGGGAGTAAGATTTCCCTGAACCCCTACCCCCTGTAATTACAAAGTATCTACTATCACTTCCTAATAGATTATATTTTTCATTCAGATTTATTTCCAATTTTAAATATATCTTTTATATTGAAATCGTTTAAATTGTGAGTTGTTTCAATTGTTTCTTTTGGTTTGCCAAATAAATGTTCAGCTAAAAATATTTGCCCTCTTGTATGTTCGTAAAGAGTTTCAATAAATTTAATCTTTGCTTCTTCATCTGTTTCAACATTATGATAACCTTTGATAGCTTTTGTTATAAGTTCTGTCACTTTCTTTTCATCAGCAACAGGTTTACGCCCTGCTCCTTCTCTTTTACCTCCTCTTTCTGCCATTTGATTTTTTTTTGTTTATTCAGTTTCTCTCATTTCTTTAGTGCTATATTCTAATTTTAACACAATTCTATCATTATTTAAATCAGTAAAGTTAACTTGCGTTTCGCTTAAATCTTCGTTATCTAATTTACCTGACTTAATATAAGTTATAAAATCTTCTAATACTTTAATAGAGTTTTCTTTAAACCTATTTTTATCAATATTATTGTTCATTTGTCTGCACCTCGTAAACACGTTCAATTTCTCTTATCATATCACGCCAACAAGAACCGCAAGAAGTTGTTTTAAAATCAATGCTAAACACTTCTTTGTAAATAATCTTTAAACGTTCCTGTGCTTTAATTGTAAGTTGTTCAGGTTTGTTTGGTAAAAAGTCAGTTAACCAAGTAACATTATCTTCTGAAATGCAATTTGGTTGTCTGTAACTCCAAAGTTTGTTAAGTGCGTCTTTACGTTCTTCGCATCCGCAATCAATTCCTGTTACTTCTGAAATTTTATCTACGACTGCTTTTATACCTGTTGCAGTTGTGATTTGTTCTATTGTGTCGCCAAGTCCTTTTGGCTTTCTTCCTTTTGCCATATATTTTTTATTTTAAATTATTATAATCTTCTTGAAACAACTCTCTTAATTTTTTCTTATGTGCTTTTAGCGAATGAAATATACTCACAAAACTTATGCCAGTTTCTTTTGCTAATTTACGCATACTGATGTCATTATCTCTATAAATTGTGAATAACTTTTTATCGTACATATCCCAACTATTTACTTCGGCTTCGCATTTGGTTCTGAACTTATACCATTCTATTTCATAATTTTCATCAAAATCATCTTCTATTGGCGTGTCTATTAATTCTTCTGTACCAAATTTATTGTAAAATTGGGACAAATATACAGAACGAATAACGATAAATAAATAACCTTTGTTTAGTTTACCATTTGTAAAGCATTTTTCTTCGCTTGAATATTGATGTAATTTTAAATATACTTCTGAAACTATATCTTCGCAGTAAGACTTATCAAATATTTTTGCGTATTCGATTAGTTGTTTATGGTGTTGAAATAGTTTCTCTAACATTTTTTTCTAAAATAAATCAGGAATAGCCAAACCTGAATTAATAACTTTAAATATATAAGCCATTGTAAGAACGTTGCTATTTTTAACAAATATAATAATTTATTTTAAACTAAAACTTTTTCGAAGCTAACAAAATTATCAACATAATCAATTTCAATATTAAACCCTTCTTGCAAATGTGATTTGTCGGTGTAACGATATTCTAAAACCCAATGCCAATGTTCGCTTTTATCAATCCTTTTTGAAGGTTTGCGTGTTTCTTTTACTACTCCGATTAAACGGAATGGTCTTTGACTTGGTGCGGTTTGATTTCTTAAATCTGTGTATATCTTTGAACCTTTAACAATGTAAAATAATTTCATTTTAATTCTTTTATTTTTTGTTTATAGATTGCAATTAATTCTTTTACATCATCTACGCTTAATTTAAGCGGTTTGTGTCGCATTTCTAATAGTTCGTTATATTCTTTATCACTTATAACATTTTGAAGTCTTAAATCGTATTCTTTTACGTTTCCGTGTTTATGTAGGTTACATTCTACGCATTGCCCGTGTACGTTGTTTTCATTAAATCGTAAGTTAGGATATGCTCCAACAGAAAAAAAATGCCCAGCGTGAAAAGTTTTACCTAAATTTTTACCACACGAAATGCAAGGTTTAAGTTTGTCTCTTTGACGTATGTAAGTATTAAAAACTTTCTGCAAAATATTTAAGTAATCAGACTTTGACATTAATTTTATTTTGATTTCTTTTTTTTCTTGCTTCCAATTTTTAGCGTTTTGCTTTTTCATATACTCAACTGCACAAGATGGACTGCAAACTATTTGAGTGCTGTTTTTAGGTGTAAACTTATCTTTGCACACTAAACATTTCCTTTCGTATATCTTAAGCATTTCTTTTTTCTGATTTTAAAAATGATATGTTTGTACGAATTGCATCGGAGCATCTATAACCTGAATCCATTATCCTACGCAATAAATATAATTCAGGGACTTCTACTTCTGCAAAGTTAATCGACCTTGCAACTGTCATCTTTTTATCAGTTGTTAGTTCGTAAATTCTATTTTCGTATTTTTTTTTAAATATAGCACGTTCACTTTCTAAATAGAACAAAGTTGTGTTTATCTTTTGCAATAAATAGTTAAGATTTTCGCCATCGTTAAGACTTACATCGTCATACGCTTGTATGTAGCTTGTAAGGTTTTCAAGTGTTTTTTCAAAGTTTGTCATAATTAAAAGTTATTTATCAAGAAAGGTAATGCATTTTTATTAATATCAAAACTAAAATCTTCAAATTTGTAACCACGTGAATAAGGATTAGTAACTAAAATACTGCCATCTTTGTCAATAGTTAAATCAATAACGCTTTCTGCTTTCTTTAAAACGTAAGTACCTAAATGCCCTAAAGGTTTATTTGTTTGCGGTGATTTGTGAATAACTGCTATAATGTGAATGTTATACTCGTAAGTCCATTTCATTAAATAATCACTCGCTTCTTTTGACATAACTATATCATTTGTATTTTCTACTAAATCAGCTATTCCATCTATTGCAATTAATTTAACAGGGTGTTTATACTTTTGTTGATTCTTTAAGCAATGGTCTATTAAAAGTAAACGTTCATTACTATTTAAATGCCTTGTAGCATAACCTTTGTAGTTTTCGTAATTACCGCCTACCATTTCAATAACACGTCTAAAAGTTCTTTGTGTGTAGTATTTACCTTGTTCCGTATCAAAATCCAAAATAGTATAATCTTTATCACGATGGCTTTTAATATTTGGAAATAACTCGTTTGAATTTCCACCTATGTAAGAACCTAAAAAAGCAGATTTTAAAAATGTCTTTTTTGATTTTGACGCTGCAACTATTGCAGAAAACTCTCCAGCAGTCATTACAGGAGTTGGATACATTGCACCTTTGTATTCGTGTGAACCGATTGAGATAAGAGTTTCAGGGTGTATTAATTCAAGTGATAAATCAATATAACAATCCTTTTCTAATTTATTAAAATCAAACTCTGACTCGTTTGATATATTTTCTAATTGGTTAAAGTCTAAATTCATATTAAGAATAATTTTCGATTTCTTTTAATAAGTCATTTGCGGAATTGTAAAATGATTTTTCTACTTGTTCTTTAGTCCAAGGATTATCCATTTTTTTAAATACTTCTTTTGCATCGGTTTCATTTTGCAAACTTATTAAATTTAAATCATAAGTTAATAATTCTATTTGTCTATCTAAAGGAATATTTAACTGAAACTTAAGTTCTTTAATTGCAAATTTAATGTCTTTGTAATGGTGAACATTCTGCCTTAAGAATACGCAAAGCAATTTAGCGTAAATTAAATTATCTTTTGTTAAATTCTTTGAAGATTCGTTTATAAATTCATCAAGGTTTTTAAGTGCTTCAATATCCTCTTTGTAAATACGTTCTTTATTACGTTTAAAAGCGTTAAATATTTTTGTTATGTGTTTTTTATTTTGCCAAGACATAATTTTATTTTTAAATTATATTCCTAAATTTCTTTTGTTTTTACTTTCTAAATATTGTCTAATCCAAAAGCAAACTACTTGCGTACTTAATTTATAAGTTATTCCGTATTCACCTAAAGCACCTTTTCTAATTGCTTTCTGCATATCCTGAACACTAATTCTACTAAATTCTGATTCAATATCTGAAATCATATTGCTTAAATCAAATGGAGTTGTATTTGTACGTTCTAAAGCTAATATTAAAGATTGCTTAATGTTAGAGTTTTGAGTTGTTAAGTCTGAATTGTCTTGTGATGTCGTTAAGTTCATTTTGTGATGGTATTAAGTTAGTATTTGTTATTTGTATTTCGTCGTTATAACGCTCTTGGTTTAAATAAGTAATAGCGTGTGGATGGTTATAATCTTTAAATGGTTTGTTGTTTATAAAAAAAGGCAAATGAAGTTCAATTTTTTGTTTTTGTTCTTTAGTTAGCTTATTAAATTTTTCTTCTGCTTTTTTCTTACTTGTTTTGTTTGGATATAAACTCCAAAACTCATCAAAAGAAAATTCAATAACTTCAGCTAAAAAAATATTATTTTCTTCTTTTACTTCTACTTTATCTTTCTCTTTCTCTTCTTTGGGGTCTATCATAGGGTTAGTCATAGGGTTAGTCGTAGGGTTAGTCGTAGGGTCTAATATAATGTTGCCTAAAATATCAGTATTATTAACTCTTAACCAGCCTTTTACACTTGATTCAATACTATGTCTTTGACTTTCATAACATAGTTTTACTATAAAAGATAAATCTTTTGGATCTTCATTTAAAAATTGTTTGTTAATAATTGAATTTAAAAAATCAAGTTTATCTTTGTCATCTTTTAATTCATTTAAAACATCAAAATAACTTCTTAAGAAATTAAATGCTTTTCTTTTTGTTGGTTTCATAAAAATAAAAATGCCCGATAATTTCAGGAGTGCAGTCCTTACTTTTATCGAGCTTTTTAAAAATTTCTTTTAATGTAATAAACCTGCACGAATATTACTTTTACAAATATACAAAAAAAACAATACAAAAAAGAAAACCGCTAATTTATTTTAGCGGTTTATTAACTTAATTTATTAAATGTACTTTAGTCAATATTTCTTCACCAAGTTTTAACGCTTCATCTTTTGTTAATGTTTTAAGTTTTGAATTTTCATCATAAATATAAATAATATCAGCAAAATCATAAAGACATAAATTGTAATTAGTAGCTTCAAATCTAACATCTGATTTTGATGGCTTTTTAGCGAATTCAATTAATTTATTGGCAAATACTTCAGCGGTTGATTTTTTATAAAATACAATAGAACCAATGTCTATTATGTGTTTATATTTTTCATTTTTATAGCCATAATAAAACATAACAAAACTTGAATTACTTGTTACTGATTTTGTAATTTTATAACCTAATTCACTTTTAAAAAGTAATTCTGTTTCAGTTTGTTGAGCGTACATTGACGCTGATAACAATAATAATAATATATATTTTTTCATAATAATAAGTTTTTAAAACCGCCCTTTCGAGCGGTTAATTAATAATTAAAAAGGTAAATCCGAAGCGTCTACAATGTCAGCTTCTACAACTGGTATTTCTAAAGGTGTACTTTCTTTAAGATTACCAAAGTAAAACTTATCTTCCTTTGTAGCACCTTTAAAATTGCTTTGAAAAGATGCACAGTTGCCGTACTTATCCACCTCATCATTAACGTAAACTCTTACGTTTAAATAGATTTTACCGTTTTCATTTTTAGTAAAAGCCTTGTTTCCTGCTTTTGCTTGTTCTAATAGTTTTGTGAAGTCAATACTTCCGTAGTAGCTTGTAGCCATAATAAATAAAATTAAAGATTAATAAATTCTTGTTGTTGTTGTGTTGTAATTGTGTATTTAGATTTAATTTGTTCCAATGAAAAGCCACCTTGTTTTGCTTTAAGTAAAATTTCAGTTGTTGCATTTGGTTTGTTTTGAACTGCTTTTTGAGCATCGTCATCTTCAGAACCAATACCGCATATAGAAGAAACGGAATAACGACGTGCGTAACTAATTCCAGACCCGTAGGCTTGTGCATCATTTTGTTTTGTGCAAAATATTTCTGCAAGGCTTTCAAACGTTTCTCCGCTTTCGTGCATTAAAACCGTTTTAACGTAGTTTTTACCTTCGATATTTACCAAAGGTTGAAGTAATACTATACCATTGTTATTTAATGCAGGAACTACTGCAGAAAGTACGTCGTTTAAGTCTGCGTACTTGTTTTTAAAAAAAGGATTTACACTACCTTTTTTTGGTGTAGTCATTTCTGTTTGTGCTTTTAATAAAGCGGTTGCAATTTGTTTCATAAAATAAAGATATTTAATTAATTAAGATTTTCAAAGATAAGAATTAAAACGATATACTCAAAGAACTTTTGCGTATATTTTCGCTTACTTTTGGTACTTCAACTCCTTCTGAATCGTAAATAGTTTCATTTGACTTTTGTGCCACTTTTAAAAGCATTTCTCTATCTGTTAATGCTTGTTTAAGTTGTTGCCATTTTTCATCTTCTGAATAGTTTGGAGTACTTCCACCATTGCGATAAGTTCCTTTGATGCCGAATGCTTCGAAGTTTTCCGCTGGTAAACTATTTTTAAGCTCATCAGTAACAATTGATAAAACTTCATTCACTCTAACTGCTTGTGCGAATAATTCCATTTTATCCATTTCACCACTATCTAATAAGTTAGTAGTAAATTTCTTTGCAGAAAGTTGTAATTCTTTTTTTGAAGGTAAGAAGTTGTTAGTGTTTACTTCTTGCTCTTGCATCATCATTAATAAATTTTTAGATTTTCCCATAATTTTAAAGTTTTAAATTTTGTCAAATATATAAAATATTTTTTTATTAATTCAATTTATTTTTTAATATTTTAAAATAAAGTTGATTTACTGATTCTTTATTGCAGCCTCTTTTATAGTAGAAGTTAATTACTCTTTTTATTCTTTGTAGGTTTGATTGTTTCATTTTAAAAAAACGATTAGCCTATACATCGTGAGGTTTTAAAGATAAGTTATATAAAATCAAATCACGTAATTAATATTATCTTATCTTTTTGTTAATTAAAATAAAGTTTCTTGTTTCTGATTAATTAATGTTTTTGCAAATCCATATTCTTCAATATCTTTTAGTTTCTGATATTCCTCATCAATCCAACGTGAAGATAATTTATGAAAATCTTTTTTAATTTCAAAACCAAAAGCACGCCTTTTCAATTCTTGTGCAGCTATTAAAGTACTTCCACTTCCAGCGCAAGGGTCAATAACAACATCACCTTCATCACTAAAAATTCTAATTAGATTTTTTAATACCTCTTGCGGTTTTTGAGTAGGGTGTATTTTTTCGCTATTTGTATCACGAACCCAATCCATGCAATTAAAAATCATTTTACCTTTATTATTGAATTTTGGTAATTTTTCACGATATAAAATTAAAGCGTATTCGCAATTACCTACAACTTTCATATTAGCTTTTAAAACTTGTGCCGAGAAGTTTTTTCTAAATACTAAATTTATATAATGATTAAATCCGTATTTTTTAGCTTTTTCAATAAGTTCAAATTGTTGTTCAAATTCACAAAATACAATCATACAGGGGCTTTTGCCTTTTTCTTTTGGTTCTTTTATCAACATAGTTGAGCAGAAATGCAAAAATTCTGTAATTCTGAAATCTTTATCAGTATCAAAAAATTCTTTCCCTGCTAGTTCACTTTCTCCATTTGAGTTATCTCCATCTTTATACCATGCTGGATTACTTGCGTAAGCGTTATTTCCTAAATTATAAGGTATATCTGCTATTACAAGTTGCGCTTTTGGTATAGCGTATGTTTTAAAATTTTGGAAATGGTTGTTAAATATTTGTGCTTTTTTCATCTTTTTAAATCGTATTTAATTACTTCTTTTAGTTTTTGGTCTGTATTATTTGCCACTTCAATAGCTTTCAATCTGCTATCTTTTTGGATTTCGTAATAGGTCGGTATTCTTTTACCTACTGCTACTATTGTTTTACGTTTGGATAATTTTCCCATATTCTTTAAAATCTTCGTTAGTCCAGGTTATGTAAACCTTGTCGTTTAAATATATATTTTTTTTTCTTAAATTCTTTGCCACTTCTAAAATATGCGGTCTTTTAATTTTTGATTTTATTTCATCTGTTTTATTTTTTCTAATCGTTACAATGTTTGGTTTAGATAATTGTTTTACTTTGATTCTTAAAACATCAAAATCGTTTTTTTCTTTAACTTTTAAAAATAAAAACTCGTTTGATTTTTTTAGTAATGATTTATCCCTTTTTTGGTAACATTCTAAAATCAATTTAAAATATACATCATTCTTATAACTATTGTAAGTCCTTAAAATGTAGAAAACAGTTGTCCTATCTTTTTTGAGATTTTCAGCTATTTCTATAATACTCATAGTTTCAATATTTTCTTTAGTATAAATTGCTCTTAAATAAACGAACAACTTATCACGTTTGTTTGTTGTGATGTCTATTCCGTAAAATTCTTTTATTTCTTGTGGTGTCATAACCCTTTTTCGTTTTTAATATTATTTAATATCCATTTTGCTTCTCCATCTTTTAAAGGAATATTAAAAAGATTGTTGTGATAATATTCTAAAACCTCAATAGCAAATTCTTCTGCTATTTTTTCTATGATTTCAGCAGTAGGATTATAAACTCTAGAATAATCAGTTGGTTTATTACTATGTGCTTTTTGTATTTTATCTATTAGTTTCATAATTAAATTATTTTATCAAAAAATACTACTCCTTTTTTTCTCGATATTTCGATGTTATCGATAAACTTTTTAATAAACTCGCTTAATAAAATTGCATCTGCTTCGTTTAATTCTGCAATTTGAGTAATCATTCTTTGTTTCATATTTAAAGAATTAAGAGCAAATTCTGCATCATTTCTGTATACTTCGTTGTAATGCTTAATAGTTTTAATTTCTAATGCATTGTGAAACATATTGCCATATTTCTTTTCGAGTCCGGTAAGATTATAGTTATCAAATATATCTAAAAATAGTTGAGCAGTTAATAATAATTCTAATGCGTTGTGCGTTTCCTTATTTCTTTCCATTTTAGTTAATTGTATTGCTTCGTCTAAATGTATCATAATTTTTCTATTTCTGTTTTTACTTCTCGCCAATAATTTACCCAATAAATATTAAAATCATCAGAATCAATCATAAAATCTTGTATTTCATCAACTGCTATTAATGCACATTGTTTGGCGTTTTCTAAATCTATTATTATGCTTCCTATTTTTTGTTCAAAATTATATGCACAATATTTATCTACTAACTCTTTTGATTTTTCTTTTGCTTCCATTATTCGTATGATTTAATAAATTGGTCTAATGCGTTTTTTTCGTTTGGTGTTAACTCGATTAATATTTTTCCGTTAACTGTCCATTTTCCGTTAATTACTTCGATTGTTAGTTTCATATTTCTTTAATTTCTCTAATTTTTACTAATCTAAATGCTTCTCTAAATGATTTATATGCCTCGTCAAAATTGGAAGCTACTATTTCAACTTCTCTATCAATGCACTCATCACCTGTTTCTTTCCAAAAATATACTCTAAATTTTTTCATAATTAATTGTTGTTAAAAAGTTCGTCTAAAATTGTGATAAAATCTTTGTCGTACCTGGTTAAGTCTTGAACTAAATGATGTGCATCAGATACACTTAAATTAGTCCAGCCATATGTATTTTTTAGGTTTGTAATAATACTACCATACAAAGTAGGATATGTTATTTGGTTGCTTAATAATTTAAATTGATTTCTTTCTGATAATCGTTCCCAAAGTGTTGTCATAATTATTGTTTTTTAAAGATTAATATTCCACATATAAGTAATGCACCTGACATTACTAAAAAATTATCGGTACTCATTCCGATAGTTGCAACTGATAAAAAGATAATTGTTTTCATATTGTTTGATTTTGATATTGCAAATGTATAATGAAAAAACTTTATAAAAAATTTTTTTATTAAAAAAGTTATTTATATATTTGCAGAAATCAAAACTTAATTATGAAAATAACAACAGAAACAAAAGAGCAGTTATACATCACCGAGTTTAAAAATTCAGATGTATCTTTAGAACAATTATTTGATGCCTTTAAATCACACCTTGTGGCGTTGACTTGGCATCCTATTACTATTGAACAATATATAATAGAATGGTCGAATGAATTAAAAGAAAATAACAATGAAAATAATTGAATTTTTTAAACAACTATTTTGTAAGCACCGATGGACTTACAACTATAAAAAGAAATATTACCGATGTAAAGATTGTCACCTAAAAATAAATAAGATATGGAAGGTTTAGCAGGTGGAATAGCATTATTAATTTTATTTTTTATAGTACCGATATTTGAAATAATAATTAAGTGTATTTTTAAAAAGAAATAAGATAACGGCGATTATTGCCGTTATTTAAAACAATCATAAACAAATAACCCCGATTGCAAGGATAAGTGCTATAAATATTATGGGAGAAGAAGTATCAATTTTTGAAGGCTTAAATTACAGACATCAAATGCTTTTAGAAAAGTTATTTGAATTAAACAAAAGATTACATATTTCAACTGTGTCATTAAATGGCGAATATCCTTTAAAAGAAATTTTAGGAACTGAATTACAAACAGATGGTAGTCATATTAAGAATTATGCTAATCAATTAAATAATATGGAAGGCTTACTTACTGAAATGTTTAATCACATTGAAGTTTTAGAAAATTTAGTTCGTAAATAACAAAATAAACCTCACGATGTATAGGCTAATCGTTTTATATTATGAAAACAATAACAAAATCAGTAATTAAACTTTCAGAAATACCTGAACACTTACAAAAAAACGAAATATTTAACGGACATAAAATACATACTTATGCCATATTTCATATTGATGATTCTGAAAAAGATGAATTGTCATTATGGTTGATTGAAAAATACCCAACAATAAAACGTAAAATTTCTTTTTTAATACACATAGATAAATAATATGAACATATTAGAAAAACTAATTTCAGAAAATGCGAAAAATAAAAATCAATTCGCTAAACTTGTAGGTGAAACACCGCAAACAATTAACGCACAGGTAAAGTCAAAAAATCCACTTATGCCAGCGTATAATTACGCAAAGATTTTAGGTAAAAAAGAATTAAAAGGAAATTCTAACGGAGTAGAAATACATTTGATATTTGGGTAACGTTATCTCGCTTGGCGAAGTGGCTTTTGTGCGTTGGCTTGCGTGTCGGAAAGCCATTTTGCCAAACCCGTGTTATATGAAGTGCCGACTTATTTACGATAAAACCCAATTGGAACACTAAACAGAAAAACAAAAAGAAAAAAGAAGCGATGGAAAATAAAAAAATAATAGGATGGTGGAGTGGTGGAATTACATCTGCCGTAGCTTGTAAGTTGGCATTAGATTTATTTGGTGATAAAAACCAAGTAAGAATAATAATGATTGACACTTACAATGAGGATGATGATACTTATAGGTTTTTTGCTGATTGTGAAAAATGGTATGGGCAAGAAATTGAAATAATAACAGAAGTTGGTAAAGAGTATAAAAATATTCAAGATGTATGGACTAAGCATAAATCTTTAAATGTAGCTACTGGTGCAATTTGCTCAACTCAATTAAAAAGAAGGGTGCGTGAAAAATGGCAAGAAGAAAACGAATATGACTATCAAGTATTCGGATTTGAGTTTGATAAAAAAGAATGTAACAGAGCATTAGGATTACACAAAAATCACCCGAAAGCAAAAGGTATTTATCCATTGCTTATGATGGCATACGATAAAGATGATTGTTTGAAAATCGTGCAAGATGCTGGTATTGAAATTCCCAAAATGTATCAATTAGGATTTAGAAATAATAATTGCTTTAAGACTGGATGCGTTCAGGGAGGTATTGGATACTGGCAAAAAATGGAACGTGATTTTCCTGATAAATTCAATGCTATGGCTGAAATGGAACACAAATTAACTGCTTTGCGTGGCGAACCTGTAACAATGCTTAAAGACCAAAGCAACGAAGCAAAATCATTGGTTGAGGAAACAGGTATAAAATGGAAGCAACTTATATTTTTGAAAAAGCATCCAGATTATCCCGAATTAAAATGCTTGGCAGACACTAAGCCACAAGAAGTAAAACCTTTATTTGAATGTAGTGGTTTTTGTGGAACAAATGATTTGAACCCAAGAATTGAAACTGAAAATGAAATTAACTTTGATACACTAGATATTTAAAAGTGCGTTGGCTTTTTTCTTTTTGTTTTTCCTTCACGGAACTTCAATTGGAAACTGTCAGCAAGGCATTTCATATAAC
>Ga0255098_1000386_pt1 | contig 12501 bp, 10 predicted proteins | sample Colum_Atlam_RepC_2_FD_188440 | JGI IMG/M metagenome (GOLD analysis project Ga0255098, IMG submission 188440) | Freshwater microbial communities from Columbia River, Oregon, United States - Colum_Atlam_RepC_8d | ecosystem: Environmental > Aquatic > Freshwater > River | place: USA: Oregon... | reverse complement strand
GCCGCCTTTAAGTGACTTCTGTTGTGCTGGAAAGAGCGGCTCGAGTACTTTCCATTGTTCATTGGTGATTTTCATCCCAGTGACTATGCCCCAATGAGGTAAATATTGAAATCTATTACGAGTTCATGCAGGTTTTGAAATGGGCTCTAGTCGAATAACCTAGTCATAAACCTCTAAAAGAGTTTTTCCAATCATCTCTGAATTTGCTAAAAATGCCTGCACTTGAACTGGCCTTGAATCATGAAGCATCTAATTTGCGAAGGGCAATGGAACTGAATTGAATCTCCATTGTGTAATAAGCTGAACAATCTTGCTCGCAGACTGATCATCTATTCCTCACACGACTTGGAGACGATCACTAGCACCCCACCACTTCACCGACTTTAACTTAAATTGATTACCCTCAGCATCAATAATCCATCGACATGAAGTACTGGGTGACCAATAAGAACTGTCTGCATCGGCAAAACACACCGTGGAATTTAAACCTGAGCTTGAATCTTGATATAAAACCGCTGCGTTAAGCAAAAACTTACCTAATTTTTTCACATTTCTCATGTAACTCGCCCCCTCTTTCTCGCTGTAGCTTTGAAGACACCACACACACAAAAAAAACAAAAAAAACTCCATACTCCTTCTTCAACTAATGCCATCATGATCAAGCAAATTGTGATGATTATTTTTATTTTTTATGTTATCTGTACCCTTTCATATCACCGATATAAAGAACTCCTCTAACCCATATACAAAAGACCCTTGTACTTTTATCTGAGGTCTTACCATCAAGGCTTTTATTATGATGAAAATTTTTTCTGTCATTCTCGGACTGCTGACGCTCTCACAGGACCTCCAGGCCAACTCCATTGATACTTCTGACCTGCTTCCAGGAGATCTGATTTTTTTCATGGACTCAATGGGAAACAATGCTGAACATGTTGGAATTTATGCAGGAATAAAGGCAGACGGACACCCCTACATTACTCATGCCGTAACACATCCGTACCATGCCCTCGTCACTACCCTCCTCAGGTACCAAGCTGACACACCCATTCACGTTGTTCGAAACCATAATCTCAGACTTGCCCTATCTGCACACCACAGAATGAAAGTATGGGCTGAGGCTATGGTTCCCTACGATACAGACGCGGCCTCTTTGATTATGGTCATTGAAGATAGCGCACCCTTCTCGCATCCTGTCACGGGATTAGAAAAATATCACAGGTTTGCAGTAGAAATGGGTAAATTGAATTTTTATCGTCGAATCAAGTATGCAGCAAGACGTATGCGACCGGTTTTACCAGCCGAAAGCTCGATTAAGAGTACAGGTCGTGGATTTCGCTGTGCAGAGGCTGCTATTTTAGCTTATCAAATTGAAGAAATATCTGATGCCGTTGCTGACCTAAGTGGAGCCTTCATGGAGAAAATTTGGGTCTCTGATAAATACGCAGATCCCAAACTTATTGAAAAACTGGGTGCAAGTGCTCATTATAAAACTTATCAGGCCTCCTTAATTGGTCGCCAGGCTTACACTGTAGAAGGAAAAACAATAGAAGTTAGAAACCGCGAACAGGTGGGTGATCATCAACAATACTACCCATCTTTCATAGCCTGGAACTCAGAAGTATATGGAAGTATCGAAGACTATCAAGAAAAGCTAAACACTTGTCTTCCAATTGACTCTAAAATATCGAGCGCAAGACTCCTTTACTTTCATGTGATTCATGACTCAGTTCATTGGAATTTGTTAGGCAACTTAGAACTGCCAGATGAGGAACTTTCACCCTTTGCAAGAGCAAGCTGGAGAGCAGAAATCCAGAGAAGAAGACTCAAGGCTGAAGCACTCAGTGAAATCGCAGCAGGACACCTCAGAAAAAGGGCAGCAACTGCTTCAATTGAAACCGACTTTAGATCATTAGCGTGGGATGATGAGGTTGAACAGATGCTACGCTGCGTAACTCCTAAATCTCCAGAGGCTCGAGCTGAACGAGTGACTGCTATTTTAGCTACCCCACCGCGCATCCGTCGTGAGCGAACTGTATCTGAGATCATGGATCGATCAAGCCTTGTTGATTGTGCAAGAGCACTGGCATTTGTCGAAACCGAGGAACATGAAGTGAAAGCACTGGGAATGGATTCACATACTGGAGCCTTTAGCGCTTGGAGTAGCGCAGGAGGAGCTGAAGCTAATAGAGTTAAGAGCAAAAAAACAAAACATCTCGAAGTACCACATCGTCTCTCTGATGACTAGGATGCGCTTAAAATTTCTAATTGTTTCTTGAACTCCTAAGTAAGACGTTTGATTTCAAGAACAGCTCTTGAATAGTCTTTTCATCTTTCTCAAGAGTCTGGATTTCACACAACAGCTGTTTCAACTCTAGCGTGACCATTGCACCCATAAAAAGTGCCGTGTAGGCCCAAAAACCAACATTAAAATAGAGATCACCTTTTTCAAGGTATCAAGGTAGTAAATTCTGCATAACCTACTGCAGTTACAGTTGCAATCGCACAATGGAGTACATCAAAATAGGAGGTTACCCTCGGATTGAATCCATTTTCAAAGTAATAAAACTTGCAGAATCACCTGGAATCACACGATGTCCCAATAAAGCAATAAATATAAAGCCTGGTCGCTTAAAGAATGAAAGCAGTCTTGATAAAACAACAGATCTTCCCGAAATTTATTTAGCTATTCTGAGTATCTCTAAAACTCAAATTCACCCTCTATCTGTGGCCTACTCAAACTCAATTCATAGGATTAAATGAATCACAAAACCATGTTAAAGAATTAAATACTGATGAACGATAGAATTACAATGTCTCCTCTCATAACAAAGACTGAGTACTTATCAATTCAGGAGAAAACCCTAATTTTAAAATTAATATTTGACTTTTAATAAAATTTTCCTTAGTTGAAGCGGTATTCCTAATAACCGTGGAGGTAGTAGGAGATGTTCAAGACTTTTAGTCCATTTTTATTGGCGTTTTCTTTTGGAATATTCTTGAATTTTAACTCGACCATTACTCGAGCCAGTCCAATCGATGCCGCCCTCAATCACATCCAAACGATTCAAGCACTCCCATCAGCAGGGATTGCAACAGATCCCACGAGCCTCTATGTGAATGAGGTTATTAAGCTTTTAAACTCTATTGCACAGCTCTACAATGCGACTCTTACTGAGGTTTCGACATTAGGTCCTGAAGTCTCCCACTTTATGAATGCAATAGAGACTACAGCACAAGTACATGGAGCAAAAGTGTTAGAGTTTATGGATGCATTCATTAATTTATATAAAAATCTAGATCAGACCACTCCTTTAGTCCTACCAAAAACTGTAGAATTCATGGATGCTTTTATTTCGATGAAGGAGACTCTATCTCAGGAAATTGGACCTGCCATTGATTCCTTGCACACTGCAGCTATGGGTCTACAATCTATTGGCTCTCTAGCCGATAATATTAATGCGCATCCTTATCTACTTGCAGCCACTGTTGCCGGCACTATTGCGGCAGGATGCTTACTTAAGGATGCAGCTAAAAACCACATCTTCACACTTGATCCCTCAAAGAGTCTTCCGATGAAGGCCTGGCGCGGGTGTTGTTGGATAGGAAGCCGAATTAGATCAATCAATCCTTGGAGTTATTTTCGAGCTCCAGAACTCCATACAGAACACTCGAACGAGTCAGTAACGAGCGTTGAGCTCCCCAAATATCCCCCTGGATCAACAATACCCCTTCTCATCATAACTACTCCTCAAGAGTGTAAAGAAATTTAATGTTACTAATCACTCTTTTTAGGAAAATTACATCTATAAAGACTAAATTGCCTAGTTCTTGAAAGCCAGTCATTGATATTAAAGTATTTTATCCAGTTCGGATAGACCTGATAAACAACCTGGCAGAATTCACGAAGTTTTTTAGCCTCATTGGGTATCTCAAATTTTTCGCTATACAAAAGAAAAGGCCTGTCTAGTTCTTCTTCGATTTTTTTTAAGCTAGAGTAATGTAAAAAATGATAATTTTTGGGTCGATAAAAGGTATTTTGTATACCTCCGATAAAAAATGGATCAAAATCCGTTGAAATAAGCTCAACATCATTAGGAAAATTACTCTTTAAATAAGAATAAAATAACACCATTTTATCTGCAGGTTTGAATAAAACAAGCGCAAGAAACAGAGCATTTTGGATTTGAAATAAAAATAGTATTCGCTTCAGCTTGAATTTAATTTCCGGAAATCCCATTCCAATCAATAAAGGAAGAGCAGGAAGAATAACGAATAAGTACCTCATATCTTTATTCTTGATCAGGCACAAAATAAAAAAGTAAGGCAAAATAGCTAATACCAAAGGATGTCTTAGCTTGGCAAAACATGCAATCAAAGCTGCTAAAAATATAGCACCTGATAAAGGTGGGATAAAAACAGCACTCCAGTAAATGTACTGCCACCATGGCCAGACTCCAAACAACTCGGATTTGCCATCTATGAGATTAATCCTAAAATAATTCCAAGGAGAGAATGTCCAGACACCATAGCCGATACGATCAAAAATAATACACATGAAACTGGTAGCTAATATACCTAAGGCCAGACCTAAAATATGCCTGCAATTGACCTGTTTGTTCAAAAGAAGAAAAAGAGAAAAACTAAAAACAATCACTCCCATCTGGAACCGGAACCAGAATGATAGCCCAAAAAGACAACCAATACCAAAAAGATTCCAGAAATAAGTTCGTCCCTTAGACTGAATTAAAAAGAATAATGAGAATCCTATCCAAAATAAGGAACCTCCAAGATTCTCCCCTGAAGTTCGAGCATGAATATATGGTATTACCCAAAATAAAGCGAGCGCCTTAACTGTAGAACGTACCCTTGACTCAGAAACCCACATGAAACTTAAAACCATGAGCAAGCTTGATGCGCCCCACCCAATGAAAGAGGAAACCAACCTAAACACTAAAGCATGATCTACAGATTTTTGTATCCCAATTGCCTGCAACATTCGAATCAGTCCAGAATAGAATAAAGGCTGGACCCAAGAGCGCATCTGATGTTCATATTCCCAGGCCAAAGCCTTAAAACTGGTACCTCCCATGAATGCATTTGCGAACTCCAATACTTGAAAGTGTTCATCCGGATGGTAAGGTCCCACACTAAATACAGCTGCGATTAGATGAAGAACTAAAGATATAGTAACCCACCTCTTCAAAAACTTCGATTCCCTTGGATCAAGTATAATTAAATTTGTAACAGAGATCATATTTTCCTCATCTTATACATCTTGCCCTTAAAAATACTCTGAATTCTTGGATTTGAACCCAAATTAGTCGAAACTCAGTTGATTCGTATCTCTGATATATTCCATATAAACCATCTCTCCAAGTACTGAATATGCGACCACATCGCTAAAATTATTTATAATTTTTGGAATAATTTAAATAAATTACCTAAAACTATAGCCCATCGTAAAACATGATCTTAACCTAAATGACCTTAAAAGTTGAACTGCTCCTTCACTTTTAAAAAGCTTTGCCTATCATCTTGAAATTAAATTTCTCATGGAGCTTTGGCTTGCCTTAACATTTTTCCAGTGGTGAGAAGTATGGTTCTTAACTTAGAGTTAAACTTTTTTTACCACGCCAGCTTTTTCTATGTGTGTTTCAATACCAACCAAGATCTCTGGTGATTCGAGTGCCTCTGCGTTTTTTGACTTCCTTGATTATATCACTAATTCAGTTAACTTTAAAAGACCCTTTTTTCCACCAAAGGAAGCAAGTTTTTTAAGATCTCTGTATCCATCCTCAAATAGGCAGCCTTAATTTTAAGGTTCTTATTCCTTTTTCTAGGCATTCATGAGTTTCCTAACAATTTTCTAAATTAATTAGTAGTCGTCTTAGCTCACTTTTCTTATTCATTGTTCAATATGAGAGTTTCTCCCACTTCTGGAGCAAAAAAATCTTTCTCACTCAGATGCGCATTGATTAATGCTTTCTTTAAAAACTCACGGGGGTCTGAAAAGCTCTCATCAGTCAAACGAAACGTTTCAAAATGAATTGCAAATGACTTCTGAGAACCCAAATCAAGATGGGCTTTAACAGCATCTTCTGGATTCATGTGTTGATCCCTCATAAACCACCTTGGTTCATAGGCACCAATCGGTAAAAGACTTAAATCCACAGAGCCCAGTCGCTGATGAATCATCTTAAAATGTGGTCCGTATCCGGTATCTCCCGCAAAGAAGATTCTCTTACCTGATATTGTAATGACGTATCCACCCCACAGTGCCTGATTACGATCCATAATACTGCGTGTAGACCAGTGCTGCACAGGAACAAGTTGAACAATACCTTCCGTTGACCACCAATCTAGTTCCTTCACATTCGTGATCCCCTCTGATTGCAAAATATGAGCATTTCCAAGAGGAACAACAAAGAGCGGATGAAATAATTGGTCTAACTCCCTTAAAGTTGGAAGATCCATGTGGTCATAGTGATTGTGACTAATCAAAACTAAATCAACACGGTCAATTTTTGAAAGCTCAACGCCCGGTTGCCGAATTCTCTTGGGCCCGAGAAATTGAATGGGACTGGCACGATCACTCCATTGCGGATCAGTCAAGATACTGAAAACTCCATCTTGAATCAGAGCCGTGGCGTGCCCCACATAGGTAATATGGACACTTCCCTTCGCACCCTTGGGTAACAATTGGGGTTTGGCAGAATTTAAAACTTGAGTCGGCCAAGGTCCGGGCGTTGTCGAAAATCGCCACTTAAGCACATCCCAAAGTGACTTAGACACATTATTTCCCCATGGATTAAAAAAATGCGTACCATCAAAATGATCTGAAACTGAATAATGATCATGATTTCTCATACTACTGCACCCCATCTGAATCAAAATCATTGCAATAAAAAATGGTCCTATTTTTTTCATAGCACTACTTTCCTTTTACAACTATTAAATTTCAAATCCATGGGCGAACATATTTACTTTTAATCCCATTATCACAACCAAGAGGTTATTTAATTGAACCATTTAATTATGAAAGATACGCATTTCTTCATGATATCAATATTTGAGTAAAATTTTATTATAATTTAATATTTTTTTTCTATCCCGAAAATAGAAAGTAGTTGAACTAAAATAAAACAGAGGTTCTCTTGAGGTGAGCGCACCCAAAAAAAGAGAAGACCCGATACAGACTTTACACCTAGCCCAATCCACTTGAAGTAAGTTTCATATTCTTATGATTCATTATCAAGTCGCACTCTTTGTACCCTGGAAGCGACCAAGGGTGAACTTAAGAAGAGCGGCTCTAGGAGATCTGTCACTTGGTTTAATGTGGTTATCAATAGAGAGTTCTTCTACGTAAATATAAAGCTCACACTACAGGACAAAGTATAATATCAAATCTTACTCACAGTGCTCTCAAAATCCTAACTACACTCATTCGCCCACTGCGTGTAAACGGAACGGTTGGGTCAGATCAGTTTCGCAAATATCATGATTGATTCTTTAGAGATCTTGAAGCAAAATCTCCTGAACTCACTCCATTAAATGCAAAACTCAACTGGAATTCCTTGATTATTATGAGAGTAATCGCTACAAAGGAAACCCATGAGCTCGTAGCGTCATATAATTGGTTTACCAAACTTATTAACAATCCCAAAACTCTCTCAACACTAAAGAATTGCCTCCTCATCTATTACTCGATAAACAAAGACAGGATTTGAAGAAGGCTTAAATATGAAAACCTTGTTTACTTTGATTACAGGATTCGTTTTGAACATGCCATCATCACACGCTCTCGCACAAAAGATCCAAGCCACAGGTAAATATCTTCCATTTCCCGGAATCACAAATGTCTCACATGTTGAATCCTCAAAGCTTGCCACCCGGGAGACTTTTTATCACGAACTCACAAAATTTCTGGATTTTACATACTACTTTGCACTTTTTTCCAGAAAAAAGCTTTCACATGACGACTGCGAATCTCAATAATCAAAACCAATTCAGCTCAAAAGAAGCCTGGAATGGATTTATTAGTGCTCACCCCAAACTCTTTGAACAAATTCATCATCATCATCTTGAATTAACGCTTTTAATCCTACCGTTTAGGTTCGTGATGTTATACTCTCAAGTGTAATCATGCTGACTTTGAACGTGAGTAAGACCGAATAGATGTCATTCATGAAACTGCAAAGCGTTTCAGAATTCAAGACTTTATTCCCACTGTTTTTCATATTACAATAGCCTATCAGTATAAGACACTCACAAATACGACAGGATTAGCCATCAAAATGCAGTTCAAGCAATAGTTTCTGATCTCTTCATCAAACCAGGTCATTCTTCTCGATTATTAAGACCACAACTCACCTACTTCAATGATATGACTGCGTTCATTTCATAGGATGCAAGTATGAATTCCTTTTTAACTCCTTAATAAGTATCATTAATTAAACGATCACATCATGTATCTTTCAATAATCACTTGTCTCTATATTTGTCATACGATGTGACCCGGCTCCCCTCACTGTCAATAGTACCTATAAGATCATTATTCATTCTATTTTTAATATGGATATTACCTTCCAGTGAGAAAATACTTGAATGAGTTTAATTTCATCTATATGTACATTTGCAGTCCTCTCAGAAGGAGTATTCAGGCACAAAACTCATAGACTTTAAATACGACTGGAGCCAGATGAAAATCCTCTCTCACTCATTCATTCTCATTATTTTTTTGAGTAGTTTTACAGCAAACCCTTCATTAGCAATGTCAAGAAAGAGCGCCACGGTTGCACCCGCACCTTTAAAGGAGCCTTCAAATTCTCGCACCTTCCCTAAGCGAGAACAAGCAATCTACCACCCAGAGGTCATAACTGAGTCTCCTCCCCTCCGTGATTATGAAAGAAGAGTAGAAGATCTAGCTCCAATAAGAGTCAAGACCTACCCAAAGGTAGCTGATTACGCTCAAAGCACAAACCACCCTCAATTAACCTCCTCTCCCACAGTTATCTCGCCAGTTATTGGAGAACGTGAACTCAACCTATCAGATTCCTTAGCTGACTCATCCCAAGCACCCTCGGATCATGGGGACCATGAACCAGGTCATAATTTTAAAGCATTTAAAATTCCTATTTCTGTGCGGTACTCAGAATTTCCTGAAAAATACAAAGCTCTTGCTCTTCATCAGTATGAAACATATAGCCTCAACCCCTCGAAGTATGCCTCCTTTGACCACTATCTTTTTTCACTCTGCTCTGAGTCCTATGCTTTGATAGATCCCCGATACTTTGCTCATTCTATCATTGAATACGAGGCAGTACTCGAGGTGATCTCTGCTCTGGAAGCAGTTAAACAAAAAACCATCAAAGGTCCCATAGAGAGAGCTATTGCTGGAGTTTGGTTTATTGATCATGATGGAGCCCTTTGGGATATCATTACTCCAGTAGAACGCACAACCAGTCTACTCTTTGACCCAAGAATTGCTGAGGCAGATACACTCAATATAAGTACTCATACCGCACGAATAAAAAAATTCTTAGCCTTCTCACACCAAAACCCTCCTCTTAAGATCAGATCGAAGATCATTATTAATTTAGCTTATCTTTCAAGAGAGAATCAAAAGTTTTATGTGATGGACCTCAAGTCTCATCTCACACCTGAAGAGAATGAGTTAGTCTACTTCATCAAGGCATTTCCCTAGTAGATATAGAAACTCCCTCGCGAGTGCATGACTGACAAACAACTAAACTAATAATATTTAAATTACATAATTCATAATTTTAGTGATCTGTGATTTAAATTTCATATCTTTTGTGCTATGATACGCCACTATGAATCATTTTAGATGGCCTAAGATCCTTGCAATCAGTCTCCAAGCTCTTTTTAGTACCCACGCACTAGCCGTCCTTACTCCGTGCGAGATTAACCCAGTTACAACTAAAACTCAGATTTATGTTACCTGTGAACAGGGATCTACTGAAGTCACCCTCCCCCTTGAAGAGGATCCAGAAATTGAATTAGATGATACTTTTCATCTCGTCTTTAAAAATACATTATTTAATGTAAAAAGAACCATCCATGTGCTGAGCGCTGAAGATAGTTCCGAAGTCATGACCATTGACGTTGTAGCACCCAAGCAGGTCGTAATTAAGGGCCTCCAGGCTGATGTGAATTGGGTACTCTCTGGACTTTCAGGAAATCTATTAGATAAGTTGACCATCTCCACTCATGGTACTTTAGCTGTCATGGATGAACTAGAGATTCAAAGCCAACTCAGTATCAAGTCTAATCAACTCTACCTCTTGCAGCCTTTTTCCATCCGAAACGGTCACTTCCGACTTGAATATCAGGAAGGGATTTTACCTAGAATAGGTGCCTCATTTAAAAGTCAATCTGAAAATCAATACTCTGTCCTAGAATCAACGAGCACCGTCAACACACCAAGCAAAAGACGAGCCCAGCTCAAAACTATCAAAGACCAGACTACATTTAATGTATCTTTAGCAGATCTCATGCATGGTTATCGAGAGGCTTTCGGTCAGACTCTCGCACATGACTACCCCACCTTAACGTCTAAGGCAGATGATGACGAAAAAAGAGCCTACATTCAGCAATATGTTCTGCCAAAAATCACTGACAATGTAAAAAAAGGAATTATAGGAGAAGCTATATATCGCACACATATCCAAAGAACCTTGCCTGATTACCAATTCAGCGATCCAAAAATTGGTTTAAACTCTTTTGACACCGTGTACATTCAAAGAGATGAATCTAAGACTACAAAACCTGTAAGAGACTTGATAATCAGCGAAGTAAAGTACGCGGCGCATGGAAGGCCAGTCATTGGAGTGATAAAACTCGATGGTAAAGAATGGAGACAACTCTCTACTCCTTATATCAGATTCACTCTAGATAAAATGCTGGAGCACTCAGATCACACTGAAGCACTTGCTAAAACCATTCTTAAAAACTCAGCTTTAGTGCGATTAGAGTTTGCCGTGTTTAATCCCAATAACCTCACTTTAACGGTCTATAGCATAGGAAACATGGAGTCTTCTCTGTTCGACTAGAAGACAGGCTATTTCTTATGCCTCTAGGCTACTTTGTATACTTCTTTTGAGCCTACACTCAGGACCTCAATGCTACTTGCTTGAGGTCCTTTTTCTCCCAGTTGCTCATGGTAACGCACCTTCATCCCAATTCTCAATGAATCAAAAGTTTCATTGATGAGCGCGTTCCTATGGAAATAAATTTCCCTACCATCCTCGGAGCGAATAAAACCAAACTCCCCATGATCATCTTCTTTATAAAGCGCTATGATGAATGCACAAGAAGGAATAGACAAGAACTTAACGTCTCGCCTTTTTTTTCTCTCATACTCCTCTACCTCCCTACGTGCACGATCAAAAGCATCATGAATGCTCACGTAAACATCTTTGAATCGATGATGCAATTCCGGTGTACGATTTATAATTAATTCCTCTCCCGGCAACCTGAGATCGATACGTACATGATAGAGATTTCCCTTTCTGTGACGCCGATGTGGCTTCTCTACCAGAACTCGACAGCTTACAACCTTTGAAGAAAATGTTTCAAGCCAAATCACTTTCTCACTCACTAATGTTCTGAGTGAGTCTGATCCCCTCATATTTCGAAATACTAATTGATATGGTACCTTCACTTCATTATCCTCCACCTTAAAACCTAAACTTCAATATTTTCCAATCATCACTCGGATAAATAGAACAATAACGTACTCACTTTATGCGATTTTTTTCTCTCGCCGTTTTTCAAATTCTTCAGGAAGCGTGAATAAGAAACGAAATTCAAAAGGTAGCTGAGCCTTAACATGTTCTAACTCCTTCGATTCACACCAGCTTTCAAGGGCAGCACAAAACCTAGCTAATACTAAATGGGCACTCAGATCATCGACATTGAAGTACCGACACACCTCATTCATGAGAAAGCTCAGAGTAGCAGATGCCTCAGGACCCCTAACAAACGGTAGAAGTTCTCCGTATAGATAATGAGGGAGCTGTTCCAAGAAATGCATCGCTGCTGTACGATGCAAGCGTCGCAATAGCGTTCTTAAGACGAGAGTACTCAACTCTTCAAGCTCTCCTCGATTAAATTCAAGCTTGGAACCAAGACTGCGACTCAACTCATCATAAAACTCATCAAGTTCGGCCTGATTTTGACGATTAAGTAGTATTGCACTCCGAGCAGGCAGCCCTCGTTGCCGCATCTTAGCTCGAACAATAACACTTGCCCTTGCAAGATCTACCCTACGATCGGCAATTAGATCGTCTAAAGTCACTAAGCCTATGCATTTTTCAATCCCATGTTTTGTAATCTCAACAATTGGAACTCTACGAACTCCAAAACTCTCCATGAGTTGAACTACCTCATCAAGACTCCTCGTAGAATCCACCTTGATGAGATCCCGAGACATCACATCACTGAGCTTTAAACCCAAAGGGTCAATAGCTTTATAAG
>Ga0255098_1000381_pt1 | contig 12591 bp, 11 predicted proteins | sample Colum_Atlam_RepC_2_FD_188440 | JGI IMG/M metagenome (GOLD analysis project Ga0255098, IMG submission 188440) | Freshwater microbial communities from Columbia River, Oregon, United States - Colum_Atlam_RepC_8d | ecosystem: Environmental > Aquatic > Freshwater > River | place: USA: Oregon... | reverse complement strand
TTATTAAAATCGCCAAGGAAAAGAAACTTCCGTATGTTCTTATTTTCGAGGATGACGCCAAATTTGTTCAGCCATTTCGGCTGCCAGTTTTGCCCGATAATTGGGATATGTTATATTTGGGTTCCTGTGTAAACAAAATCTACGATGAATATTATTATAATTGGAAAAAGGTATGCTGTTGGTATGGGCATTCCTATATTGTGCGGGAGTGCATGTATGACCGAATCATCCAAGAAGCTAGTATGAACTGGGACAAAGTCCTAATTGACGAATATTATTGTGAATTTTTGCATCCGCACATTAATGCATACACAATTTACCCCACAATGGTCACCCAGTCAGAAGATTACAGTGATATTCTCCACACCACTTTGGACCGCCATCAGAAGGTCATTAATTTCGACCGGCTGGTGGAAATGAAAAACCCCAATCCCGCCCAATTCCGCGATATTTATTGCATTAATACGCAAGAAAGGGCGGACAAGTTTGAGTATATGACTGGACTTATGATGGCGCAAAATTTGAAGGTCCAATTTTACCGTCCAAAGCGCAATGTTGAAAGCGGTGCCAAGGGCTGCCGTGAGTCTCATTTGGCGGTTCTTCGAGACGCCCGGAAGAGGGGGCTGCCATCGGTTCTTATTTTCGAGGATGACGTGGATTTTGTGGGAGATATCCGAGAAATTGTTTTACCCAAGGAATGGGATATGTTTTATATTGGAGGGAATTGGGTGGATATTTTGGATAAATCGGAGTCTGACCATTACTACAAGGTTCGCAGCTGGAGCACTTATGGTTATGCCGTGAATAGGGCTTTCTATGATGTTTTGATAGAGGGGCTGGAGAAAACGGAGAAGGAAATAGACAGGTATTATTTGGAGAATATCCATCCCAATCACAGGGTTTATATGAGTAAACCGCAAATTGTGGTGCCCAGTCAGAAGTTTGAGGATTCCGACATCATGGGTAAGACGATGGATTATGCATTTTTGCGCGAGGTGGATAAAATTAATTTGGGCGAAAAGAATGTCAGCAAACCGGCGAAAGTGAAAGTGACTGAAATGAAGAAAGTAGAGGAGAGCGATTTGCCAATGGTTAGCATTATAACTCCCACGCACAATAGAAAGAATTTTGTGAAATTAATGATCTACAATTTTTTCAGCCAGAATTATCCAGCGGATAAATTGGAGTGGATTATCGTGGATGATGGTGCGGAATCTATTGCCGGAATGCTTCCCAATGACAGCCGAATCAAATATTATTATTTTGGTGAAGAAGAGAAGAAGGTACTTTTGTCACAGATTGGAGGTGGGGGTGGAGAGAAGCTGCCAATTGGAATGAAGCGCAATATTGGCGCAAATTTAGCGCAGGAGGGGGCGATGATTGTGCATATGGATGATGACGATTATTACCCGCCAAATAGTGTGCGCATTCGAGTGATGGCTCTTTTGAGCTCAGAAAAAGAGTGTGTGAGCTGCAGTGCAATTGCGAATTTCAATATTAAGAGAATGATAAGTATGATCAATGTGCCGCCATATGATATGAGCTATGAGAAGAGGGTGAGTGAAGCCTGCCTTTGCTATACAAAGGGCTTCTGGGAGAGGCAGAAGTATAATAATAGGGCGATATGTAGTGAAGCAGAGGGTTTTATTGGGGGTAGAACAGCTGAAGTCGTTGACACAGATTGGCAGGGAATTATAATAAGTTTGCGCCATAGTGGGAATATGACGAACCGAAATGAACTCACGGAGGAGCCCAATGGCTGGCATTTTGGGAAAATAGAGGACAAACTATTCCTATTTTTGACGAGCTTGGATGAGTAATATATAAAAATTTCTTTGTTATGAGTATGTTACAAATATATATGGATCGCAATAGAAAAATAAAAACAGGATTTGGAATTCCATTTGAATGTGTTGAATTGGTGCGCCGTTTTTATAATCAATATTACGGGCTGACATTTACTTCTGTTCAAGATGCATATGAAATGTTTGAAAAAATAGACTCATTAATTAATACTAGAAATCATCAAATAGTTTTATTACAGACTATTGAGGCACCTAATATTGACCGGATTTGCGTTGGAGATGCAATATTTTGGCGGAGAAACGAAAAAAATACGAATTATGGTCATGTAGGAATAATTGTGTATTCAGATGGAAAAAGGGTGGTAATAGCCCAACAGAATCAGAAAAAAACATTAAAAGAGTATAAAACTTTGGATTTACTTAAAAAATTGAACCTTCAAAATGGGAAATACCTTGGGCTAAAAAGGCTGCCTGATTGGATACCAAAGCCGACAATGATCTATGTAAAAGTAATATAAAAATAAAATTATACTAATATTCAATATGAGTATAATATCTGGAGCGCATAATTCAACAGCTTTTGTGTCAGGGGATGAACTAGGAGTGATTTACATTGGTAAATATTCTAATGTTGGAGGAGTAGGAAAATACGATAAAGTCATAGTTAAACTAATAGATCAAGTTAATGGTCCAATTCTTAAAATATGCGGTAGCACTTTGAAAAATTATTTCTTTTTATGCGGAGATATATCTGGGGCTATTATGAAGCTGAATGTTAATGCTTTATTTGCAGTGGAGCTTAAAACAGTGACGAACCATCAGTATCAAGTGTGTGATATGGATATACATAAAAATGGGAATTTATTGCTGACCTGTAGCAATGATGCGATTAAATTATGGGACATAAAAATGGATGGGATGTCTCTAATTCATACAATTAAAACCGATGTTTATGCAACATGTGCGGCTTTTCACCCAGAAAAATCATTTTTTGCAGTTGGGTATGCTGATAGGAAAATAAGAATGTTTGTATTGGAACAGATGAATACAGTTGCAGAAGTTGGCTGCACATCTGGCAGCCCTATTGGAGATATTGGGAATCTTGCGTTTGAGAAAAATGGTAAATATTTTGCTGTGACTAGATATAATGTAGTATATATTTATAGTTTTCCTGAGATGGAAGAAGTTTATTGGTTTAACGATAATATTGAGCCATTGGTGGATCATACTAGATATTATATAAGCAATTTGATATTTACAACTGATAAAAAAATTGTGATAACAACTTGCAATAATAAGCAAATAATTCAGCGATTTTATAATGAATTCACTAAAACAATGGAAATAGAATTCGTTAAAAATTATGAATATTCCGTGAATCATCTTCTAACACATGAAAGTCATTTTCCCGCTCAGCCCTAAAAATTTGCAGCATATTAATAGATTCGAGGTGGTCATGTAGGGCTTTTCGAGCTTCAGGGACCGTTTTAGTCGTGAGATTGTTGAAATATTTGCAGGCGTCTTCAAGTTTTAAAATCCCAATCTTGCGCAAATTTGCGAGGGATGCTTCGTGCCAATCTCGGACCTCATTTTGGTGAAAGTGTGTGCATAATCTATCTATACTTTGAAGCATAGCATAGTATGCATAGTGCTTCGATTGATCAATATTAGGCACAAAAGGGATCCTTTGTGGGTGTAAGTTATAATTGCAAAGAATTTGATAAACATTTGGGGGCTTTGCTAGACAGCTGAGCCCAAGTAATAAGGCATTTTTTGTATTGTAAAAATATTTATTTTTAATATTGAGATATTCGGCAATCTGGAAAGAAGTATATTCAATATCGTAGCCTACAAATGTGAGAACTAGATAGAAAGTTGATTGGTCATGGCGGAATTTTGCGAAAAAATCTTCAGCAGTTGATGCATAAATATTAATAGCAGTTTGGCTGGTTAGGTTGACTGTTTCCGTCATATAATTTGCCGAAATTCCACATCGTTGTTCAATATTATCTTTTTTATTGATATGTTCCGGATCAACTGAAATAAATTGGATGCCCATGGCTGATTCATGCCGGATATTTGTAAGTTGACCGGAAGTCGAGCTATGTGCGGCGGCTCCAATGTATATCACACAAATTCTATTTTTCTGGTCGTTCATTTTTGTTTTATTTATATATGAAGGAATCTTTAAGTTCGAATATTTTGTGTGCATAAAATATGGAAGAAATAGAAGGAAAATTTCTAGAAATAAATATTACGGATCTGAGAAAGAGACTAAAAGCGAACAATGCTAAAAAAATTCACAAAATGATGCTATACAAACGATATGTTTTCAATTTACTAAATGGTGAAAAAGGATTTATAAGAACTAGAGAAGAAAATAATGCGGTCACAATAACCGTTAAAACTTATCCAAAAAATTCAAAATATGCACTAGAATCGGAAATTTCAGTGAATGGAACTTTAGAAAAGAGTAGAGATTTTTTATTATCACAGGGATATAAGGTAAAAGCTTATCAAGAGACATTGAGAGAAAAATGGTCGCTGGGGCATTGCTTAGAAATTGCAATAGATAGTATTCCTGGTATTCCAACATATGTGGAATTGGAATGCAAGAATGAGAAGGAAATAAAAAGAGTAGCTGGGTTGCTGGGATTGGATTATTCTAAAATAGAATATGGGGCATTCGATAAGCAATTTGCGGATTATTATGGGCTTACGAAAGAACAATTAAATGAAAAGGTAAGCAGTTTAACATTCAAAAATATAGATAAAGAATTAAGTAAATTCATAAAAAAAAATAAGGATTTGCTGAAAAAGTGTAAAAAAGATCACTTAGATTTGATAAATAAAAATAGAATAAAATTATAATAATCCGGATTGGGAAATTGAGAATTCAATGGGATTCAATCCAACACCTTCAAAACAGATTGAGCGGACCATGGACGATTTCTGCGGTAGACTTTAATGTCATTCAGAAAATCGGCAATCATAGTCGAACTCATATTTCCGCGCAAAATTTCATCGACTTTTGAATTTTGTTCTTTATAGTCATACATACAATGGTCATTTCGACTAGTAATTTCATTCAGGAGTGAGTTTATTTTGGCACATTTTGCGCCATAATAAAACATATTGATCAGTTTTTTGATGTTCTTTTCATTCTTGTCATCTGAGATTCTCTGAATTTTTCCGTTCATACTGCGAACATATTTCGTCCCATACTTGGAAATAGATGGGTAATAGAGCCCATGTTGCATCCTGTATTGGAATGAACTGGTGCTCCTGCGGCTGAGTGTCCTGTGTTCAATAACTGCATCGCGAATATCGGATGTCATTTGTTTGAGGTCAGAGGACACATTGGAAGACCGATTCTTGAACGCGTCATGAAAAATAATCTTCTTTTCATTACATTTCTTCTCAAACATTGCGTAATCAAAGAAATTGCGGCTGAATCTGTCCATGCAAAATGCAATAAGATGAATATTGGAGCGTTCCGCAAGAATTTGCAGTAATTTGCGCTGATTCTTCATTTCACCTGCGCGGCGTGTTTCACTCAAAACTGATATGATATTGAAGCCATTGCGTTCAGCGAAATCGGTGCAACCTTGAATTTGCGTATCCAAACTGTATCCTTTTTCCTGTTTGCTTGTGCTAATACGAGCATAAATAACTGCATTTGGATTAGATGGAGAAATTGTCATAGATGAGATGTCCATATTGGTTTTATTTATGATAAGAACCATTGATAATTTATTTCAATTTTTTGGGAAGTATCAGAAAAAATTGATGGTTATTATATTCAAATTATTATGAAAATAAGTCACAGAATGTCAATAAAACTAACTGTTGATGGAGTGCCTATAGTATGCATTTATCAAAGCTTTCCGCATTATTTAATGCTATTATTAGGTGCCGAAGAATCCGTTGTTGGCTTCTTACAATATCTTCAAGAAACACCAGTTCAAGAATTGAAACGATTAGTGGTTCTTTTTGGGATGTTTGAGAGCTTTACACGTATTGTTCCCAGGATATCTGAAGTTTATCTGAAGATTGATTGGTCTGATGCAAGCCAAGACCATGCCAAATTTTTGGCTTGGTTGGAGGAAGTCTTCATTCCTCTTTTGGAACGACTCAAGTGTGCAATCCCTGAAATTGACCAATTAGTGGATGAATGTTTGACTAAAAAATGTGAAAAGACGTTAGGAACTCTATTACAAGAGCTTCGACGACACAGTTCTGAACCAGCATTTGCTGCATAAATTTCATGGATTTTTATAAAAAATTGATGGGTTTAAATTTAAAAAATTATTAATTTAGGCGCAAATCATGTCTGCAGTTGATTTAGCTTTATCTGGAGTGCCATCAGACATCTTACCCAAGCTTATTTTGGCTATGATGGTGAATAGCTTTTTGATGAATAAACCCAATTTCAGCAAGTTTTTACAACCTCAGCGTCAGGGTGATCTAGTTTTGGAAATGCTCATGAGAATGCTTTACTCGGATTTTCCATTTATTGGAACTAAATTACGGCTGAGACTGATGTCCCAGTTTGGACTTACGATCTTCCTGGTGCATGCTTTGATGCGTCCAGGTTTCATGGAGCATAAAGTAACACATTTCGTTTTTTACGGAATTAATCGTGTGAAGCGATCTATTCCCTCGCCACCAGCTCAAATTAAGAGCGCGATTACGTTACTTTCAAACCCAATTTTTAAATCACCGCCATTCCATCTAAGTTTTTCTATCGATGGATTTTCGAATTGGGATGATCAATTGAGGTTTAACCTCATGATTTATTTTCTTCGTTCCATCCCATCAGATTTTGATGAATTGCCAGAAAATCTGGCTCTTCTGCGTGAATTGATTGTTGCGGACAATCCTTTTTGGAAGAATTTGGTGGATATCTTTCTTGGTCATTACTTTGACAATCGTTTTGGTATTTCCACATGTTGCCAGGCTGCTTTAAATAACATGAAGGATGCTATTGAATTAGCACATGATTCGGAAGATTTAAAGAAATTTGCAAGACTTTTTCAGCATGGAAACGATCAAGAAGTTTCTTTCCTAAATGATCTTGGTCTTGATTCTTATCTTCAAGTAATTGAACGATTTATTACTTGTATGCTTGAGAGTTTACCAACCCTTCCTGCCATACGATTTGAAAATAGTTTGGTTTACTTTTCACCAATAACTCAGCTTTCATCAGAAGGGCGTAGATTATCAGAGAGAATCCGACAAATACTCAAAGAGATTCACTCTTTGAAAAATTTTTGTCACTGTGACAATTTGATCAATTTTCTCAATGACAAAAATTTTGAAGATAACGATCAATGTCTTGCTTATCGAGTTGTTTACCGAGGCTTTGAGATTTTGTTGAGGATGATTCTCCTACTTCAAGAGTCCAATGGTGCAATTTACACCCTAATACATGCACATATCATGATTCAAACATCAACACAACCTGACGAAAGACGACAACTTTGTGCAATGCTGAGTCTATCTAACATTGCACGCACTTTTTTGATAGAAAGTGATGAGGATGATGATTTTGAAGTATTTAGCTGTGTTACATACAGAAATCGGTCTTACCTGCATTCTGCTGATGAGGATGAAATAATTCCTTTTTTGATGGATTTTTTGTTGGACCAAAACTCTCTGCAATTTCTTAAAAACCTGTTGCTGTGCGGTAATGATCATGATTTGGAGGAATTTGCTAAGAATTTCATGAACAATCAAAAACTTTTCGAATTGTTTCTCAGAAACATCCAAGGAAACCCAAAAACATGGTGCATAGCTTAAACGCTACATTTTTTGCAAAATTATAAAAAAATTGATGGGTTTAAAAACTAAAATAAATACAAAAGAAGGCTAGTTAGAATGACATCACACCAACTTGCGATTCTTGTTTCCCTGCTTTTGGCGGGTGGAGCAACTGCTGCGTCATGCTTGGTCCCGGAGCTCACCGTGATGGGAATATGGGGGATCCCAGTGCTTGGGTTTGCACTCCTTGTGGGTGTAATCTTTCGCATTGCGGTCTACTATGACCCGCGTGAAGTCCAATCTGACGAAGCCAGGAAAGCGGCATATTATGTGGCAGGGTGTTTACTCTGCTATTTGCTTTTCTGGTCTTCCCTGGACCGAATCTTTCAAAAGAAACAGCATTTTTCTGTCGTAATTGCTTCGGCGATTGGTGCCCTCACCATTATGGCGTTTCTAACCTTGTCGAGCTATCATTTGATAGTCCATACGACGACTCAAACTGGACGGCTCAAAATCATTGGCTTTCTTTTTTTCAACGCTTCCAGTGTGTCTCTCGTTGCAACAATGGCAGACATTGAATTCCTCAGAAATGGGGTTAAACCCATTGTCATCTTTTTTGCCTACGCAAACTGGGTATTACTAGCGGCGGTGTACTCTGGTATCTACAGAGAACCAAATGTCTTTGCTTCGAATGATACACTAAGTGAACGCTTGGCAACATGGATGCGATCAAAAACTCAGCCAGGTGAGCTCCTTTCATCACTTCAAACATTATTTACTATGATATTTTTCGTGATGCTGATGACTCAAATAGTCACTGCCGTTCCTTCAAGTTACAGTCCTATTTTCAAAGGAATATTTCCAGGAGTTGTAGCGAACAGTTTCTATGTTGCCACGCATTTTGACCCAAGGAAGCTACATCACTACACATTATATCATGTGCTCATTGGTGCCTTTGTCTTTTTTGGTGTTGAGATGTACTTTGAATGGTATATGCTTAGCATAAACGAAAAGACAGGCGATTCAGAGCTGAATATGCATTCAGCTGCTTTAATGGTAGTTGTATGTGTAAGAGCTGTCTTCTTTATCATTTGTGTGTTTGAACACATGATGGTGGACCTAAACACATTTGATCGAAGGAAAATATTTCTGAATGTCTTTCACATCTTCATGCATTTCCTCTCAGCACTCCTTTTTGTTACTTTTACAGCCTTCAGGCTGTCATCTGCATTAAAGATTGTCACAATAACACTAAATACCATATGGTATCATTATGTTTTTGTGAGCATCAGTGCGATGCTTGCTGGAAAGTATGGGGAAGCTGTCAGGCAGGAACCTCCACCTATTGTGCAAATTTCACTTGAAATTCGAGTGACAAATGGAGATGGAGATGGAGATGGAGATGGAGATGGAGTCACTATCACTGTATGAGTGCTTTTCATATTGCTTTTCATATTTCTTTCAAAATTATAATATTATTTATGAGGTATTCATCTAAGATTGGACACAAAATTTGTAAAATTGTTGTTGCAATCTATAAGCGACAAACAAGAATGTTTTGGTTAGCTGTGGTTTCGTTTGCTGTTGCTATTTTTCTTAGCGCAGTTTCCTTGTACAAGAAAACTGTTGAGCGTTCGATGGCACCAACCGAATTGAAACAGATGCCTTCTCCCTCAACGACGGGTGTTGTTCATTCTCTGAATGAAAAGGAAGGTTCGATACCCAATCGCATCGATCCAGAAGATACTGAACTGGACCTCGACCCCTATAATTCTGTGTATAAGACAGCTAGATTAACTCAGGAGTTTGATCAGGAAAGAGACATCGATGCTGGAAAACAACCTGCACAATATAAACCGTCACCACAGCCCCCAGCTGGTGGTGAAGCAAAATGGTTCCAGCAAGTTACGCGTTGGATGGAGTATGCTCTGTCTCCTGAAAATGGTTTGGTCCGAGAACTCATCAAGCGTCGCAAACAATATCTGGCAAACATGACGGATTCCAGCAAATCTCAGAAGAAGCAGTGTGAAGCGTGTACGTATTTCAACGAAATGAACCAGAAACTTCGGGATAAGTTCTTACTTCCTGCAAGAGATCCGCTGATTTTTTCGGATGCTATCAAGAACAACGACGATGTTGCTGATTTTCTCCGTGCAAACAATCTCATGGAGTAAGCAATTTACTCGCAACAATGAAAAATTTTATAAAATATGCTTTATCTTACAATGATAAAGCCGCAATCACACCTGCGCCGGCAATGAACGTTGCTTCTGCCAAATAATCTGGCATGTAATAGCCCATCACCCATAAGTGCTGGTTTTTCAATAAAAACCGATCTGGGAAACCAGTTATTGCAAGATTGTGGTAGTATCCCAATAGGCACATCCATGAAGCGCCACTGTGACACCATGTCGTGGTTTCTAATTTTGCAAAAATTTCATCAGCAATTTTTGGATAATTATCAGCCAATTTGTCCCATATAGGACCATCTATGCGCATAATTGCCGCGTAGCAGTCTCTTTTTTGTTCACAATGTTTTCCAAAAAGTGGATGTATCCAAAATTTTGGGTTAATCTCCAAAATTTTTGGAAAAGGATGTTTTGCCATTGCTTTTTTGTTACTTTGATTTATAATAAAATTATGAATCAATTTTTTGCAAGTGATATTTAAGAGCTACCAAATAGACAATATAACTTTCCGTAGAAAAATATTAATCCACATACAATAAAAATTACGTGTATAATGTTATCAGATGCATAAAGATCATCTAAAATACAAGGATTTCCACATATTATATATTTATCACTGACTCCATTTTTTGAAATAAATTCCGCTTTTTTATAAATTTTCTCTGGAATATCTGGGTGACTCTCTCGATACTCGTCTATTTTCTTAATATTTTCATAAACTTCTCTTGTTAATTTACGTTCATTTTCATCTTCAATAAACATTCCCCAGTTAATTTCGTCGCTTTCTGGAATATAAATAGGCATATTGACTAATTTTTCTTGGTGATAATAACGAAACATTATGAATAAATATGTAAAAATTTCTTTAATTAGGTTTCTTCCACATATGTACTAATATCACCTTCTCTAGGAAAATTGGATATATTACCCCGATTATTCGCCTTTGAAGTAGTCACTTGTTCACCCAATAATTTCATTATTTTCTTTCTTGCGTTATTATATCTATTTTCTCCATTGCTAAAGTTTTTACCAAGATTTACAGTATTAATTTCAGAAGTTTCAACATCTTCACTAAAAATATCACAATCTTCTCCCTCACATTTTGCTTTTGTCATATTTGTTTTTATAGTATTATTATTCTGAGATGGCGCTGAATTAGTTGATGAAGTTAAACCCAAGGATTCTCCAATTGTTGAAAATATTGATTTACTGGAATTTGATTGAGGTTGCTGTTTTTCTTCTTCAATTTCTTCATCTTCATTTTGTTCAATAATTCGGCTATTTCTATTATTTTCAGCCAAAAAATTAGTTAAACTTTTACTGGAATTATTATTTCTATTATTTGCTGCTCTACCAGAATTTGAATTTATCTGGTTACCTAGGCTATCAAACATACTACTTGCATTATTTGCTGCTCTACCAGAATTTGCATTGCCTTGATTTCCAAACATACTAGATGCATTATTCACTGCTCTACCAGAATTTGAATTGCCTTGATTTCCAAACATACTACTTGCATTATTTATTGCTTTACTAGAATTTGGATTGCCTTGGTTACCAAGGTTACCAAACATACTACTTGCATTATTTATTGCTTTACTAGAATTTGGATTGCCTTGGTTACCAAGGTTACCAAACATACTACTTGCATTATTTACTGCTTTACTAGAATTTGAATTTCTCTGGTTACCAAGGTTACCAAACATACTACTTGCATTATTTATTGCTTTACTAGAATTTGAATTGCCTTGGTTACCAAGGTTACCAAACATACTACTTGCATTATTTACTGCTTTACTAGAATTTGAATTGCCTTGGTTACCAAGGTTACCAAACATACTACTTGCATTATTTATTGCTTTACTAGAATTTGAATTGCCTTGATTTCCAAACATACTAGCTGTATTATTTGCTAGTCTAGCGGAATTTGAATTGCTTTGATTTCCAGACATACTAGCTGTATTATTTGCTAGTCTAGCGGAATTTGAATTGCTTTGATTTCCAGACATACTAGCTGTATTATTTGGTTCTCTCGCGGAATTTGCACTACCTAAATTACCAAAAGATTCACCAGTATTACTTTCACCTTTACTATTATTTAAAAATAGATTTTTATGAATTGTATTTCTAGAAGTTTTAGTTACCTTATTATTCAAAAATAAACTTTCCTGAATTTGATTTGAATTATTATTTGGCTCAAAATTTACACCCATTAATTCTTCAAGAGTATTTGCATGCATATTATTTACTGCTTTTTTAGATCCAAGACCGAAATTAATAGTTTCAGATATAGCCCCCGAATTATTGGCTTTTTTAGATCCAAGATTAAAATTTATTGCTTCAGATATAGCCCCTGAATTATTGGCTTTTTTAGATCCAATATTAAAATTTATTGCTTCAGATATAGCCCCTGAATTATTGGCTTTTTTAGATCCAAGATTAAAATTTATTGCTTCAGATATAGCCCCTGAATTATTGGCTTTTTTAGATCCAAGATTAAAATTTATTGCTTCAGATATAGCCCCTGAATTATTGGCTTTTTTAGGGAAAGATCCAAAATTTTGATTTATTCTTTGTTGGATTTTTGATAATATTTCAGCTTTTTCATTTGGATGATCTTTTAAAGTTTTATTTACTTCAATTAAATAATTGTCTAAAATTCCAATATACTTGAGTAATTCTTGACTATTTTTTGATGTAGACGAAATATTTTTCTGTTTTTGAGAAGTTGTTTTTAATTCAGCAAGTTCACTTTCTAATTTTTTTTTATCATTTATTAATGAAATTATTGTATCAATTAATTTTTTAAAATTAGACTGAATTTTTTGTATATC
>Ga0255098_1000379_pt1 | contig 12646 bp, 8 predicted proteins | sample Colum_Atlam_RepC_2_FD_188440 | JGI IMG/M metagenome (GOLD analysis project Ga0255098, IMG submission 188440) | Freshwater microbial communities from Columbia River, Oregon, United States - Colum_Atlam_RepC_8d | ecosystem: Environmental > Aquatic > Freshwater > River | place: USA: Oregon... | reverse complement strand
TAATGTTGCTAGTTTAACTATTGATGATAAAGACAATATTAGTACCCATCGAGTGGATAGTAGTAGTAAAACTAAAAAATACAGTAAAAAAGAACATATTGAGACTTCACAGAGTAAAACTAAAACTAAAACTAAAACTAAAACTAAAACTAAAAATAATACTAAAAATAATACTAAAAATAATACTAAAAATAATACTAAAAATAATACTAAAAATAATACTAAAAATAATTTGCCACTTTTTAGTAAAATACATCAAATATTTATTGTTGTTATAAATAATAAATCATTTAATAAAACTGATGATAGTGAATTACTAGAAAGTTTACGTGTATCTGGCAACACTATTTTTAACATAATTAAGGGAAACAATATTAAATCATTCAATATAGTAGATACTATAGATAAAAAGACCACTGACAAAAAGCAAAACAATACTACAAAATATATAGAAACTATTCTAGAAGGTGTGTTATTATCATCTTATAGATTTAATAAATATAAAACAAATCAAGCCCTCAACAAAAATGCAATTAAATTTTATTTGCATCGTATAAATATAGTTGTTAATAAATCTATAAACGAGAAATCAGGAAAATTATATGTCTCTAGAATACAAAAATTATCTAATATTGTTAAAAGTGTTTTCATCGCCAGAGATTTAATAAATGAGCCCGCAAATATAGCTAAAGCAAACAGATTCATTGATTTCGTTAAAACATTCATTAAAAAACAGAAATTATCAATCGCTGTTGAAATTTTAGACAAAGAAAACCTAGAAAAACTTAGAATGGGACTTATTCTGGGAGTAGGTAAAGCTAGTTCCACAGAAAATGCACCACAAGTTTTAATTATGCGCTATACTGGAGGCGAATGTGATAAAAAACAAGATGATCCGGCATATGTATTATTAGGTAAAGGTATTACTTTTGATACTGGCGGACTTGATATTAAAGGCACTAAAGGAATGATTGAAATGAAAACAGATTTATCAGGTGCCGCAACTGTTACTGCATTCTTATTAGGATATGCAATGAATAAAGGAACTAAATGTATTAATGTAATATGCCCTTTTGCCGAAAATAGTATAGGACCAAATGCAACTAAACCTAGTGATGTACTGACAGCATATGATGGCAAAACTGTAGAAATTACAAACACTGATGCTGAAGGGCGTTTGGTATTGGCTGATTGTTTGGCATATGCTGTGGATAAATATCCAAAGGCAACATTAATAGATTTTGCAACATTAACAGGACAACAGGAAGCATTATCTAGTAAGATGTTTAGTAATATATTATCAGTGAATAGTGATAATGAAATGGAAAAAATGATTGCTAGCGGACAGGAAATTAATGAATTATTAGTCCCATTACCAATGATGGAAAAACACGTAAATAAATTAGAAAGTTATGTGGCAGATATTAAAAATGTTAGTTTTGCTTCAAGTGCAGATATAATAATGTCTAGTTTATTTATGAGACAATTCATTAAGAAAAATACTAAATGGATGCATATTGATATTGCAGGACCTAGTTATAAAATTACTGATGTAGTGAAATATGCTTCGCCAGAAGCTAGTGGAATCGGTGTTCGCCTACTATTTAACTATTTTATGGTATAAATTGCGTGGTAATTAAAGGAAAAATAGATAAAATTTAGTTACTTTTATTTTTTTCAACAAAAATTGATGTTTAAAAAAAACCGAATAAATCGATGTCTCCTCCCCAAAAGGAAACAACCTATTAAATTAAATAGGAGGACATTTATTTAATTTAATTGCACACTTTGTGCTTATCGAATAAATAAATTCGGTTTTTTTTTCCTATTACTAGAAAAACAAACAAACTTACTAGGCAATTGTTTTTCAATTTTTATTTAATTAATTATATATTTTACCATTTTTTGCTATTTTTTTTTCCATTTTTTTTCTAGTTGTATCTTAATAAGGAAACGTAAAAACTGTAATTATTTTCTATAAATCTATATTATCTATATAATCTATATAATCTATATAAAATGATTAATAACAAACTTTTAAATAAAACAAGTATATGTATTTTAGTATTAATAATAGTAATACTAGTAATTGTTTTATTTTATAATTATTTTAACAGACACAAAACTAGTAAAGAGAAATTTAATACAGAACCATCTATTAGAGGGAAAGCAGTTAAAATTACCTGTCAAAATTGTAATGGCATACCAAATTCTAATGGTAGTGATGTAAATTTATTTGCAGTATTTATTTATGATGATACTGGTAAAATTTTAAATTTAGGTACGAATGGTATAGCAGCATTATCAACAACATTTCAAAACAATGGACCAAATAATGCATTAAAATATGTATCTAACAATTCTTCCAGAACCCTTACACAAGCAAAAAACAGCAAATTAAATATTGATACTACTTGGAATTCAAATGATTATTGTAGTGCATCAGGAAGCACACCTTCAAATGGCCTTTCACCAGGATGGTGGTCATATACTTTTACTAATCCAGTTAATATTAGTGGTATTGAAATTTATAGCAGAAGCGATAATTGTGCTGAACGTATATCAAATGCATTAATTCAAATATTAGATACATCAGGCAATGAACTATGGAAAAAAAACTTCAAAAATATTACTAAAGTGTCTAACGTGCCTGGAGATTATAATAAACCTAATGACCCTACAGATGTATGGGAGACTTTTATAGTTTCTCCTGCACCCACAACTACAATGGCACCCACTACTACAAGGATGCCCACTACTACAATGGCGCCAACCACTACCATGGCGCCCACAACTACAATAGCACCCACCACTACAATGGCACCCACCACTACAATGGCGCCCACTACTACAAGGATGCCTACAACTACAATGGCGCCAACCACTACCATGGCGCCCACAACTACAATAGCACCCACCACTACAATGGCACCCACCACTACAATGGCGCCCACTACTACAATGGCACCCACCACTACAATGGCGCCCACTACTACAATGGCGCCTACAACTACAATGGCGCCTACAACTACAATGGCACCCACTACCACAATGATGCCTACAACTACTATGGCACCCACAACTACAATGATGCCTACAACTACTATGGCACCCACTACCACAATGATGCCTACAACTACAATGATGCCTACAACTACAATGATGCCTACAACTACAATGGCGCCCACCACTACAATGATGCCTACTACAACAATGATGCCCACCACTACAATGATGCCTACTACAACAATGATGCCTACAACAAGTGCTGGTATCACTAGTACAACTGTCGGTGCAACTGTTCCTACTACAACAAGTTCTGGTATCATTCGTACAACTGTCGGTGCGACTGTTCCTACATTATCTCCATCACAAACAATTGCATTATTAAATGCTGGTGCTGATATGAGTGTATTAACATCTCAAGGTATTTCTATGAGTTCAGCAATGAGAGGACCATCTACTAATATAGTTCAAACTAATTTTTCTGGTACATCAAATATTTATTCACCATATTTATTTTATAATAAAAGTCTTAGTGAAAAATTTACTGGAGTAAGCACTGATACTGATAAAAAATATTATAATTATTAAAATTACTAAAATTATTAATCTTGTAAATGTAATTTTTTTATTAAATCATACATATAAAAACTGCTACTATTTACAACAAATGCTCTAATTAATGTAATTGTTAGTCCATTATATAGACTACCCATTTTAATCATTTCTTTTAAAGTTTTATTTTGATATAATTGTTTGCGTGATTTTAATGTATCAATAGGATATGTAAATAACCAACTATTAACACCTGCAATACCACCAGCAATAAATGGATTAGTATATTCAATTAAATAATGATATGAATAAAAGTATATTGGTATAGCAGTAATTTCTCTACATAATGTATATCCAAATCCCTTATAATATTTTCTAACTATTTCTGATAATGTTTCTGATTTTATAAATTGAGATTGATCTTGGACAGATTTAGTTTGCAATTGGATTTTTTTATAATCAAATGGTGTTAAAATAAAAGCACTTATACTTCCAGTAAGCATACCTGCAATAAGTCTATTATTAGTTTGTTTATAAAAATAATCATAATTACCAAAAAGAAAAGACGTGCCAATACTATTCATTAGTAAAGGATATGTTATACCACGGTATAATTGGATTGGATTTTTGATGAATATTTTTATATCTCTAGAATTTTGCAAGTTAGTTTTTAATGTGTCAAAAGGGTGACCAATTAATACTTGGGTAATACCAAAAATATTACCTAGAATATATTCCTTCATTCTTCTAGATTATTCTAGATTAGATTATTCTAGATTAGATTATTCTAGATTAGATTATTCTAGATTAGATTATTCTAGATTAGATTATTCTTCTAGAATATAAAATTAAAAATATTTTGAAAAACAAATTCATAATGTTTTTCATAATAATTTAAAATTTATTTTTTTCGATATCTAAAATTACAAACTAATTTAATTAGTGTATATTTTATAAGTTTCATATGATAATGTATTTACTAGATAAGTTTATTTCATAATTCTTCTAGAAAAATAATATTATTATAAAGTATAATTTCAATCTTATATCTAATTTAAAATGTCTGGAGGTCTTATGCAACTCGTCGCCTATGGCGCACAGGATGTTTACCTAACTGGTAATCCCCAAATCACTTTCTTCAAGGTCGTATATCGTCGCCACACCAACTTCGCTGTTGAGTCTATCGAACAGACCTTCAACGGTCAAGCTGACTTCGGAAAGCGTGTAACCGCTACCATCAGCCGTAATGGTGATTTAATCCAACAGATGTATCTCGAGCTAGTTCTTCCCGCTGTTAGTGGTATTGCTGGAGCTGCTTCCAACGTCTGGGTTTATGGTGTTGGTAATGCTCTTGTTAAGCAAGCTGAGATTGAGATTGGTGGTCAGCTCATTGATCGTCAATATGGTGACTGGATGAATATCTGGTCCGAGCTTACTGTTCCTGCTGGCAAGCGTGATGGTTATGATGTCATGGTTGGTAATCTTCCTGGAAACAACAACCAGATTGGTGATCTTGACTGCACTGCTGTTAAGCGTCTTTATGTACCTTTCCAGTTCTGGTTCAACCGTAACCCTGGTCTTGCTCTTCCCCTCATTGCTCTCCAATACCACGAGGTTAAACTTAATCTTGAACTCCGTGCATTTGCTGACCTAATCAATTTTACTACTGCTGCTACTCAACCCACTTCTGGATTTTCTTGCAAGCTCTATGTCGACTACGTTTATCTTGATACTGATGAGCGCCGTCGCTTTGCCCAAGTCAGCCACGAGTACCTCATTGAACAGGTTCAGTTCACTGGTGCTGAAACTATTGCTGCTGCCTCAACCAACAAGAATATCAACCTAAACTTCAACCACCCCGTTAAAGAACTTATCTGGGTACACACCACTGCTCTCCATAACGCCTCTGGAATTGTTGCTGGAAATTGCTGCTGGTTCAACTATTCTGGTGAGAACGGCACTGCTGCTGGTGCTGATTCTTTCCAGACTGGTCTCCTCCAACTCAATGGTCACGACCGTTTCTCTGTCCGTACTGCTGACTATTTCCGCAAGGTTCAGAACTACGAGCACCACACCCGTGTTCCCCGTGTAGGTATTGAGCTCAATGGTGTTTTAGTCAACGGCACTTCTGCTGCCAATCTTTTCCGCAAGCAGTACATCTATTCATACAGCTTTGCCCTCTCCCCTGAGGAGCATCAACCCTCCGGCACTTGCAACTTTTCCCGCATTGACAACGCTGTTCTCCAACTCACTTACAATGCTAATGGTGGTGCTGCTGGTGTTGACTCTACCGGTCGTGCTTTCCAACCTGCTCTTAACGCCGCTGCTTTCAGCCTTAACGTCTATGCCGTCAACTACAACGTTCTCCGTATTATGAGTGGTATGGGTGGACTTGCGTATAGCAATTAGAAGTGCATTATATTGCATTATATTTATAATATTTTTCCAATAATTTTTTGAATATTTCCATACATTTATAAAAACATTATTCTAATATTTTTAAGAAAGTTTCCATATTTTCCATATTTTCCATAATAATTTAAAATTTATTTTTTTCGATATCTAAAATTACAAACTAATTTAATTAGTGTATATTTTATAAGTTTCATATGATAATGTATTTACTAGATAAGTTTATTTCATAATTCTTCTAGAATAATAATATTATAATAAAGTATAATTTCAATCTTTATCTAATCTAAAATGTCTGGAGGTCTTATGCAACTCGTCGCCTATGGCGCTCAGGATGTCTACCTTACTGGTAATCCTCAAATCACTTTCTTCAAGGTCGTATACCGTCGCCACACCAACTTCGCCGTTGAGTCTATCGAACAGACCTTCAACGGTCAAGCTGACTTCGGAAAGCGTGTAACCGCTACCATCAGCCGTAATGGTGATCTTATTCAACAGATGTATCTTGAGGTTGTTCTCCCCTATCAAGCCGGTGGTTCATTATGGGTATATGGTGTTGGTAATGCCATGGTCAGACAAGCCGAAATCGAGATTGGTGGTCAACTCATTGACCGTCAGTATGGTGAGTGGATGAACATCTGGACTGAGCTTACTATGCCTGCTGGCAAGCGTGCTGGTTATGACAATATGGTTGGTAATAATTTACAAGGAACAGTAATTCCAACTGGTACTAACTATCAATCTGATATTCGTCTTTATGTTCCTCTCCAATTCTGGTTCAACCGCAACCCTGGTCTTGCTCTTCCCCTTATTGCTCTCCAGTACCACGAAGTTAAGCTTAACCTTGAACTTAATAGTGTTGGTAGTTTAACAACTGATACTGGTGCATTTACCAATGCTGTTAGTATCAAGCTCTATGTTGACTACGTTTATCTTGATACTGATGAGCGCCGTCGCTTTGCCCAGGTCAGCCACGAGTACCTCATTGAACAAGTTCAATTTACTGGTGATGAAACAATTGCTGCTGGTGATTCTAATAAGAATGTAAATCTTAACTTCAATCACCCTGTTAAGGAACTTATCTGGGTTCATCGTCTATCATCTCTTCCTGCAGCTACTGCAGCTGGAGTGTGGAACTACATGAACTTTAGCACTGGTGCTGGTGCTGCAGCTACATTTGATACTTTTGCTACAGGTAAACTCCAACTCAACGGTCACGATCGTTTCTCTGTCCGTTATGCCGATTATTTCCGCAAGGTCCAGAACTACGAACACCATCAACGTGTTCCTCGTACCACTGCTGAAATTGAATTAGATGGTGCAGATGCTGCTACAAGATTCTACCGCAACCAGTTTATCTACAGCTACAGCTTTGCTCTTTCCCCTGAGGAGCACCAACCCAGCGGTACTTGCAACTTTTCTCGTATCGATAATGCTGTTCTCCAACTCACTTACTCTACTGCTAATCCCAATCATACCAATGCCGCCCTCAACCTTAAGGTCTTCGCCGTCAACTACAACGTCCTCCGTATTATGAGTGGAATGGGAGGACTTGCGTATAGCAATTAGGTGTGTATATTTTTGTATTATTTGCGTAATATTATAATTTTTAAAATCTTTTTATTATATAAAATTGAAATATAACATTATTTATTAAATAATTTCATAAACTTATTAAATAAATATGGATATTAAAACTTTAAACGTTGCTAAAACTGGTGAACAAGTTATGATAAATATGAAAACATATACTATCAAAAATGATATAGAATTATTTTCCGAAAATCAAGATGATATATACTGGCAAATAACTATGAAAAATAATATAAAATTTATTGTTGATAATAATAATATTTCTAAAATTATTAACATATCATATAAAGATTATGATGAATTTACTGCAAAATGGTACTTATTAAGTAATAGAGTTGCTTGTATTATTTCTGGTACTAAAAAAACTTTATATCTCGATGAATATTTAATTCCTAAAACAAATAAATTATTACATACTCATAAAGATAACGATAAACTAAATTATCGTATCAATAATATTGAACTAGTTAGCCAAAGTACTATTAATTCAAAACGTAATAATATTACTACTACAAATAATCAAGATAATCAAGATAATCAAGATAATCAAGATAATCAAGATAATGACATTGTTGAACTTATTGCAGATAATAATGATCAAATTAAATTTATAATAGACCGCAAATTTCTAAATAAAGTTTTACAATATAAATGGCAATATAATTCTACTATTGGTTATATTTATAATTATATTTCTAATGATACTTCTAATGATACTTCTAATGATACTTCTAATGATACTTATAGTAATACCAATAAATCTAAAGATTCTAGAGAAATGTTATATTTACATTCATTCATCTACTTTACAAATAATCAAAATATACAAAAAATAGAAGGATATAGTATTCATCATAAAAATATAAACAAATTAGATAATCGTATTGAAAATCTAGATTACATAAGCCAATCTACTCAAAATGCTATTCGAGATAATCCCACTAGAATTATTAATCATACTTCAATCCAAAATATCAAAAATGATATACCTAAATTAATAACATATTATCCTGCAAAAGGCACATTTAGTGATTATTTTGAAATAGATATTAAACCTAGAAAAGATAATCCTACACAATTTGAACGTATTCGCAAAAAAACTACAAAAAATAAAGACTGTACAGTACTAGATAAATTATGTCAAGCAGTAATTATAAGATATCTAGAAATACATACATTACATACTACAAATAATATACCACTAAATATGTTCTGTCTAGAAGGAAAACAATTTGCAAATATTACTGAACTTAAATTACATCACGAAACTTTGCTAAACAATATTCTTAATAAATATACTGACATAAGTAATAATACTTATACTATAAAATCTTTTGCAAAATATATTACTGAAAAATCTAAACGTAAATCCAACAGCGGTTCTTTCAAACCACAAAACAATAATAAAAAATAATAAAAAATAAATTTATATGTATTTTTTCAATATTGTTTCCAATGTATTTTTTTATATTTTTATATCTTAATAATAAGTAGCTAATACACAAAATGACTGCAACTACATCTACCACACCTACCACACCTACCACATCAGATGATGATACAAACCCCAAATCAACAATATTATATGACTTATATACCGCCTTTTTAAAAGATAACTGGAAATCATACGTACTATACCTAATCACTCTAATTTCACTACCATTGCAAAGTGTTGCCATGCCACATTATTATGGTGAAGTAATAAATTCATTAAAAGACGAAAATCTTGCAAAATCCAAACACTTATTCGGAGTATTACTAGGAATATGGGTTCTTATCCAGGGTTTTAGTATCGGTATTTCCTTTGTTGATAACTATATCTGGCCTAAGTTTCACGCATACATCCGTCAATTCTTCTTCGACTTAATCGTAAATCGTTATAATCAAAACTATCAAGAACTTAAAATCGGTATAATTCTCACCAAACTCATTAAATTACCCTGGATTTTAGATGATATTTCCAATCAAATACAGCGTTTTTTGCTAACTAACTGTATTCTTATTGTATCTAATTTCGTATATTTATTCCGACACCATTATTCCTTAGGCTTTATGTATTTGGGATGTGTTGCAATAGTATTTGTAATGGCGCGATTATATTTCAATAGTTGCAATGCAAATATTAAGAAAGTAGAAAATCTTTATGACGAATGCCACGAAGAAATCGAAGACACACTGCAAAATTTATTATCTATATACACTGCTCGCAAAATACCTGATGAAAAAGAGCGCATTGCAGACATTAATGAAAAAACACGTAAAGAACAATATATATCCGGCATATGTAATCGCAAATTCCGCATATATTTCTCTATCATAAATATATTCCTCTTTCTAGCACTCAATTATGTCGCATACAGACTATTTTTACATAAAAAAATAACTGTTGCATCACTAGTCAGCATTTTCATCCTCAATTATACTATTCTAGGCTCACTTATGGGATTATTTGAATCCAGTAAAGATTTTATGAGCTTACGTAGCCATATCCAACTCATCGAAAAATTTATTAATGAACTGCCCAAAAATGATGAAACTAGCAAGAATAAGAAAATACCACACCCAGAAACATTGGATATCGTATTTAAGGATGTTGATTATAAACATCCTGATGCTAAAGAAAAAATATTTGATAAATTTAACCTGAAATTGTATTCGGGCGAGAAAACCGCATTTATTGGTGGCATTGGTAGCGGTAAATCAAGTGCAATACGAATTCTATCTAAATTACAATCATATCAATCTGGAAATATATTTATTAATGGAATTCCGTTAAATGAACTAGATATTAATGATTTACGAGAACGTGTAGTATATATTCCTCAACATCCTAAATTATTTAATCGTACATTAGAAGAAAATTTAACTTATGGCTTGCCAAAGGATGTCACACCGGAAATTATATTAAAATTTTTAAAACAAAATGGATTTGGTGAATTAGAAAAAATATTTAGACAAAGAATGAATGAAAAAGTAGGTAAACTAGGTAGTCATTTTTCCGGCGGTCAAATTCAAATAATATTTTTGCTTCGCGCATTCTTTAAAAAGTGTAGCCTAATTTGTGCAGATGAAATTACATCTGCACTAGACCCTGTAGCCACACAGCAAATTAAAAAAATGTTAAATATTATATCTAAAGATAGAGCATTAGTTTTAATTACACACGATATGGAAATGACTAAGGATATGGATAGAATTATTAAATTCGAAAAAGGTAAAATAATAAGCGATATAACAAAAAATAAAAAAAATAATTAAACTATTTTTCATTTAAGATTTCAAATCGATATCCTTTGAATTCTTCACCAGACTGAGCATATTTTTTTATTGTTTCCGTAGACATTTTAAGTGATAAGCCTAATTCTGTAATACCTTTATAAATTTTTTCCTCATTATTTTTATATACTTTAATTTCTATACAATTACGTCTATGTAAATTTATACTTCTTTTTAACTTTTCTATTGTATTTTGATTTTCAATCTGATCTCGCTTATTTGCCCATCTTAAATTTACTAATCGATTATCATTATAATCTGAATTTATATGATCAACTTCTGGTTTATTTTCAGGATTTAGAACATTAAATGCCATTAACATTAATCTGTAAATTTTAAAACCTTTTGACTTTTCATTATTTTTTCGTAATCCAATACCATTTATATTATTTTTCAATATTTCTTTTTTTGCATTTCTTACTCTTCCTAGATTAGATACTTCATAATTAACATATTGATTAACTTCTGGATAAACAGAATCCTTTAATGCTACCCATACTTCACCTTCTAATGAATTATGATTTCTTGGATTTATAATCTGCCATTTAAAACCTTTATGATGTGGAGATTGACCATCGGAACAATATTGTACGTGTCTTGGAGTAAACCCATCATTTTTTACTTCCTTCCAATGTTTATAAATTTTTTTAATAATACCAGTTTTAATATCTATTTTATTGATAATTAAATCCTTTAAACCTTCACTTCTTCTATACTTAACTGAGTGTTGGCAATTTTCACTAGGTGTTGCCCATTCTAGCATACAAACTCTATTATCAGTTTTACCACCTAAATGATTAACTTCTGGTTTATTTTCTGGATTAGGTATAAATGCCAATGCAACCAATTGATGAATTCTAAAATGTTTTTTTATTTTAACTCCATCAATTATTTTAGTTAATTTTAATTCGGTATAACCTGCCCTATTTTTCCATCCATTACACATTTTTGTTTTATTACAATATTTACTCCTCACTCGCCCCATATTACTAACCTCATAATTCGGATAATCCTTAACTACCCGCCATTCCTCCACAGTCTCCTCATTTTGCACTACTTCTGCCATCTTCCAATAAAAAATATTATTATTGTATTATTAAATTAGTAATTCTTTAAGTTGAATAAATAAGATGATATTATTAATATTATCTGACATTTTTATTCTTCATTTTTTGCATTTTGTTTTTCTAATTTTTTCTTTTCATAATATCTTTGATTGGCTTGTTTTCGATATTCTTTTAATTTTTCTGGGTTTTCCTCCTTTAATTTATTCATATATCGCTTTTGTGTTTCTTGCACAGTATCCTTATTTTGATTATAATAATTTTTAAAACTTGGATTAGTAGTATATTTCTTTAACCTTACACTAATTTCTTCATTCTCTCTCTTCAATGTTTCTATCTCTAATTTTAACTTTGCATTTTCATCTAGCAATTCTTGCATTTGGTTATTCATTCCTACACACCCTTCCCTTTAATTAAAAATCAATTTTTAAACTATTTAAAAAAATAACTAAACTATTTATAATTCAATAAAAATAAGAGTTTTGCTTTTTATTCTAGCTAGATATTAAAGTCAAATGTATCTTAATAAAGAATATATTTCAATCTCACTTTTAGTAATTGCTCTAATATTAGGCGTTATTTCCACAAGTGGAAGTAAAAGTCAATTTATAAGAATTATTGATATTTTAGTAATAGGACCACTAATGTTTTATTTAGGATATTTAGGATACATTGGTAAAGTTAGTAATATTACATTGTTATATTTAGTCTTAATGTTTTTTGGCGGTACTACTATAACATAC
>Ga0255098_1000378_pt1 | contig 12691 bp, 9 predicted proteins | sample Colum_Atlam_RepC_2_FD_188440 | JGI IMG/M metagenome (GOLD analysis project Ga0255098, IMG submission 188440) | Freshwater microbial communities from Columbia River, Oregon, United States - Colum_Atlam_RepC_8d | ecosystem: Environmental > Aquatic > Freshwater > River | place: USA: Oregon... | reverse complement strand
TGGTATGGCTCCGGAAAACTATATGAATGTCCGCGACAAACAGGCGAATATACCAGGCGGTGACGCTGTAGGAGCGAGAGGTTCTGGTGCTGCAATGGGCGGTTTAGAAAGCGACAAATTAGAGTCCACACATAAACGTCGCACATATACTCCTAAAAAGAAAGTGGTGGTGGGGGCTGGGGCTGGCAGCGTCGGTTCTCTTGACGCTGGCTCTATATTTCCGCCTATTTCGTTTTCGAATGAGGAAATTCTATATCGTCTTATTTGCGTGGATAATGCGCGACTATATATGAACACTCTTTCAATTATAAACGAGGATTTGATAACGCCATTTGATTTCGACCAACTATACGGGCAAGAAAAGGATAAGTTTGAACAAGAAATGGAGTCAAAGCATGGGGCAAATAAGTGTAAAAATTTCGTTCTTACTAAAAAGTATATTGACAGAGATGAGCTCGAAGAGGACCAGGGCGAGGAAATATTTTACGACAAAAATTACGATTTCACGGATTATGCTTTTTTGAAAAAACACGAAAAAGATAGAACTGCATATTCCGCCGAAGACTTTGAAACGTTTTTGGTTTCCCGCTATATGAAAAAAACGAAACTCCCCATGCAAGACGCCAAGTCCGAAATACGCGACATGTTGCGCGGGCAAAGAAAAGTGCAAGATGGTCAGTACGCCGTCTTGGAAGTAACCGACGAAGAAGGTGACCGATTCGAGTACTATATCCGCGCGAATCGCAAATGGCTTAAAGATGATACCATCCCCAATACTGTCAGCATGTATGATACAGCGTATTTTTGCAACGTTAAAAGTGATTGCTTCGCACTCAATAAGAAATGCATGACACCCGAACTAGCACAGGATACCATGAAGGATGAAGTTATTAAACAAATGTACGACGAATTCGACTCTAATTTTCACCAAAGCCGCAAGCAAATTTTGGATACTGTTTATCGCAAATATAACTACTCGATTGACACCATCGATAAACTACAAAGTATTCGAAAATACAACACATATAAATATAATAATGCACAATATATGACGGGTCTTGATAATGAAATAGACCCCACGGTTCGAGAGAAAGTATCACCCTATGCCCGCATTTTTGACCTCATTCTTGGACAAACCGATTACGTAAAACGCCAAAGAAATATTATGCGTTTTATTCAGAAGTTTACTAGACCCGCCATCGAAGAAAGTACGTCCATGACACTTAGTGTCGAAGTCGAAAGCCCTTACTGGTTATATTGCAAGGACACAAATACCAAATTAGTGCCGTCTTTTTTTGAGACGATTGCGACTGTTTTTTTGAGTCAGGGCGACATCCAGACGACGATTGACACGATATGCAAGGAACGTGGTTCGATTAGCGAGGATGGTGATGCTTGGACGGATAAATACAGTGGATATGTCATAAAAAATATAGACTTGGATACGGAAGAGGGATATGATGCGGCGGGATTTAAATTGCAAACGCGCGAAATAATGGAGAAGACGTTGGGCGAGACACTGATTCAGAGTTTACAGGACAAAAAACTGCCGACATTTAAAAATCCCGACATGCAAATGATAAGCGGTATTATAACGACCATGACAAAATATATGGGAATCGATTTGGAGACACAGCGAACATTTATTATCGAGCAAGTTATGAATGTTTTTATGTCTAAAATTCCGTCAGAAGAAGACTTTAATCGTAAAAAGGCGGCGGCATCTGCGTCGGGTTCAACGTCTGTCGCATCTAGACAAACATATAAGGATTTTAAGTTGAGTACTATTTTACTGCTTACCATGTCGTTCTTGGTGGTTGTCATTCAGGTCAATATTCCTTCTGTAAAAACGCGCAAGACGTTTCCCGGATGTGTTCGTTCATTTGTGGGCTATCCTATCGACGGGGATGGTGACATTTCGTCTATAAAATATATTGCATGTATTGCTGTCAAGATAAAATCGGGTATCGAGCCGTGGAATACACTAAAAGGGAAAAAGGAGGACGATATTGCTTCGAAAATAAAGGCATATATTGAAAAAATCGTCGTAAAGATTCCTACAATCGAGACGAAAATATTGGAAAAACGCGAATATAATAACATACATGTTGCAGAGGAGTTACCAGCGGAGCACGATATCAAAAATTGGATTAACTTTCTTCCGCCTCTTTCGAAACTAAAAATGTCGTCCCCTTCACCGCTTAGTCCGAATTTTCAAAGCGAATTGTTGGAAGAATTCAAAAAAGGCTCCAGTAATCAGTTTGAAAAAATAGCAGTAATTCGTTCTAAGATTATTTTTTATTCGTTGGCGATTCAGGTGATGGTGCAGAAAGTCGTCGACAAAGAAAAGCTTATTCTTACAAATGGCGCGAATGAACCGGTTGTCGAGAATGCGTGTTGTAATGCGGATGGTTCTGTAAATACGATAAAATATTTTGTAGAACAAGAGCGTATTATCGATGACTATAATAAACAGGTTACTCTTTTGCGAAACGTGCTAGATGATATTATCGAAATCCAGAAGTCGTCGTCTTTCTATGACCCGGAAAATACGCGCACCAAGTATCCCGACATACCGGATGGATTCGATGAGCAAACTATTTACATGGCATTTATTGTGTATTGTAAGTTCAATAGCGATATACCGATTCCTAATTCTATTCTGCATTTGTGTCACGATAAACCATCCACTGAGATTTATAATCCCATGGAAGAATCGCTAAAGGTGAAAATAGATAAGTTGAAGAGTACTGGCGAGTATACATATACACCAGAGGCGTTGCAGGCTTTGCTACAGATTGTAAATGGTGAACATACTATTCCGTTTGATTTTAATCCGACGGAGGTGTCATATATTCAGAGAATGCGCGACTTAATTACGTCTTATCGTGAGAGAGAAGTGCCGGAAATCCCTGAGGTACTACTTGCCAAGCTGACCGAGTTATTGGATACGTTTAATATTCAGATTAGCGAGGATACACCTGAGCTACGAGAGTTGAAAAATTATTTATCGGAGAAGAATGCGGAGATGGTTGATGCTATATTAGAGTTTATAACACAATATAAGTCGCTTGACCGAAAAACGACAAAATTATATAAGACGTTTTTATTGAATATAACGAATTTTAAACTTATCGGGGATAGTGTTCTATGTCCGAAGCGCGATACTTCCACCTATAAGGGGATGCAATTTGTCGTGAATGAGATGCGAAATTTGATAAATGTTTTTCCGAATATTATATTGAATAGTGTAAATAATCAGAAAGTATCGGTACATAAGCATTGGGGTTTATCGAGACAACACGTATTGGATATTCAGACAATAGTTAAGAAATACTATGCCGAAATTGACAAATATATGAAGGATAAAGAAAATAGTGTATTGGAGAATGTTGTTACCGGCGTGATGAAAGAGACGAATGAATGGTTTCAGTTTGCATTGAATACTCCGTTATTTGCGAGGGTAGTAAAAAGAGATGTGTCAAAGGTGCAGGGACAGGAGCAGGGACAGGGACAGGGTGACGCAATGGAGATGGATGTAGAGGAATTCGAGGAGGAGGAGATTGCGGAGGAAGGCGATGCGGGAGGTTTGTTATCTGGTTTATTTGGCAAAGCTGCGAGTAGTCGCGTTAAACCGTCTAAGGAGGTGGAGAGTAAGCGTCAAGAGAGTAAGACGGTGGAAAGAGAAGAAGGTCCGGTGGAGTCGCGTGGGTCTGCTAGACAGTATAGGAAGCGTGCTTCAGAGGAGGATAGCGGCGGAATGTATTCATTATTTAACGATGATTTGGTGCGGCGTTTATTTACACATTATTTTCTGAATGTTGTGCTGAAATACGTGAAATTGGCGAAGACGGTTGTAGTAGTACAACAAGAGGCACAGTTACCGGAAGAGGATGAATCCGCGCTCGTATCTGTTCTAGAAGCGCAAGACCAGCAAAACGGTGTTGTCAGGGAGGTATCGATAGTTGCGCAAGAGGATGCGGAATTGAAGAATATGGTGGCAAACTTGCTTTTGGTGTTTTTTAAAATCATAATGGCGGATAAATCGGCAATAAACGTAAATAATAAAAGTATAAAGGAGGATATTACTCAGTCGAAGGATAAAGAGAAGGATATCATTACTAGAGAGTTTCGCGATATGCAGGTAGCCGAGCGCCAGGTCGAAAACTTGATGAAGAATCTTCGTCTGGGTGATTGGAATGTAGGTGCGACAAAGGGGTTGCGGTTTTATGTTCCCGAGACGTATGAGCAAGAGCGCGAGCAGATGGAGAATGAGTTTCGGCGCGATGAAGAGCAAGCGAAAATGGAGAAGAAGGCGCTAAAAAGGGATAAAGTTAGTATGCGTATGCGTGATATATATGCAGCCGAAGAGGAGGAGCGTCAGCATCAGGATGCGGCAATAGAGGCGGAGTTGTTTGATGAGTTTAACTTACAGGGTGATGATGATGAGTATGGCGTAGAAGACGATGGTGCGTATAATCCGCGCGATGCTGGTGAAGGCGATGATTGATGAAATATCATAACACAGGAAGTTACTTTAGTGAGATTATTTTTAGAGAAAATATTTTATAATATTGTAATATTTTATAATAGTATAAAGAAAATGCAAGATAATTCATTACCTTCGGTTTCTTACAAAATTCAATTTCCGGACATGGTAACAAAGGACGTCATAATGGTACCAGCATTTGGTAGTGTTACTATAAGATTTAGAGCTTTAAGCGGAAATTCGTCGCTTCCTATCCTCATCCCTTCCCCTTGGGAACAAGAGTTAACGAATGTCGCCTATGGAACAAACACTATTCAATTAAACGATACTATAAAAGAAATGTTTGATACAGCACAACCTGGAGATAGGTTCGATGTTAAGGTTATTGCTACATATGAAGATAAAAATTCAAATGAAAGTTATGAAATATATTATCCTAATACTCAATATGTTTATGTCCCCAAACCAATCATTGTATCGGAGCCATCTACACTTGCGTTAGTTGCGAATTACCCATTTGATTCCGATGGAAACGATGCTTCTACAAACAATAATCATCTTACCAATTATAATAGTGTAACATTTGATACTGTTAATTTTAAGCAAGGAAGTGGTGCGGCATTATTTAACGGAAGCAACTACTTTGAAATCGCCAATGATGGTAGGTTTTCGCCAGATAATTTTACAGTTGCATGCTGGATAAAACCTGTAAATAGTGCAGGAAATTATCAATCAATCGCTACGTGTCGTAGTGGTTTTAGTCCGAATGTATTAGGGTGGATGATTTATATTGCTCCTGATAATAGTTTGCAATTTTGGACAGGTAATTATCCATCTTGGTCTGGTCCTGGTATACATTTGTATTCAGATTTTGGGAATTTAAATGCATGGGTACATATTGCGTTTACTTTTACCAAATCGACAAGTTCGCTTATTATGTATATAAATGGTACGTTGACAACAACAGTTTCAAGATCGTATGCAAATAATACAACCACTACTTTACGTATTGGAGCAGGTGCAAATGAATCATCAGCTCAATTTTTTTTAAAAAATGGCACTCTTCTAGATGATTTCCGGTTTTATGACGCCACACTTTCTGCTTCACAAATAAGCTCTATCTATGCGGAATAATTATTCTTTTAATTTCATACTCAATCCACCCCCACAAACAATATTCATATTTTATCGTAACAAATATGAATATTCAAAACCGCAATCACCAAACCATATTGGTCACAATTCCGAAACTCCAAAATAACCCCCCCACATAACCTCCGCAAAGCGCCGCTGCTATGAGACGGGAAGTCGTGTAGTTCCCAAGTATTTATACTAAAAAAGAGAAATCTCAGTAAGAAAGGAGGTTCCCCGAAGAATGATGATGATGTATTAAAATTTCAAATCTAAAGCTGGATTTTTAAAAATGGACAAAAATAAATGTCCATTTTTGAAAACCGGGGGTAGACTTTTGAAAAAAACATTGCATTCATCACTCAGACCATAATGGTCTAAATCGCATTTTTAGGTTGAAAAAAACGTGACGATAAATTTTTTAAAATATTTTGCGAAAAGGGTTTAGACATTTTTCTCCATCTAGTATATACTAATGGATACTAACGAAAAAACCCAAAAAAACCCAAGATTTTTTTCTTGTACGTCTTGTGACTATAACACACACCATAAGCATGATTATGCTCGTCATCTTTTGACACTGAAACATAAAATACTAACAAATACTAACAAAAAAACCCCAAAAACCCAAGACGATAAATCGTTTAAATGTGTGTGCGGCTCTTCATATAAGTTCGCTTCAAGTTTGTGTTACCATAAAAAGACATGTAAGGTAACAAAAGAGGCAGATGCACTGTCATCCGAAGACGATAAGTTGGTCTCGCGTGGCGGAGTAGTAAGCAACGAAATGATAATGAAGCTTATCGAGCAGAATGGGAAACTACAGGAACAACTTGTGAGCTTATCTAAGGAGAAAAATATTGTAAATAATATTGTGAATAATACGAATAATTTCAATTTGAACATATTTTTGAATGAGAAGTGCAAAGATGCTCTCAATATAAGCGACTTCATACAATCTTTGAAGATAACATTGGACGACCTGATGTATACAAAGAATAAAGGGTTGGTGGAAGGTATTACAAATGTGATGATAAGAGGTCTTAGACAGCTGGATGTATATAAGCGACCGATACATTGTACGGATACAAAACGCGAGACAATGTATATAAAGGATTGCGAGAAGTGGGAGAAGGATGACAATCATGATAAGATAAAGAATACGATTGTGAAGATTGCGAACAAGGAGCGCAACATGATAAGTGCATGGGTGGATGAGAATCCCGACTGGTTTGATACAGAGGCAACGCAGCTTGAGTACCTGACTATGGTGCGAAATGTTTGCGAGCCGATAGAAAACGATGAGAAGTGTGAGAAAAAAATAATTCGCAACATTAGTCGTGAGGTATTTTTAGATAAAACGAACCATAAAATGGTTTAGAAAAGTTGCGAATTAGGGGTCCGCGAGGGTCCGCGCAAAAGAATGGCGATAAAATGGCGAAATATCTATAATAATTATATAATTATAATTTAGGATGTTTCACCAATATATATCAAGAGACGCATTAAGTATTGTCGCCGTTTTTGTTTTCCTTATTTTATTCGGTATTATAAACGCATTTCGCCCTGCTATTATTTATAACAAAGACCTGAGTTTCCGTCGCTTTGGTATTGGGTATAAAAACAAAACCGTTATTCCTATTTGGCTGATGTCGATTGTGTTGGCTATATTGGTGTATGTTTTGGTGACCTATTTGTTCGAATATCGGGCTGTAGATTAGGGGTCGCATAACAACGATAATAACGATAATAATATAACGATAATAATTGTAATTATTTGTCTTGTAAAACAGTAACAAATAATTACAAACGATGGTAGCATGGAGGTCTAGTTTAGTTTATAGTTGAATCCGTCAGGGGTTAGCTTATCGATTGTTTTAGGTGCAGCGGCGGTATTCTTGATGTAGCTGTTGACGGCTTTTTGTGCTACGCTTGCATTTAGGGAGCAAGGTTGGCTAATGATGTAGTTGTAGCTTCTGGATGTTGCGATGACACCGACGAGCATGTACCAGACAAAGGTGCCTACAATATCTTTAAGTTTCACCATATTTCTAAACTCTTGGTAAAGATGTGATCCGGGAGGTGGGTTGGGGTTTGCGGGAGAATAAGGTAAAGGCGCAGGTCCGGCGCTTTTCACGAAGATGCCCCTACCGCTGGCAAAACTATTGTCCCATGTTTTGTTAAAGTCTTCGCGATTTGCGTAATTAAACTGGTTGATAAAAATCGACGGGTCGTTATATATACTATTGACAGCATTGATTATCTTCTTTTCGGGTGCAGCATTAAACTGCGGGGAAACGAGTAGACGTTTCATAAGGTCATGAAGACCCACAAGTTTCGCCATACCGTATCCAAACGTATTTGAAAAGGGTTCAACCCAGCCGGGGAAAATAGTGAGCAAAAGCTGAAGGAGACCGAAAATAAAGAGCATGGGAAAAACGGTGGCTAAAATACCGACATTCATAGATTGTGAGTTATTGCATATAGATTTAGCTAAAGCGGTATTTATAGAGATTTGAGTAGAAACGATGGCTATAATATAAATAATATTCAACATGGTAGACATGGAATTCGGTGTTTTGTATTTAGCAACAAAGTAGAATAGTGTAATCAGAAAAAACGTGAAAACGGATGTAGAAGGATTTGGCGCATTTTTTGTTGAAATATTAAGAGGATTACTGGTTGGAGTAACTTTTAAATCATTTTTTGGATTTTCGGTTGATGTGCTCATTTTATTGTTTATAATTACGTATGTGTATATATGTATTATGTATAATTTATTTTATAAAAATACTATTATAAAATAATAGATTACACACGAACAAAACCAATACTCCAAATAAAGACGACAATGGAAAAACCAGTATTGACAGAACCGGGTGTTAAATACTTTATGAGCGAAGTATTGAAGACATGCAAAGATAAAAAAGCCGTATTTACAAATAATATATTTAATTTAGTATTATTTTTAATTTTTATACTTATTATAGGAGGTTTTTTGTATTATAAATATAGAGGACGTCTAACGCCGGAAGAAAAGGATGCAAAATTTAGAGAACAAAAACAGGATGTGTTGGCGAGACTAAATGCTCTAAATGTAAAAATAGAAAATAGTAAAAGAGGAGTTGCGGGTATGATAACGGATTTACCGATGTGGGATGCTCCTTCTTCCAATGTTATCGTAAATACATATGTATAAAAGACATGAGACGTTACAGATGCGAGAGATTAATCGAAATTCGTTACATAAATAAAAACCGTTTTTACAAAATATCTGCAAATATCTGCAAATATATGTTTAGATTTGTGAAATGAAAAAATATCTTCAATATATAGATAGAATGTCTAGACCACAAATGTCCGTTGATGATGCTTTACATGAATATTATAAGTTGAAAGACCAATATGATAGAAAGTTCGATGTAAAGAAGAGTTCAATATTATCAGATGAGACGCTTACGATTGTACAGAAGCGTTCGCAAATAGCAAAATTAAAACGAGGTAGGAAGTGTGTTGTTTGCAAGCAAACGGGTGGTACAGTATTTACAAATAGCGGGAGAACATTAAAGGCGGTTTGTGGGTCCGCTTCTACACCTTGTGGGTTAAATATAGAGATAGCTAGAGGAAAAATAGAGAATATAAGTGAAATGATGGCTGCAACATATCGTAAAATCGAAGATATCAAGGAAAACATAATAAAATATAAACTGGATTTGTTGTTCAAGTACATAACGGATGAACAGCTTGTACAGAAATTTGGGGAGGCTAAAACGGAGTTGGACACTTATTTAGAAAGGTATGACAAGTTATATAACAAGTATATCGACATAACTATAAATCCTCAGAATATAGAGGAGTTGAAGAGAATGAATGCTGAGTTATATACGTATATAGGTCAGATAAAAGAGGTAATGAATGAGTTTCACGCTACTGGTGAGAATGAAAAGATAAGAACAGTGGTGGATATATATTTGACGAATATTGTTCCCTTGGCGAAAAAGATACGAGATGCGACATATGTGTATAGCGGTATAGAATATGACGAGAATACGAAAGAGCATATATTGGTACAGAAAAAGTACACTGTTAAAAGCATGGAGGCGGAGATAGAACATCCGCAGGTAATTTCATTTACAAAATAGGAGGAGTGAAAATAAAAATAATAAAAATAATAACTATATATATATATAATTCTTATAGGGTGTAAATGTCGAATACAGATACAAATACAGATATGAATACAGATATGAATACAGATATGAATACAAATACAAAGTATACCGAAGATGATATGGTTTTGGATTATACATATAAAGATGTGAATTTAGCATATTCTCACGAGCCTATAGCGAAGCCTGTTGTAAGAGGTAGCCAGGGAGTCATGGTGGAAGAGATGAAGAGTGGCGGGGATAGTGGGGATGACAAAGACAGCAAAGACATGAGAAGTAATAGAGCGGTGAGAAATGCGGAAATTCCAGATAAAGAAATAAGAAATGAAAACTCCTTTAAAAATCCGTTAATGTTAAGCACAATGATGTGGGTATCAAATACTGTTTCTCTTTTGATTTTTTCGTTTTTTGTAACACTAATAGTAACAAAAGATAGGAAATGGTTTTATATATTAATATCGATATTCGTAATTATAACAGTCGCTCAAATCGTGAAAATCATTCTTATGCGATATGACGCGGAGTTTCTATATAGACCCGGACGATGTATTGGTGAGAGAACAACCATAGACTCCCTTTTTCATAATAATTTTGTACTGAAAGGTATATTTGAAAAAATAGACAGGAACGAGTATTTTAAAAGAGGGCTTCCATCTATGCACATGACAACCGCCGTAAGCGCAATATCATTAATGTATTTGTTTTTTCCAAAGTATAGAAAGGTAACCCTAATGACAGCTCCTTTGTATCTCGTACTCGTAGGATACTCTCGCATATACTTAGGTTGTCATACAATATTACAACTGATTTGTGGTATAGTTTTTGGCGTATTAGGGGCGAAAGTAATGTACAATGTTTTTGGGTAGTATATGCGGAGGTATTAGCTGTGGTAAAAAATATAGTAAAATGATATAGAAACGTCTTAATATATTTTATATAGACATCATATAAAATATGTGCGAAAGAAATGGTGAGGGATGCTCTTCAGGGTGTTGTTCGGAATGTGACTTTGATGAGTGGGTAGATTTTGACACAGACTCAGACTCGAGTGATGAGGAGGAAGAGAAAGAGGAAGAGAAAGAGGAAGAAGAGAAAGAGGAAGAGAAAGAGGAAGAAGAGAAAGAGAAAGAGAAAGAAAAAGAGAAAAAAGAAAACTGTGGTCATTACATATCTGGGTGTAAAATTGTTGCAAAATGTTGCGGCAGAGAATTCGGGTGTCGTATATGCCATGATTTTGAAATTTCGGATCATGAGATAAACCGATATGAAATAGAAGAAATTGTTTGTAATCATTGTAATACGCGACAACCGGCGTCTAATTCTTGTATAAATAAAGAATGCTGCTTTTTCGTAGAAACGTTTGCATCATACTATTGCGATATATGTCATTTGTATTCAGACAAACCGGCATCGGAAATTTACCACTGCGAAAAGTGTAAAATATGCCGAATGTGTGGCGCTGGGAATAAACCTAGTGATTTTTTTCACTGCGATAAATGCGGCGGATGTATCCATACCAACCTCGAAAAAACACACAAATGTGTACCGGATGCCTTTCGGAATGACTGTTGTATATGCTTAGATAATATATTTTTATCGAGAGAACCTACCTCGTTTTTACCCTGTGGACACGTAATACATAGTTCATGCTTGAGCTCATCGTTAAAACAGAATAAATACACATGCCCGTTATGTAGGAAAATCATGATACAGGGAAGCATGCTTGAAGTGATGATTCAGCATTACGATGACATCATTGCGCTTTATCCATATGATGACGAAAATATAGAAACGGAAATCACATGCAATGATTGCGATTTTAAAGGGAAAGTGAGTTTTCATCCAATAGGACTGAAATGTAGGGGGTGTGGGGGTTATAATACGCATAAAATACGTTAAGACCATGACATGCAATCATGATATACAAGAACATATATTATTAAAAATATATGCAAACTACATAAAAAATATTTTATATGTAGTGTATATTACAGCTACGAAAGTAAAATGTTTAAATTGTTAAGTAAAGTGTACACGGTATTATCATATTCGGGGAGATATATTAGTAGTCGACCCACTATATATGCGAGATGTAGTAATAATTTTCAACCCACGAGTTGTAATGCGTTTAGAAATCTAGAAACTAAAAACATAAACATAAACAGAAACATAAACATAAACATAAAGAGCGAAGAATCATTTATGTGTGAAATAACAAATAAACCGAAGAGAAAAGGGAACAAAGACTGCACGTGTGAAAAAACGTGTATAGTAAATCAATCAGAAACTCGAATTATTCATGATGGTTCAAATAAATAAAATAAATATAAATAAATATTATATATTTTATATATATAATACTTTACATACAATATTTGACACGACACATCTTACGCATATGAAATATATATCGATACCAGTATTTATTTTAAGTTTTCTAATAGGAATGGTGTACATTTACATGTCATCTCCTCCGACTAGGAGCATTTTAATATATCCTACCGTGGATAATAATAGCAAATTTCAGTATATAGATAAAGCTGAAAACTGTTTTACTTTCGAAGCAAAGGAAAATAAGTGTCCTTTTAATACGGGTTCATTAAAAACAATACCGATACAAGTTTGATATAAAGATAGAGATAAAATATTTTATATTATAAATATATAGTATACATATATAATATAGAAAATATAAAATAGAAAATGAATATAAAGAAGTGGATACATTCTGATACAAGTAAATATATAATATCGATAATTCTTGGATTAGGTTTATCGACATTGTTTAGAAAAGAATGTTATGGGGAAAAATGTATTGAATTTACATCGCCGCCGATACAAGAACTCGAAAAAGAAATGTATTTATACGGTAAAAAGTGCTATACATATAAGAGTAATTCGG
>Ga0255098_1000377_pt1 | contig 12701 bp, 16 predicted proteins | sample Colum_Atlam_RepC_2_FD_188440 | JGI IMG/M metagenome (GOLD analysis project Ga0255098, IMG submission 188440) | Freshwater microbial communities from Columbia River, Oregon, United States - Colum_Atlam_RepC_8d | ecosystem: Environmental > Aquatic > Freshwater > River | place: USA: Oregon... | reverse complement strand
GGCTAAAGGACTAAGGCAGTCATGGGAAAGTATTCTCGGTGCATCCAGCCAGTACAATCCTCTGTCATATTTGGATGAAGCGCAAAAAAGAGGCGTGGATCTAGTTCAATATTTTCCAAAAGGTACATAAATGTGTCAAAATATCGCATAAAAGATGTGTTTCCAGTAGGCACTCTTCTTAAGCTTAGAGAAAAATATTCAGTACCAGAAAAATATCGCATAGGACCACCTACAATCTTTCTTGTTGTTGAATTTCTAGTTAGTCCAAATCCTCGTCGTCTTAATGACTCAGAAGTTGTTCTTCTTGCAGGACAGGAAATTGTTAAATTTCCTATTGGCACCTGCATTGATATTTTTGAAACTGTTTCTCATGAGACGCAATAATCAAGAGAGGTCTAAATTAATGCGCAATAAGCCATGTAAAAATTGTAGTTGTACACCAAAAGAGAATAGCACGTGTCCCACGTGTGATTTCATTCGTAATGAGTATATGTTTGCTGACAACGACTCGCTCACAAGAGATGCATTAGTTTTAAAAATTTCTGCACTGCGTAATGAAGTTGCAAGACTTTTAGATCTCCTGGGCAGAAAAGAGCCCGTTCGATGCTTGTCGTGCAGAGAAATACGAGAGCGCTCTGAGAAGACTTGCGGCAATTGCGGAGAATCACTATTACAGGAGTTCTGTAAATGAAGATTTGGGAACGACATGTACAGCTAATGCGTGAAGAAAGAGCAGAAAGAGAAAAGATTTTAGAGCCTTTTCACGAGAAGTATGACGCTCTTTACCGTGCCCTGCAAGAAGAATGTGCACAGATTGGACACGAGTGGCATTTTAGTCACTTTAATGTCGGTTATGATGCATGCTATAAGTGCAATTTTTGTGGCGCAGGCAGAGTTGAAAAGAACGAAGCACAGTAGAGTTAAGACACTCCAATAAAGAAATCAAGGGATAAAGTAATGAGACCTACACTAGCATTTGCGACAATGTGCAAAAATGAAGAACATATTATTGGGCAAGTGCTTGATGCGGTTGCTCCCTATATTGACTATCTTGTTGTTGCTGATAATGGTTCCACAGATAGGACGCTAGAGATTGTAGAGGAATTTATGGCGCGCACAGGAATTCCTGGCGAGATTCATCGCGATCAATGGCACGGCTTTGATGTTAATAAAAATATGATGCTGTCTTATGTCTTTGACAAAACAGACTACGTCATGCATCTAGATGCTGATGATATTCTTGCAGGTGACTTTTCCTTTAAGGCTGAAGACGCAGGATACGACGCGTACTATATGACACTTAAGCGAGGTCGTTTATCCTGGAAGGCTACAACAATCTACAACAACAGATTGCACTGGAAATTTTGTGGCACTGCACACACTATTATCAAGTGCCTAGAGCGCCCCCAAGCAAGAATTGGTGACTTATCTGATAGAGGCCATATTATTGCAGACGGCGTAGGCTCTAGAGCCTTTGATCCAAAGAAGTTTCTTTATGATGCTGAAAGATTGAAGAAACAATTTTGGGACACATTAATTTCAGATCCTGATAATCTTAACTACCGTTCTGTGTTTTATTGCGCTCAGAGCTACATGGATCACGGTACGATGAATCAAGATCTAGAATCAATTAGGCAGTCCCTGCAGTGGTATCGACTCTTTACGAAGCTCAGCAATACTTGGGTTGAAGAAAGATTTGAATCGCAGATGCGCATCGCACGCTGTCTAATGATTCTTGGGAATCCTCTCGATGAAATTGTCACCGAGATGAATGCAGCCATCAACATCTTCCCAGATAGAGCAGAGCCCTATTTCCACCTAGGCAAGCACATGAATCACATGGGACAGCATGCTGCTGCATATGATTATTTGAAAAAAGCAAAGTCCATGTCTCTCGAAGACGTCAACAAGAAATATGTTTTGTTTGTTACAGAGACTTGCTATGGTAAATTTGTCAACGATGAGATGTCTGTCTCTTGCTATTGGCTTTCTCTCAAAGATGAAGGTCTCAAGCTTCTTCGACCACTTATCGATGATCCGGATCATGAGTGGTGTCGTGAGAGGCTCTTGAAAAATCTAAACTACTTAGAACTTCTGCCTTAAAAGTCTAGAACGTCGTGTAATTACATGCTAAGCCTGCTACAATAGGCTTGGAGGTAATTCATGACATGCCACTGTGGTGAGAGCGGCTACTATCATTGCTCTGAACTCAGAGCCAGCCTAGATGAAGCAAAAAAGCTGATCAAGCTAATCGTCGGATCAGGTTATCTAGAAGGCTGGAACAAAAATCGTCCTGAAGAATTTGCACAGGACATTTATGCAGAATGCGAAAGAGTCTTGTCTCTTCCCGCAGAGATTCAAAGCTGCAACGAAGAAGACGAACACGTCTAAGGAGGTTCTCTATGAGCGGCGGACATTTTAATAGTCATGGGTACATTTACTACCGAGTCAGAGAATTTGCAGATGAGCTTGAGAACGATATTGAAAACAACGACAAGGAAGACGAGTGCGGTTACTCTCCTGGATTTAGCGAAGAGACTCTTGCAATATTGAGAGAAAATGTTGAACTCTTGAGGGCGGTCGCCGAACGAATGCGTCATATCGACTACCTGTACTCAGGCGATCACGGAGAAGACTCTTTCAAGGAGCACATGAATGAGTTGGTCTCTCGCGGAGATTCATGATGATTACTGTTCGGGATGTTGAATTATACCACGCAAGTCTTTTTACGCCTGGTGATCTCTTCCATCTCAAATTAGATTTATTGACGAATACAAATACTGATTTTTTTGTGGCGCAATCGGGTTCGGCTGTTTTGGTAATTGACAAAGTAAATACTGAAGGCACTGTCATAGACGTGCTAATTGAAGGGCATATGTGCAGACTTTCTGCCTCTCATCTCGCAGAAGCTCTGTGCGTATGATAAAACGAAAGATTCCTGGTGACAGTTATAAGATGACCCTCCCATTCGAGCCAGGCACAGTCTGGTATCTCGCAGATGAAATACCCTTAGATGAACATGTTATTGAGAAGGGTGCAACTGTTCTAGTTCTACGTAAGGAGCGAAATGTAGTTGACACGCTGATTGAAGGTCGAATACTACGTTGGGATGTGTGGTCGTTGTCTGATGCAGTACGCATCGTGTAATTCTTGTGTGTTCGATGTATAATAAACTTACGGCAACAAGTAGAAATCCGTTATTTCAACGAAAGGTTTAAAGACTTATCGCTTGTAATTATAGATGGTCTTGTGTATAATGAATTAAGAACTGCATATCGTGATAGAATAGATTGGGAAGGCAAATAATCAATGTTGATTGGAAACAAGGAAATGCGCGATGTTAGACCTCCGAAGCAATTCGTTGGTCTGCACGCGCATTCGTAGCGTCGCCCCCACTATGTGTGGGGGCGACTTATTCGAGCTTTAGTACATTTGACGGTCTCGGTTATCCAAAGGATCACATCGAGTTCATCACGAGCGAAGCACAGGGCATGGACTCGTGGGCACTAACTGACCACGGCAACGGCTCAGGCCTCGCACACGCTCGAGCTGCTGCCGTTAAAAAGCAAAAGTCAGGCAAGAAGTATCGCCAGCTTTACGGCGTTGAGTTCTATTTTGTTCCCTCACTTGATGAGTGGCAAAAGCAGATGGATGCCCACCAGCAGTCTGTCAAGGACGCAAAGTCTGCACGCGAGGCCCAGCTTCTCGCTGAATCTCCCACAATCATCAAGCCTGCCGACGAGGATGATGAGCAGGGCGGCCACGTTATTGAAAATGAGGAGGAGACAAAGGAGTCGAAGACAGACAAGCCCGAGTGGAAGCGATATTACCACCTTGTTGTCATCGCTAAAAACAGGGTGGGTCTCGGCAATCTCTTCACGCTCGTAAAGAAGTCATTCAAGCACGGCTTCTACCGATTCCCGAGAATCGATTATAAGATGTTGAAAGAGCACGGCGAAGGGCTTGTCGTCAGCACAGCATGTGTTGGTGGTCTTCCATCGTCGCTTATCTACCGCGAGTTTGCTGGCAAGTCTTTCAATGAACTTACGCCTGATCTCTTGACAGGGCCTGCTGCAGAGGCTGCCGTCAAGAATATTCGCGGACGTCTTGATAATATGGCAGATCGTTTTGTTGACTGCGTTGGCCGTGACAATTTCTTCCTAGAGCTTCAGTTCAACGATCTTCCTGCACAGCATCTGACAAATCAGTGTCTTATCGAGCTTTCGCAACGCACAGGTCTTCCTCTTGTCGCAACAGCTGACTCACACTTCCCGTCTCCTGATAAGTGGCAGGCACGTGAGCTCTACAAGAAGCTTGGCTGGATTGGCGCAAAGCTTGACAAGACCATGATTCCCAAGCTCGAAGACATGAAAACGATGTTGTACCCGAAGAATGCCGACCAGATGTGGGAAGAGTTTAAGAAGGGTTACTCACAGTACGCCTTCTATCAGGGTCATGAAGAGCTTGTTCGTGACGCAATTGAGCGCACACACGATATTGCTTGGCAGAAGTGCGAAGACACTTGGGTCGACACTAGCGTCAAGCTTCCAATTCACCGTTTCGAGAACAAGACGCCATTTCAGCGCCTTGTTGAGCTTGCAAAGGACCATCTCGCTCAGGAAGGTCTTGCTGACGATCCTGTCTATGTTGAGCGTCTCAAGGAGGAGCTTTCTGACATCAAGCATCTTGGACACGAATCGTACTTCCTTACGATGTACGAGGTATTCAAGCGCGCTGAGAAGCGCACGCTTATGGGTCCTGGTCGTGGCTCTGCTGCTGGTTCACTTCTAAACTTCCTGCTCGGCATCACACAGTTTGACCCTCTTCCTTACGGTCTGCTTTGGGGTCGTTTTCTTGGACGCTGGCGTGTCTCATATCCCGATATCGACACTGACGCTGCCAATCGTGATATTCTTATTGATTCTGCACGAGAGCTCTACGGCGATGATGCGGTCATTCCAGTGTCTAACTTCAATACTCTCAAGCTGAAGTCTCTAATTAAGGACATCTCCAAGTTCTATGACGTGCCCTTTGAGGAGGTGAATGCAATGACGGGCCCCCTCCAGGACGAGGTCATGCCTCACGCTCGAGATGACGACCAGGAGAAGTCTGTGTTTGTCTTGAAGCATGAGGACTGCATGAAGTACTCAGAGGGCTACAGAACCTTCATGGAGAAGTACCCAGATGTTGCGGCACACGTAGAAACTCTATTCATGGAGAATAGAAGCATCGGTCGTCACGCTGGCGGCGTCATTCTTGCAGATCCTACTGCGCTTGAGCAGTCAATGCCAATCATCAGTGTCCGCGGTGAACTCCAAACGCCGTGGACCGAGGGTATGAACTTTCGCAATCTTGAGGACAATGGATTCTTGAAGTTTGACTTCTTGGGTCTCACTCTCTTGAAGGACGTCGAGGATTGCATTGCTCGAATCCTGCGTCGTAGAGGCAATAAGAATCCCACCTTTGCGGACGTCAAGGCCTTCTTTGATGAGCACATTAATTGCCGCTATCACAAGCTTGACGACCCTGCTGTCTACAAGCACGTCTATCACCAGCGTCGCAAGACGGGCGTATTTCAGTTTACTAACGAGGGCGCTAGAAAGCTCTGCGAGGAGGCGCGCCCTTCATCTATCGAAGAGGTTGCAGCTATTACTGCAATTTATCGTCCGGGCCCCCTCAAGGCAAATGTGCACAGAAAGTACATCAAGGCTCGTGAGGAGTTCGGCGCAGGTCGAATGAAGTTTGATCATCCTATTATTGAAGAAATTCTAGGACCTACTGCTGGATTCCTAATCTATCAGGAGCAGTTCATGGAGCTGGCCCGACGTCTGGGTGGCTTTACAAACGCAGAGTCAGATCAGCTTCGTAAGACGCTTGTTAAGAAGTCACTGGACACTCTCGACAAGAAAGGATCTGAGAAGGAGCTGGCAAAGCAGAAGTTTATTGAGGGTGCGCAGAAGCTCCATGGTTTGAGTCCTGCCATCACAGAGCCCCTCTGGCAGACAATCGATTTCATGTCTGTGTACTGTTTCAATAAGTCACATAGCGTTTCTTATGCAATCGATTCTTACTATGCTGCATGGTTCCACACGCACTATGAGACTGATTGGCTGGCAACTTGTCTGCAGTCTGAGAACAATAATCCGGACGGTCTTGAGAAGACGATCACAGAGATTAAGTCGTATGGCTACAAGTTCATGCAATCAGACATCAACTATTCGGGTGACGTGTGGATGTATTCTAATGAGCTCCAGGCATTTATTCCACCTCTCAGCTCTGTCAAGGGTGTAGGAACGACTGCCATGGAAGAAATCATGAAGAATCGTCCTTATAAGAATCTTGATGATCTTCTCTACGATGCGAGCGGTGAGTGGCGACACTCTAAGGTCAATAAGACAGCCATGCGATCACTCTGCCTTATCGAAGCTTTCTCCTCGCTTGAAGAGCTAAAGAGCGGTCGAATTAGAAATCATAGACAGCTTTTGGCGCTTCTGACAGATGAGAAGAACTATGACACACTTCGCAAGGGTCGCTTTGGAATGTCTCCAACGCAGATCAAAAAGCTGCAGAAGAGCGGCGAGGTTGTTGTACCTATCATCGACAAGCTTATTGAGATGTACGAGGGACTGCCTGACTGGAGTCGAACTGAGAAGCTTAAGAATCTCATGGAGATGACATCCAGCGTTAGCAATGACCTTCTTTTCCCCGCATCTTTGATGCGTAAAGTGAAGGAGAAGTCAGTGCCCTCAGTCTTTGAAATTGCTGGAGGAACAAAGGGTATCGGCTGGTTCTGTGTAACTGAAGTTCACCAAAAGTCCACCAAGAATGGTAAGAGCTTCTTGCGTCTTCGAATCATTGACAATGAGAACAATTCGACCTGGCTTCGCTGCTGGGGTAAGTTCGAAGAAGTTCCAGAGGAGTTCTCTCTCTGGATTGGCGAGATTGAAAATGACTCTAGTTGGGGCATGTCGACATCCGCGTGGAAGATCAAACAGCTCAAAGCATTTGAGTGAGCTTTAAAGCTTGTACACACTTGCTGTGCTGTGTATAATATGTTGAATACAGTGAGGAGATTGTTTTAATGCTGAGCTTGAAGTGTATAACTATTGAGGGCCCTGACTGTGCAGGAAAGAGCTCTCTCTACAATAATATTCATCGAGAGACCGGTTTTAGATGGAATATTCAAGACAGAGGACAGCTGAGCATGATTTGCTATGCAAGGCTCTATAGCCGCGGCGGCGAAATAGTTGATCGCTGGAGAGCAGAACTTCATGAGTATCTTAGGAATTTAAATCAGCGTCTAATTGTTCTCTTGCCGCCTGCCAGTGTGCTACAACAGCGTTTAGCGTCACGAGGCGACCCTATGCAGAATGAGGAGTCTTTAACCAAGCTGCGTGAGATATTCGACGATGAGCTCAAGATTCTAAGCGCTGAAGATCTGCCTAATGTGTTAGTCATTAGGGGTGAAAATTCTCTAGAGGAAAATGTCAAGCACTGTTTATCCTGGCTTGCACATGCGGGTGTTTCCACTGTTAGAAATGTTGCCAGTGATGTAGAGTCTGCAGTTTTTGCGTCTGCTAAGAATGAGATATGCGGTTTAAACTTCGAACTTAATTTTAAAAGTGACTCTGCTGAGTTTAAGGCGCTAGAGAATCCAGGCGTCATGCAACATCTGCCAGAGGAGGCTTATTACTCCGAGATACTGTCAAAGGTACTCAAGAATATTGATGATGAAATCAATGGCAAAAATCCGTATTCACGCCCTGAGAATCCACTGAAGACGCGACGCTTCATTTTTACACAAGATAGCTGCATCACTATGATTCACACGTTGATCCGTGGTGACTCAATGACAATGAAGGTCTACTGTAGATCATCGAATGTTACTAACACGTTTTCACATGACCTAGGATTTGTCTGCTATCTCTATACTAGAGTTCACCATCACTTGTTTCACCGAACGCAGTGGTGTCCAGAGAATTGTGTCTTGCGAGTAGAGATTGGATCTGCACATTTGCCCGTAATTGCGGGTCACTGATTTCACCAGGAGTAATTCGATGCATGTTTTGGTCACAGGTGGTGCAGGCTTCATTGGTAGCAATCTCGTTCATGCTCTTGTTCAAAAGGGCTGGATTGTTGATGTCGTCGATGATTTGAGCAGCGGCAATTTAGATAATTTAGCGGGGTTAGAGACGAGATTCTTGACGACCAATATTCTGAGATTCTACGAAGAGAGCGTCGAGGCCGGCGATCACAAGCGTGTCCGCTTCATTACAGGAGATTTTGCAGATAGCGGTGTGCTTCGACGCATCGAGGCCGGAAAATATAGATATGTTTTTCATCTTGCTGCAGTGCCTAGAGTAGGTCATAGCGTTCAATTTCCAGCCGAAACTGCAGAGATTAATTTGCTACGAACAATCAAGATCTTTGAATCAGCATCAAGGGCAGGGTCTTGCCGTGTCATTTTTTCTTCGTCATCTTCGGTCTATGGTAATGCTTCTGTTCGACCCACTCCTGAATCTATCACGAAGCACCCTAGGTCTCCTTACGCGCTGCAGAAATTGCACTGCGAAGACTATGCGCGTCTCTTTAGAGATCTTCATGGTTTAGATTTTATTGCGCTTCGTTACTTCAATGTCTATGGGCCGCGTCAATTTGGAAATTCTCCTTATTCGACTGCCATCTCTGCGTGGTGTACAGCAGTGCACACTGGAAAGTCTCTTCGAAGTGATGGCGATGGGACGCAGTCTAGAGACCTCACATACGTCGATGACGTAGTAGAAGCGAATATTAAAGCCGCGCTGGCTGGTGCGTCGTGCGCAGGAGAGAGTTACAATATTGCTGCTGGCAAACCTGTTTCAAATCTCAAGATTCTCGAGGCATTTCGAGATCGCTATGGAGATAGAGTTGTCATAGTAAACGCACCGTGGCGAGCAGGTGATGTAATGCACACCGAAGCAGATCCGTTGAAAGCGAGACTTCAATTGGGCTTTACTTGTAGTGTAGACTTTAAAACTGGTTTGCGTAAAACATTTGAATGGTGGGACAATATTGTGCGTCTGGAGGAAGAAAAGCATGCTTGATGAATTTGCAGACCCAGAATTTATAATTTTTACAGGGCCTATGTGGGGGTCTAAGACGACGAGAATGTTGGCAGCTGTCGATAGATATCGATATCAAAAACGCAGCATTGTCGCATTTAAGCCTGTCATGGACGCACGCTACTCTGAGCAAGAGATCAGAACACACTCAGGAGGTAGTCTTCCAGCTGTGGGCGTCAATTCTGGAGAAGACATCGAAGAGTATCTGCGACAGCTGGCCGTAAAAACTGATGTCGTCGCTGTCGATGAGGCATTCATGATTGACGGGTCTGCCGAGACTCTAGTAAGACTCTTCAGGTCAGGCAAGACGGTTGTCGTCTCTTCACTCCAGCTTTCAGCGAGCGGTAACGTCTTTACAGAGATTAGAGACATGATGCCGTGGGCGACTCGTATTGAAGTTTGTCCTGCTGTATGCCCAATAACTGGCAGGGACGCTTATTATACACATCGCAAGGTCGATGGTCTCAGTGAAATTACTGTAGGTGGCTCAGAGCTCTATGAGCCTAGATGCTGGCGTCATCACTCATACATGAACTTGCGAGATTAATATGACTCAGAGAGTTCGTCCAAGTTGGGATAGCGTCTGGATGCAAATGGCTGAGACGATTGCACAGAGGTCTCATGATAATCGATGTCAAGTCGGTGCTGTTGTTGTAACAAGCGATAATACACAGGTGTTATCTGTTGGCTATAATGGAAATTATGCGGGAGGTCCTGATTGTGCCGAATCAGATGAGCCAGGAATGTCAGGCCTCTTGCATGCAGAAATTAATGCACTCCTTAAGCTAGACTATAACAACCCAAAGAAAAAAAATCTATATGTGACAATGTCTCCTTGTGCAATGTGTGCAAAAGCAATTGTTAACGCAGGCATTAATGAAGTGATCTATTCACAGGTTTATAGAGATGTCCAGGGAATTAAAATCTTGTTTGACGCAGGAATTGCAGTTCGTTCTCTATAAACAGAGTTTGTGCTCTATCATCTACGCGGTGTCTTCCACGAGGCGTTAGTTTGACAAAATATAAAAGTTGTGCATACTTACTCATTGTGTCGAATATTTATTGACGTCTTATTTTTGTGGCCATGGGAGCTCATAATATTCAGAGCTAAATAAGATTAAAATTTTGAGGAGAGATATATGAGAAAGTTCGAAAAATTGGCAACAGAGGCACTCGAGATTTACTTGCAGCATAGCGATGAATCTGATGAAAAAGCACTGCTTGAAAGAAAAATGACGAACTTTCTGATCACAGAGGCAGACAAGCCTGATATTACAGCAGTTGCAAAAAAGCTGGGTCAAGAAATCAAAGACATGTTGACCAGGCTGCCTAAAGGCATGAACAACACTAGGACAGCCGCGACCAAAATACTCACAGAGCTAGGCAAGATTGCTATGACGGGAAGTGATGACAAGGAAGATGTCAAAAATGCTGCCAAATTAGTAACCGATGCGTCAGCCGTAATGAGTAAGTTTTTAAATGCAATAACAAAAATTATGGCGCCACTGGAGCTGGTTTTAGAAAAAGAGAAGGTTGATAACGTAACCTTTGACAAAATTCTTAACGGCACTGATCCAAAATACACGGAGCTAAAGGATAAATTGCCTGGTGTGGATGCATTTAAAGCAGCAATTAATAAGGCGTTTAAACCACCTGTCGGGTTCATGCGGCGACTCAAAAACATGGTCTTTGGTGAGGAAACTTCTTTTAAGTTGGAGGATGAACAATTCTACGACGATCTCATAGGCTCTAAAATCGGTGAACTTCGAAAATTTGTCGACCCCAGTGTTGCCGGTGATACAATGAAGGTTCTCGTCGCAGCACCGGAGGCAGTAACACCTTCCGGGCCTGGAGGTGCTTCTGGCGGCGGCCCAGCACCCGCTGGGGGTCCTCCTGGAGGCAGTTCTAATAAACTTTCTGATTATAATTTTGATACCGAACCCGACGATATTGAAAATTTAAAAGCTTTCATAGCGCATGCAGGCTCCAAACTTAAAAACAAAGATAGAGCTGTTGGTGATCTGAAGGCCGGTCTGAGTGCCTCTAATGAGGCAGATGCTGTAGTTAAATTAAAACAATTACAAAACAATATCAAAGCCCTTAAAGGACTTAAAAGTCTTAAAAATTTGAAGCTTGAGGGCGCAAAGCGAGATGAGGGTAGTCTGATTTTGGAGCGGTGGTCTAAGTTGGCAGGGTTAGACGAGTAATAAGTTTTCTATAGAGTGGAAAGAGGTGTCTCCATATGCGTAAGTTATCATTAACAGACAGCGAATTGATCAGAGAGATGCGAGACATCTATCGCCAGCGATTGTCTGAGGCGCTCCAGGGGATAAATGAAGTGGAAGTGCACGACAAGGATGGCGATGTTATTGTTGATATGCCCTTAAGCGTGAGGTCAGAGGAGGGTATTCTGTATACAGTCCTCAATGTCGACGAGAAAGCAAAGGTCGTCGAACTCTTGTTGCCTGAGGTTCCTGTTATCCCTATGCTCTCCAAAGAAAATTTTGAAGACTTCATGAATGACAAGATTGAGATGACTCCAGAGATGCTGAGAGATCCTGACCCATCGCGTCCAGGTGACATTGATGACAGTAAGATACTTAGAGTTACTTTTGCAGAATTTAACAAAAAATATAAGGTCAAAGAATGAGCGACAGCAAACTCGAGACAGACATCAGAAAAATTCTAGGCATGAATGAGCGTACGCTTAGCGAGTCTTATGTGACTGCTGCTAAGAAATATGACGTAACATCAGAGCTGCTGAGCGAAAAAAGCAAAGCCGCACGTCAAAAAGAGTACGAGAAGTACATTGAAGTGCTCAATAAAGTTTCAGCACAGCTTGATACAGCAAATCGCCAGGAGTCTAATAGATTCTCATCTGAATTTAGACATTATAAGACAGAAGAGTCTCATTTGATGACGACAGCTTTTTTAAAGGCGTATCACTTTGAAAATATTAGTGATCTTCGGAGTCAAATTGCAGTAGATTCTATATGCTTCATGAGGCTCGAGAGAGACTTTGGATCATTTGATGATTGGCAGAAAGACTTCATCGCTTGCGGCATGTCAGCTAGAAATGGCTTCGTAATAACAGCCTATAGCTTCTTGCTTCGAAGGTACATCAATGTCATCGTAGACAATCAGTCGCAGGGAGTTCCTGTAGCGTGCATGCCAGTCATTGTGCTCGATGTCTCAGATGGTGCATACTATCGAGACTATCTAGACGATCGAAAGTCTTACATGACCGGCATGATGAAAGAGTTTGACTGGGAAAAGATTGAGGATCGTTTTAAGCAGTCTGACAAAATGTCCAAAGTGATGGGAGTCTGACATGAAAAGAAGAACTACTTCTCTTTTTAAGAAGCTGATGTATGAGCGCTACTTCCTGAACGAAGCAGAGAAAGACGACAAGAAAGAAGAGGAGGAAGACGATCCTTTCGGTGCCGGAGATGGTGAGGGTGAGGATGAGCCTGCGGATGACGAAGGTGACTCCGGCGGTGGGTCTGAGGAGGAAGAAGAGGCTCCTGCCGATGATTCCGAGGAAGAAAGTGCAGAAGGCAGTGAAAGTGAAGAAGGCAGTGAAAGTGAAGATCCTACGAA
>Ga0255098_1000375_pt1 | contig 12719 bp, 7 predicted proteins | sample Colum_Atlam_RepC_2_FD_188440 | JGI IMG/M metagenome (GOLD analysis project Ga0255098, IMG submission 188440) | Freshwater microbial communities from Columbia River, Oregon, United States - Colum_Atlam_RepC_8d | ecosystem: Environmental > Aquatic > Freshwater > River | place: USA: Oregon... | reverse complement strand
TGGTTCTATTATCTTCTGTTAATGTTTTGACAACAGGATTACCTGCCGGATCATATTTCTTATTATAAACACGAAGATCGAATGTGTACACGCCCAAAGAGCCATCCATGCGCCGATAGTCTCTGACCGTTGTACCACCAGCGTTATAGCTCTCTCGAAGAATGTCTTTGATTGACTTGTTCAGAAGAGATGCTTCTTGTCTCGTAATAGACCTGACAGCGCGCAGAGGCGATATATTCGACCTATACAGCGCTTCAGCCTTGACATAATTTCCAACGCCCGATACTACTGACTGGTCCATAAGAGCACTTGTAATCTGCCAGTCAGGATGCTTTTGCAGTCGATCGACGAACACATCATCTGTTACATCCTCTGCTAGCATGTCAGGACCGAGACTGTTTATTTTCTTGTAGAACTTATTCTTGCCTCGCTCTAGAGAGATTGTGCCAAAATTTCGTGTGTCTTCAAAGAATACACTTTCTCCGCTTGAGAACTTAAACTCCACTCTTGAGTGCTTTCCTGGAGTCTTGGACCAGTGGCCAGTCATTCCTAACGTATTAAAAACAAAATTGCAATCTTCCAGAATCCAGTATAAGAACTTACCGTGTACACCGGTGCCTACGACTGAAAGCGGCAGTCTTGTCTTAAAATCTTCAATTCCGCTAATTGACTTCTTAAGGTAGCGTCCAGTAAGCACTTTAACATCAACAAGTGTCTTTCCTGAAATTTCTCTTGCCAAGTCGTCTCCAAAGCGTCGCACCTCAGGTCCCTCAGGCATCGATTGAATCTCCCTTCTTAAGGTAGTCTACATACTTGTTTAAAGCGTGATCGCTAGGTTGAACACTACGCCACTCACCTAGACAAAAAATCCGCCAGCAGTCATTTGCGTATTTGCCACACCCGTGAAGATCAGATGCAGTCTTCCATGACTTTTGGAGATATTCATTAGAGAACCGCCGCAGGGTCGCAGAGCGTTTCTTCTGCATACCCAATGGTTTGATCATCTCCTCCAATTCGATGTCTCCTGCAGCTCCCAGGGCCTCCGGAGTGGGGTATTTTTTAAATAGCTCATAGATGACGCCGTCAACCTGCTTGCGTGTCGTGAGGTTGAGCAGCAGACATGCTACAAGAATCTTCCATTCATTTGGCCAGAGATCTTCTTGTATGAGTCCGATAGGAGATCTAGGAGGAGACCAGTTTTCAGGGAGTGTAACCTTGCTTGATGAGCTTGGCGCGAAGATCCTGGAGGTCATCGACATACATTCTCTTTCCTGTTGTTGATTCAATCTGCTTGAGTTCCTTCTGCTTCTTAAGCTTAGATGCAACCAGCTCTTTAACCTTCTCTTGTGTCAAGCTGTGAATTGCCATGTTTAGCAGATAATTGTAGCTGTCTTCGTGCTTATCAATCTGCAGCTTCACAAGATCTGCTTCGATCTCAGCCCTCTTTCGACCGCTAATGACAAGTGTTTCTGAGAGGATTGCATCGATAAACTTGCAACGACTATCGATAACCTTTAGCTCTGAGTTAATTTTCTCAATGAGCTTGTTGCGTCGAATATCGTAGTACTTCAGACGAAAATTTACGAAATAATCGACGATGCCTTCCGCAGTATCAAAGATTTTAAGATCACCCGACTCATCGAGCGTCGTAAAATTTTCGGTCTCACGCTCTGACATCTTGAGGAGATCTGCAAGCTTATTCTTCTGAATAAGCTCTGCTAGCTTCAGTCTATTAAACTTCAGAACATAATGCGGTGTCGTGGCTGAATGGTCGTCATAAGAGTGAATAAGGCCCTTGTTGACTAGTCCATCAAGCAGTGCTTCATACTTCTCATATGTCCATGAGGGAGGAAGCTCTGTGATCTCTACAGTCGAAGTATTTTTAACATCAAATTTGCCCTGCAACAACCAAGACTTTTGAGTCCCTGGTACTAGATCAATATCGCCCACATAGCCATTAATCCATGGCTTCAAGGTGGTACATGACTTACCATTTAGCATGGTGAGACAGGCATCAATAAGATGCACAGGATGCCTGTTTAGGATATTCGTCGCGAAGCCTACAGCAATACCACTTCCGCCGTTCAAAAGAACTGTAGGCAAAATAGGCAAGAAGAACTTAGGCTCGATTTCGACGCCTTCTTCAGTCTGCTTCTCGACAAGATCGAAGTCTTGGTATAGGAGTCTAAAATTCTCATTGAATTTAACGCCAACGTATCGAGGTGCGCCAGCCTCAGGTGACCGAAGCGAGCCAAACTGGCCAATACCCTGAAAGATTGACATTGAGTTCTTAAACTCTTGTGTCATTCCAATGATTGTACCATCCAGCGAGCCGTGGTGGAACATCGTCTGTGATGCTGCCAGACCACCGAGCTGGAAAACCTTCATAGGTTTTTCACTGCCTGTCTTCCAGACAGTATTGGCAGTGTGTGCAATCTTCCGCTGCGATGGCTTAAAGCCATCAATTACGCTTGGAATTGCACGATGACGGACAACATACTTTGCGTAATCACGCAATTCATGGTCAAAAAAGTCATCGACTGTTCGAACTGCAAGATTATTGCTCGACATCTTAAAACCTCACTGGAACATACTGGTAGAATCTACCACATCATCTACGACATTTGCACTGGCATCGTCTTCTTCGAGGCCTAAAATCTTTCGCTTTCTAATTGCAGGATCTCCACCGAACCAGGCATACAGAGAAGTCTTGAGATTGGAGCCTGATGTGAGTGCAAACATCCTGGGATTCTGGATGATTTCACAATACTCGTCATCTTCAAGAGCCGCAAGACCCTTCTTGTAGGCAATATCCCATGTGCTCAGATCTTTCTGGTGTGCCATCCAGTCCTCAAGCTCTTTTGATGTGTAGAAAGACAGGACAGTCTTTCCCTTCTTTGCAACTACTAGCGGGGTGATTACTCGAAGCAGACGCTTCTGCTCAAGCAACTCAGGCCAGAAGGTGCCAAAAAAGTTAACAAGAAGTCCTGCGATTGAATCACCATCAGGATCTGCGTCAGAATAGATGAGAATTTTGCCATAACGAAGGTCAGTGGGCGACTCACCCATCTTAAGCCCCATCGCAGTCAAAATATCTTTGACCTCTGCATTCTGGATAATTTTTGCAGCAGGCATCTCAGTGACATTCAAGAATTTACCACGAAGCGGGAATGCTCCGTGAATCTGTGGGTCACGATATTTTCTAAATGCCGAACTTGCCGAATTACCCTCAAAAAGAGCTAGCGTACACTTCTCTCTATCGCGACCCTTTGCGTCAATAAGCTTAAGCACCTTTTCTCGAGAAACCTGCTTGTTGAGCTCTCGAAGCATCTTACGCTCATCAGCTAACGCTTTCTGCTGGGCCCAATCAAGGATATTCTGAATGATGTCTGACTCAAACAGTGCCTTCAGCGTCTTTTCAGAGACTTCATGCTTAGAACCAAAGTCACGTGGGTCCGTGATAAGCTTCTCTTTTGTCTGAGAGCTAAATGCTGAATTAATAATGTCTGCTCTGATAAAGACAAACAAGTGATTCTTAATCTCAGCCGGTCGCAAACTGACCTTGTGCTTCTTTTCAAGACGCTTTCTGACGAATTCGACAATCTGTGAAGCAATAAGATCTACGTGTGTGCCGCCGTCGCGGGTCTCAACTCCATTGACGAATGATACCTGCTGCATGCTGCCGTTTGAGCTACTAATTCCAACTGACCAGCGTTCTGATGTCTCGCTAAACACCTTATCAGAATAGAGCCTACAATATTCTGAGAATATCATGAACTTAAAGACTTCATCGTTAAATGAGACAGTAAGTTTTGGGTTACATGCTGCAAGATCCGTGCAACGCTTACGCATCATCTGCACATGATCGGCGTCAATTGACGAGAGACCAAAGCGTCCTAGGTCGGGCTTATACGTGATTCTCGTATGGCCCTTGCGAAACTTTTCAATAACAGGATCTGTGCGATCACGCATGTTATTTGTAAAGACCTGCGTGAACTTGTTTTTGCCGTCACACGTCTCTACTTTAAATTCAGTAGAGAAAATGTTAGTAAGTGTTGCGCCGACGCCGTTTGTGCCGGCAGTTAGACGCTCTTCAGAGTCGTCAAAATTAGACCCTGCCTTGAGATTAGAGAAAATAATCTCAGGAACCCACTCGTTGTGGGTGGCATGCTTTACAACAGGAATTCCACCATTGTCCTCAACGATAACGGTGCCTGTCGTAGGATCGACCTTTACATCAATGCGATCAAGCTTTGATCCATCTCTTCGATGCTCGTCTGCAGCATTGCTTACAATCTCGTCAAAGATCTTAAGAAATGCCGGATTGACATTTGCTTGACGCTTTTCAAAATGTCGATCTTCATTGAGGAGAAAAACATCTTCCTCACGAGTCTTAGTCGAACCGCAGTACATGCCTGGGCGCAAGAGCACATGGCTAATGTCGTCTAGCTTTTGATACTTTTGCTCGATTGACTTCACAGGACCTCCATTGCTTTCTCTTAAATTGTACCAATTGTAGGCACAATTTACACAAAGAAAAATTTTTGTTTATCTGATAAGTCTCTTTGGTCTTGTGCCCGTCTCACGTTGTCTAACTGATATATTTCTAACGTCAGTTGGCTCTTCGTGATGAGCTACTATATCCCTAAGAATTTGTTCGTCAACTTTAGCGTGGCCTGTTTGCTGGAGGTAAATGTCAAGCAACCTTACTCTCATATCTAGATTTCCATGTGACTCTCCCCAAATCCAGACATAAGATTCTTTGATGCTCTTTACTTTTTTCTGTATTGCGCTGATTTTTTCATCATATGCCATCATGAGCGTCTGAGCGTCGACAAAGTCTTCAACTGCAATTTTGAGCTCAGATGCTACTAAGACAAGCTCACAGAGATCTAGATCATCATATGCTTTTGCTGCTCTTTTAAAGAGCGCTTCCTTGCGCTCTTTTTCAGCAGCACTAGTCTCAGAAACAAGCCTATCAGGATGTGTTAAAAGTGCAATACGCCTGTGAAGATTTTTAAGAGTGGGATTGCTCTCATTGTCATCTTCATCAATATTTTCTTCCTCAGCTGCCTTGGCTTTTGCTTCTTCGATATTTTTCTGGAGAATTTCTGGATTATGCTTTGATCTTATATTGCCGGCAGCAATTCTAATAACTCTTTGAAAGTCTTGCTCATAGACACCTGCAATTAGCTGGTGATCATCTAGATCTTGCTGCGCTGTCTGTAGCTTACGAGCCTGTGCAGTAAGTCTAATACCTAAGACTTTATCGTTGGGTTTCTTGGACATTTCTCAAATTAAGAATTGTTCTTTTTCTTAAATTTATTAGAGGACTTTTTGACTTTTTCTACCTGAGTTTCTTCAGAAGCTTTCGACTCTTCAATGAGCTTCTGGGCATTTCGAATGTTTCTCAAAGACTCAGGTCTTTGTCCTGGGCGTCTGTGCGCATCCGGATCAACTTCGCCTGTTGCAATTTTTTCTTTTAACTCTTCAGTTCTTAGCTTTTCATCTTCTGCCTTTAAAATTTCTTCCGTCTTATTCGCAGTCGCTTGTGCAATCAGCTGTTGTCCTAGACGAAATGCAACTTGAACCTGCTCGGCATACTGTGCGACTTCAATGTCCTTCTTGATCTGTAGCAGGCTCACGACGATGTCTGCGACTCCCTTGTTGAGATCATCATGTGTGAGGACTTTTGTCACAAGTGCTTCGATCTTTGGTACAATATGCCCGCTGAGAGTGTTGAGCGTCGACGACTTCGACTGTGCCTTCTTGACTTCTTCGTCTGTTGTCTTCACTAGTTCCACAAATTCTTCATGTAATTCTTTCACAAAATCCTCCGTGCAAAATAAAACGCCCCGGAGAGTAAATATCTCCGGGGCGCCAAATCACTAACTAAAAGTTAGTGCCGACAGTCTAAGATTAAATTAGACAGCGATCTTCTTGACGACTACGACGTCGCCTGGCTCGAGGCCGAACGCGAACTTGAATTCTGCGCCGGAGAGACCGTCGATCGAGTAGTCAGAGCCAGCGGCAACGTTTCCAGCTGCGAGTGCACCCGACAGGAGGAGGTTACCGTTGACGTATACGTCAAGGTGCTCAGGAACGGCATTGTCGTGGTTGACTGCGCCGATGGCAACAGCTGTGTTGGCTGCAACAGAAGCTGTAACAGCATGCTGTGCCTTGTAGTACGATGAACCGGCTGTTAGATCCCAAACAGATCCGGCGTCGTTCTTGAAGTAAGGCTTGTCATTCTTTACGTAGAATGCACCGTAGCCGCTGCTGGGTGAAGCAGGGTCTGCACCCTGGTCCTTCGCGACCATGATGTTCTCAACGTAGAGTTTGTTCTCGGCGACCAGTGAGCCGCTGGGAACTGTGATTGCAAGTGCACCATCGTGTACTGCGTGCTCGATGACGCCCTTCGAGTTGCCGGCGCCGAATGTCAGCTTTCCGCTAGAGCGCATCCAGAGGTTGCGCCATGCATTGCCATCCTTACCTAGATCGTGAATCTCACCGGTCTTAGGCTGGATAGGAGCGTCGAAGAAGACATCTCCACCAGCAGGATCGATCATGATGTCGCCAGCGGCGATGAGGTTCATGTTCGAGCCTGTGACGTGGATGTAGTCAGCAGCGCTGCCGAGCTCGAGCTTATCGGCGCGGAAAGCAACGAGTGTCATGTCAGCGAGTGTTGCAACTGTGCCGCCCTCGACGTCCTTGCGACCAACACCCCACACATCATTGGCAACGCGACCAAAGACGAGTGACTCATTAGCAACTGAAGAACCCGAGAGGATTGCGATACCGCCGTTCGAGTTCGAAGCAACTGCATTCGAACCGAAGAGAACGATAGGATCCTCGACGAGTAGGTTCACGGTGTCGAGAGTTGTTGTTGTTCCCTGGACAGTGAGATCGCCTGTGATTACAACGTCACCTGAGAAGTTACCATCAACGGCCGAGACGTCACCTGAGAAGGTGCCGTCGACAGCTGAGAGGTCACCCGAAAGGGTGGCATTGACAGCAGCCAAGTCTGCCGAAAGTGTTGCACCGACAGCCGAGATGTTGCTTGAGAATGTACCGCTGACAGCCGAGAGATCGCCTGAGAGTGTGGCATCAACAGCGTCAATGTCACCCGAGAAGGTGCCGTCAACGGCTGAGAGGTCACCTGACAGTGTGGCATTGACAGCAGCGAGGTCTGCTGACAATGTTGCTCCAACGGCCGAAATATTGCTCGAGAATGTACCGCTGACGGCTGAGAGATCACCCGAAAGGGTGGCGTCAACAGCGTCAATGTCACCCGAGAAGGTGCCATCAACGGCTGAGAGGTCGCCCGAGAGTGTGGCATTGACAGCAGCGAGGTCTGCCGATAGTGTTGCTCCAACGGCCGAGATGTTGCTTGAGAATGTACCGCTGACAGCCGAGAGGTCGCCCGAGAGTGTGGCATCAACAGCGTCAATGTCACCTGAGAAGGTGCCGTCAACAGCTGAGAGGTCACCTGAGAAGGTGCCGTCAACGGCTGAGAGGTTGCTCGAGAGTGACAAATTTGAGCCTGTGATGTCGCCATCAACGTCGAGGCTCATTAGAGCGTGAATGTTGTCTGCAAACTCAGCAGCGCCTGAGACGTACAGTGCTTCCTGTGCGTAGAGAGCAATTTCGAAATTACCGGCAGCAGCCTCTGTGAAGCTGTCTGCACCGTGGATGCGCTTAATTGCTGAAGCCATGTGGCTTAGCATTACGCCGAGATCACCAGCCTCAATTGCTGTAGAAACTTCTGCGCTGTGATCATCACGAATCTGACCTTCGCCTGCACCGATTGATCCGGTCATCTGCGAGAGTCTCATTTTTGTTGTAAATGACATATAGTCTCCTATGTTAGTGTTTAACAAAACCCTACATGACAAAACTATACGACTTCAACATTTCCAATTAGGAAAACTCACCGACCAGCGGCTCAATTTTAAGTATTCTCAAAAAAGTATTTTATAAAATTTTTTTTATTTTTTTACGAGCACTTGCTGCTTCCGCAGGATGCACATGTCATGCAGCCCTCTTGATAGACTAGGTCTTTGCTGCCGCATTCAGAACATGTCATACCACCTGTCTTTGCCCCATCAGGAATATACCCCTTAAGAACTCTTGAAACAACTTTTGAGAATGAGAACATATCAGAGTTCTTGTCTTTCTGGATCTGCTCAACAATATACTGGATGGGAACTTCATGACGCAGGGCTAGTGACACCGTTCTAGAAAAGGCACCCTGGGTAGGATTATCAAATAGATTTGCAATGTCCTTGAACACTAGATTCTCATCATCAACGGGCACATGTAGATTATATGTGGTGATACCATCACGCTTGCCGTTTTTGACAATGCTGCCAGTCTTATACTTCTTTGGAATCTCAATACTTGTAGGAATTCCACAGAAAACTTCATATGGCTTACCGTCAAGCAGTCCTACAAGAACGAGCCAAGGCTGTGACTCACCTGATGCATCTCTCACATTTGCTCTATGAATATCACAAGAGAGAGCCTTGGGACGCTTAGGTGCTGTACGCTCCTCTTGCTTTTTATTTTCCTTCTTGGGCTCATCTGTTGCAACTAGAACACCCGTTCTACAGCCGTCTCTATAGACTGTAAATCCTTTGCAGCCAGATGCCCATGCTCGAAGATAGACATCATTGACTGTCTCCTTTGTTGCAGAATTAGGGAGATTACATGTCTTGCTAATTGAGTGGTCAATCCAGCGCTGTGCAGCAGCTTGGATATCTACAGACTTCACCCAATCAATGTCATTGGCAGTGCCGCCCCAGTATGGAGAATCTTTTGGATCGGACTTTCCTGTCACATCCATCCACTTCTTAAACCAGTGATGATAGACCGTGTACTCCTGCCACTTGTCTCCCATAGGATCAACATAGTCTACGCGAGATGTCAAATCACCCTGCGTAATCTTGCGGCGGCGCTTATATGACAAAAGGAATGCCGGCTCAATTCCTGAAGTTGTTCTTGTGAGGCAGGAAACCGAACCAACAGGTGCAGTCGTCGTCAAAGCAATATTGCGTCGTCCTGTCGATTGCCACATTTGAACAGCGTCATCACCGACAGAGTTCATGACCTTTGTAAGGTACGGGTGATCTTTCTCTCTCTCATACTCAAAGACAGGGAAAGCGCCGCGCTCTTTTGCCAGCTGGAGCGAAGATCTATGAGCACCAACTGCCAACGCCTTGTAGATGCTTTCAGTCATCTCAATAGATGTGTCATTGCCGTACTGGACATTGAGTGCAGCGAGTGCATCACCAAGCCCTGTGACTCCCAATCCTGTCCTTCGACCGTTAAGACCAGCTGCTCGAATTTTCTCCCACAGATCAAGCTCAATTTTCTTTACGTGAGTCGGCTGTGGGTCATTCTTGATCTTCGCAAGAATTCGATCAACACACTCTACCTCAAGATCAACAAGATCATCCATGAGACGCTGTGCCTTCATCACAACGCTATTAAATCTATCAAAATCAAATTGAGCGCTGTCTGTAAAAGGATTATTGACAAAAGAAGTAAGATTGACGACCATTAGACGACATGAATCGTAAGGACTGAGAGGAATCTCGCCGCAATTCTTTACGCAGATGCCAGAAGATTCGATGAAATTATCATCGGAATTTGAGGTTATCACAAAATAATTGTGATTGTCATCGACTGTAATGTTGAAGACATCTTCAAAACCAATAAATTCAACAGATGCGACCTTGTGATTTCCAATGACACAGCTTTTGAAGTTGCTAAAGTTTCCAAATCTAAAATCATTAGAAATGTGAATCGGTGCACCAACGGCCTTAGCATGAGCTGTCCATGACTTGCTAGTAAACTTTCCATCGCGAGCATAGATCTTCTGGCCTTCAGAAATTAAATCTTCATTTGTGAATCCGCTAAACCTTCCATTTGATGCTCCTGGGTGTGAAGCGAAGTTGTGCTTCCACATGTCATCCATCTTGTGGTAGGGATTATTCTCGCCTCTCATCTTAGCGGAGTGAAGCTCGCGATGATCTTCATGAAGAAGAACAGACAAGTTTTCAATTCGATCGTTAAGACTGTTAAAATCTAGATGGTGGATTGCATGAGTTTTTGCATTAACGGGACCGTTGAAGAACTCGTGAATGAGACGATACTGGCGTCTATTTCTAAATCCGTCACCTTTGAGCTTCTCTCCCGTGTTGCAGATCTGTCTGTAACCGTTTGAATTAAAGGAGTTAAAAGGAACAATGCTATCACCGGGCTTAAGCTCAGATAGTGGAACATATACTAGATCCTTGCGGAGAATCTTGTGATCTGGTGTGGCACGAAGGGCTGATCCATCATCCAGTGTTAGTTTCCAGACCTCTCTCTTTTCACCAGTAAGGCGAGGGTTTCTTCCCATCTTTACGACAGTCTTTCCTGTCTTGAGATCGGTTGAATAGACAGGAACATCTAGCCCCTCTTGTGCAAGAGATGCAATGCTCACAGCATTTCGACCGTCAGCAACAGCGATAAGAGAGTCTCCTGTGATGCAAGGATTCGTTGAAATTGTCTTATAACCTACATCGCGATAGCGGTCTACAATACCTTGATTTACAACTGTGTCCCAGAATAGGGCGCCTGGCTCTGCCGATGTCCATGCTGCATCAACAAATTTTTCCCAAATCTGTCTTGCATTAACTGTCTTGCAAATTTCTGCGGTTTCAATCGATGACTCAACAGGCCACCGAAGAACAAAATCAGCATTTGATTCAATCGCGCGCATAAATTCATCTGTGAAGCGAACAGAAATGTTGGCGCCCGTGACCTTCTTGAGATCTCGCTTAATATCGATGAAAGTTTCAATCTCAGGATGTCGACAGTCAATGGTGAGCATTAGGGCCCCCCGGCGCCCACCTTGAGCGACTTCACGTGTCGAATTACTAAAGCGCTCCATAAAGATGCCAATGCCGTCAGTTGTCCTAGCAGCGTTTGTGGTCGGCTGTCCCTTTGGACGTATTGTAGACACATCAAAGCCAACGCCACCGCGGCGCTTCATAATCTGAACTTGCTCCTGATCGGAGAAGAGAATACCGCCGTAAGAATCGTGGGGCTGGTCGATTACAAAGCAGTTAGAGAGAGACTGGAGTTGGTATGGGTTGCCAATACCTGACATGGGTGAGCCCTGGGGCACTACATCTTTAAAATCCTTGAGTAAGTGATAAATCTCATCTTCGCTCATAGGATTCTTGTATTTGCTCTCAATGCGAGCAAACTCTTTTGCTAGTCTGCGGTGCATCTGATCAGGGTTGGTCTCTAGGAGATTACCTGCTGTGTCTCTAAGTGCGTACTTCATAAAGACATCAGGTGCTAATTCATCACCCTCGAAGTATTCATTTGTCTCTCTAAGAGCCTTCTCTCTAACTGACTCTGTCATAAATTTCTCCATCATATTATTCAGGGCTATTCAATTCGTTCCACTTCTTACGTAGAAGTGTCTTGGTGTCAGAAGCATCTTGACTTACTGCTTCACCCAAGGTTAGTTGATTCTCGTCCAGTATCTCTATTTTAGAGCGACCTGTGTCAATGTGAATAGGAAAAAGAATGCCGTCTTTTCCTGCTCTGTTCTTGGCAACAAAAAGTCTTGCTGCGCCTGTCGCTTTTTCAACAGCTTTTCTAGAAACAGAGATGACTACGTCAGCAACCATCGCCTTTCCATAGGCCTCAGACATATTTTCGAGACCAACAATATTAGAATTTGCCGAGTCTCTATTTGCCTGAGAGGCGGTCCAAATAGGCACATTCATTTCCATTGCCATGTTTCTAAGCTCTTCATAGATGAGCTTTAACTCATGACGCATCGAATCATAGCTTCTTGTCGATCTCATGACGTCTGCATAGTCAACCATAATGACGCCAGGAACAAAGCCTTTCATCGAAAGTTTTTCAATATGATTTCTGAGAGTCAAAACCGACGCAGATCCTGTGGGAAATTCTTTGATAATTAAACGTCCCAAATCATGATCTTGATAGCGTGCCTTTACGATTTCTTTATTGTCCTGAACTTCATTGCTATTCATGTCACAAAGATTCGAATCGTATCGAAGACCGACATTGGTCTCTGAAAGCTCAAAGGTGTAGTGCAGCACATTCTTGCCTGCTCTCATAGCATTCGCACCAAGCGCAACAAGAAAGTGACTCTTTCCAACGCCGGTATTGGCAGTAATAACACCGATTTCACCTTTACCTAAGCCACCCTGGAAAATCTCTTTGCTGTCAAGCTTTGCGAAACCTGTTGGACAAACAATACGACGCTGCTTTACAAATCGAGCCTCCATGTCACCAAAGAAATCATGTCCTACAGAATTAGGCATGCCGACAGCAACAGCATTCTTCATTAGACCTACGACGCTCTCGAATTTGTCAGTAGAGATTAATTCTACTGCCTGCTGGAGTGCATCCTTAAAAGCCTGCCGCTTGCAAAAATCTAGACTCTTGTCTTTGACATATTGCAAGTCTGCCAAGTTTGGATTCGACTTAACACGATGCAAAAATTCAACAATTTGATCTCTCAGAATGTGATCAGTCTCGGAACCTGCGGCCAAATCCTCCTTGACAATTGTTGCCAAAAGCCCAAGTGTTGGAAATGTGCGATACTTTGTAAAATACGAAAAATACCTTTCAGCAAGAAAGGTCAAATATTTCACATCGAAGTAACTGGGATCCATAACTTCAGA
>Ga0255098_1000369_pt1 | contig 12976 bp, 6 predicted proteins | sample Colum_Atlam_RepC_2_FD_188440 | JGI IMG/M metagenome (GOLD analysis project Ga0255098, IMG submission 188440) | Freshwater microbial communities from Columbia River, Oregon, United States - Colum_Atlam_RepC_8d | ecosystem: Environmental > Aquatic > Freshwater > River | place: USA: Oregon... | reverse complement strand
TGCTAAATTTGATTACATTAACAATGCTAAAATTTCTTGGAATTTTTCATCTGTTGATTTGCAGAGAAATCAAGTTTCAATTGAAGTGATTACAATTTATGATTGCTTTAATGGAGTAAATTCTTCAGATTTTAAAGACCAATTTACAATATTAAATAAAGATAATTTTTCTGTAAAAGGGAGTTATGATTTAATTCATCTAGAGTTAATGGCCAAATGTTTTAAATGGAGAGTAGTGGTTAAAGGAAATAACGGTGAACAATCATCGGAATGGACTTATTTTTCATTTATATAAATTAGTTTGAGATGAAGAAGTTATTGCTTTTCTTTTTTTTACTTATTATTGGTGATGTTGTTGCGCAATCTCCTAACTGTGAAGGTGCAGCAGCAATGTGTTCTGGAAACCAAGGGCCTTTTGTAAATACAACAGGGGTTCCCAGTTTTGGGAATTTAGGTTGTTTGGGTTCTACGCCAAATCCAGCATGGTTTTATATGCAGGTAGGTACTTCTGGTAACATTGACATGACCTTATTTCAAACTTCAAATGCAACTGGTAATGGTATTGATGTGGATTTTATTTTATGGGGTCCATTTAATTCATTGTCTGGAATTTGTAACAACCTTGCATTATATTCTCCTGCTTATACAGGACCAAATAATGTGGTAGATTGTAGTTATTCAGGTTCAGCTACTGAACAAGTTAATATTCCGGGTGCGGTAGCAGGACAATACTATATGTTGCTAGTTACTAATTTTTCGGGACAAGCAGGTACTTATTCTTTAAATCAAACAGGAGGAGCTGGTGCTCTAAGTTGTAGTATTGTTTGTGGAGTTGATCTAGGACCAGATAGAATTTTATGTGGTGCAGCAACCATAGTTAACTTATCTGCAGACTTTTTACAAGCACCTTCTACACCTGGGTCACCAATTTATTCGTGGTATTTAAATGGAGTTTTCCAATATACAACGCCAATCAGAACAACCACTGTGACTCAGAATGGTACATGGAGTGTAAGTGTAACAAGACCTGGTTGTTCTGATATTGCAACAGATGATGTTATTGTAAATATTATAGGTTCTGTCCCCTATAATAATATTGGTCCTTTTTCAAGTCCAGCTGGTGAATGTAATCCGGTTTTTGATTTATCCGCCTATTTAGATGATTTAGTAGCACCAAATGATCCTGCTAGTTTTACTTTTCAGTTTACAGATGGTATGACGGGGCTAGTTATTACTGATTTGGTAAATTACACTACTAATGATGATACAACTATTATTGTAGAAATATTTGCAGGTTCGTGTTCAGAAATAACAACTTTCGATTTATTCGTTGATTGTGTAGTTGCTAGTTGTGATATCGATTTAACTTCTGCTCCAGCAACAGCTAATCAAACTATTTGTTTAAATGATCCTATAGCTAATATTACATATCAAACGGCTGGAGATGCAACGAATGTAACTGCTACTGGTTTACCATTAGGTCTTACCGTTGGTTATAATACTAACATACTAACAATAAGTGGTACACCAATAGAAACTGGAACTTTTAATTATACTGTTGAAACGGTTGGTTGTTCTCCAAATTTAACATTAACAGGAGTAATTATTATTAATCCAAATCCAACGTTTACATCATTAATCGCAAATGGTCCAATTTGTGTTGGTGCTGATGCTGTGTTTAATCTATCTGGTACAGCTGGTGCTAATGTCTTTTATACAATTAATAGTAATCCAATACAATTTGTAACTTTAGATACTGCTGGTAATGGAATAATTACAATTACGGGCGCTACTTCTGATGTAACAATAACTTTAAATGAAATAGAATTAGGTACATGTGATATTAATTTGGTGAATACGGCTACTGTTTTTATTTCTCCTACACCTGCAGTTCCTGCTATTAATACAACGGGACCTACATGTTCAGCGGATGGCTTTAGTACCATAATGAATTACGATGGTACCTTAAATTATACATTTAATCCAGCAGGTCCTACAATAGGAGTAGGTGGATTGATTTCAGGAATGGTATTAGGTTCACCTTACACTGTTACAGCAGGTAATGTAACTTGTACTTCGTTAGCATCTAGTCCATTTACAAATGTTGCTACTTTATCAGTTCCAGTTGTACCAACAGTTTCAATTACAGCACCAACGTGTTTAGCGGCAGGATTTGCAACAATTACAAATTATGATGCTGCAATAACGTATGTGTTTACTCCATCTGGTCCAACAGTTGATGCAGCGGGATTAATTTCAGGAATGACATTTGGTACTTCATATGTTGTTTCAGCGTCAAACGGAAGTTGTTCATCAGTAGATACAGCATCATTTAGCGTAAATTCAATTTTACCTACACCTGTAGCTCCAGTTATTAGTGTAACAGCTCCAACATGTTCAGCGGATGGCTTTAGTACCATAACGAATTACGATGCTACATTAAATTATACATTTAATCCAGCAGGTCCATCAGTTGATGCAGCAGGATTAATATCAGGAATGACATTAAATACGATGTACGAAGTAACAGCATCAAATGCTACTTGTACATCAGTTGCATCTGCACAATTTAGTAATTTACCAATGTTAGTAACACCAGTTGTACCAACAGTTTCAATTACAGCACCAACGTGTTTGGCAGCTGGATTTGCTACTATAACAAATTACCTATCAGGTCAAATTTATACTTTCAATCCATCAGGCCCTACAGTTGGAGCAGGTGGATTGGTATCAGGAATGACATTTGGTTCAGGTTATGTTGTTTCAGCCTCAAACGGAAGTTGTTCATCAGTAGATACAGCATCATTTAGTGTAAATTCAATTTTACCTACACCCGTAGCGCCAGTAGTTAGTGTGACAGCTCCAACGTGTTTAGCGGATGGCCTTAGTACCATAACGAATTACGATGCTACATTAAATTATACATTTAATCCAGCAGGTCCATCAGTTGATGCAGCAGGATTAATATCAGGAATGACATTAAATACGATGTACGAAGTAACAGCATCAAATGCTACTTGTACATCAGTTGCATCTGCACAATTTAGTAATTTACCAATGTTGGTAACACCAGTTGTACCAACAGTTTCAATTACAGCACCAACGTGTTTAGCGGCAGGATTTGCAACAATTACAAATTATGATGCAACCTTAAATTATGTATTCACTCCATCTGGTCCAACAGTTGATGCAACTGGATTGGTATCAGGAATGACATTTGGTACTTCATATGTTGTTTCAGCGTCAAACGGAAGTTGTTCTTCAGCTGATACAGCATCATTTAGTGTAAATTCTATTTTACCTACACCCGTAGCGCCAGTAGTTAGTGTAACAACTCCAACGTGTTTAGCTGATGGTTTTAGTACAATTATAAATTACGATGCTACGTTAAATTATACATTTAATCCAGCAGGTCCATCAGTTGATGCAGCAGGATTAATATCAGGAATGACATTAAATACGATGTACGAAGTAACAGCATCAAATGCTACTTGTACATCAGTTGCATCTGCACAATTTAGTAATTTACCAATGTTGGTAACACCAGTTGTACCAACAGTTTCAATTACAGCACCAACGTGTTTAGCGGCAGGATTTGCAACGATTACAAATTACGATGCAACCTTAAGTTATGTATTCACTCCATCAGGCCCTACAGTTGGAGCAGGTGGATTGGTATCAGGAATGACATTTGGTTCAGGTTATGTTGTTGCAGCAGGAAACGGAAGTTGTACTTCCGTTAACACTACTTCGTTTGTAATATCTCAACAATTACCATTACCAACAATAGTTAGTGTTACTAATAACAGTTCAATTTGTTTGGGTGGAACGGCAATATTTACGATAACTGCTACTCCTAATTCTCAGGTGACTTATAGTGTAGATGGAAACCCAACTCAAACAGCTTCTATTAATGCTTCAGGTGTTGGAATTGTAAATGTTACAGGAGTTACAGGTACTACAACATTAAATACTGTTAGTGTTTTTGATGGAGTTTGTACTTCTAATATCGTTGTGAGTTCTGCAGTTAATTTATTTGCTAATACGACTATAGCTTTAGTTTCACTTGTAAACACAGAGAATCAATCAAGATGTGCAGGTGTGACAATAGATCCTATTCAATACCAAGTTACAGGAACTGCAACTGGAGTAGTTGTTACTGGATTACCTGTTGGTGTTACATATGATTACAATACAGCGTCAGGTCTTGTAACAATTTCTGGTTCGGCTAATACTGGTGGAGTTTATAATTATTCAGTTACTACAACTGGCGGATGTAACCCTCAGGTAAGTGCTACTGGTTCAATTACGATAACGGGACTTCCTGTTTTAAGTTATTCTGTTACAAATACAATTTGTAATGGTAGTACTTTAGATTTTGTTTTAAATAGTAGTTTACCAAATACTTCATATATTTGGAGTGCAACGGTTTCTAATATTTCAGGTTCTTATAGTACAACAACTAATGGGGATGAAACTAATATAAATCAAATCGCTACATTAACAAATCCAGAGAATATAGGAACAATAACAATGATTATTATTCCTACTGCTAATGGTTGTTTTGGGGCTGCTTCAAGTCCAATTATAATTACTGTTAATCCTATTCCAGTAGTTGAGAGTGTTAGTGTTGCTGATAATTCAGTTTGTTCGGCAACAAATGCTACGAATAATGTACATGTTGATATTGTAGGTAACATAAGTGGTATTACGTATACTTGGACAGCAATAACAAGTGGTGTTTCTGTAGTTGGAGGCGGTACATCAGGTACGATAACTGCAACATCAACAACAGCAATGATTGATTTACAAGTAGTAACAAGTAATCCATTAGTTGCTGGAACAATTTATTTTGAAGTTACACCAATTCGAAATGGTTGTCCAGGTAATTTATTAACAAGTGGAATAGTTACCGTTAATCCAAATCCAGGTTTACCAATTTCATCACCAGTAAAAACAATTTGTAGTGGTAATAGTTCTGATTTAATGATTGATGTTTCTCCACTTATTGCAGGGACAGAATTAACATGGGAAGTATTAACGGTTGTAAATGTAACAGGGGCAATACCTGGAACAGGCGTAGCTCCATCACCAATTAATGATGTATTAACAGCTACAACCAATACACAAGGTTATGTTATCTACCGAGTACGATCTACTTTAGGAGATTGCCAAGGCGGTTACACAGATTATAGAGTAAATGTAAACCCATCACCACGCCCAGTATTAACAGATGGTAACATTTGTATCACGGCAACAGGAGAAGTCTATCAGACTTATACATTAAATACAGGTTTAAATGATTTAGATTATGATTTTGAATGGTTTGACAGCAATGGAGATATCATCCCAGGAGCAACAAATTCAACATTAGTGGTAGATGTAGCAGGTACTTATAGTGTTATAGCGACTAATTGGTTAACAGGGTGTTCATCTGATCCTCTTTTAGCAAGTGCTACCGCTACGGTAACAGAGACAACACCAGCTACAGTAATGACAGTAGTTCAAAGTGAGTATTTTAGCGATAATGCAACTATAACAGTAAACGTAACAGGAGGATCTGGAACCTTAATGTATTCGTTAGATGAAGGCGCATTGCAATCATCAAATGTATTTACAGGAGTAAGTGCAGGAGAACATTTAGTTACAGTTATTGATACAGAAGGATGTACTTATATGACACAAGAGGTGACAATAATTGATTATCCAACCTATTTCACACCAAATGGAGATGGAATCAATGATACATGGAATATCGTTGGACTAAATCAAGCAAATGCTAAACTATACATCTTTGACCGTTATGGTAAATTGTTAAAACAACTAAGCCCAACAGATACAAGTCAAGGTTGGGATGGAACATATAATCAGCAATTGCTGCCATCAACAGATTACTGGTTTACATTAGATTATACCGAAAATGGAGTTGCTAAACAGTTTAAAGCGCATTTTTCTTTAAATCGATAGGAATTAATATTTATATTTTAAAAGCGGTACATTTATTTGTGCCGCTTTTTTTATTAAAATGATTTTTTGTAAAAGGAAGTTTTAGCTAAAATTAAAAATAGATAATAAAATACCCTTAAAAGTGTTTAACTTTTTGAGGGTAGTCTATAAAAGGGTTTTTATAATAATTAAATTATTGTTTGTTGTAAGTAGTAATAGCTTCCTTTAAAATTTGAACAGATTTTATTAAATCATCTTTCTTTAATACATAAGCAATACGAACCTCGTCTAATCCTATATTTGGCGTTGAATAAAATCCTGCTGCCGGAGCAACCATAACAGTTTCACCATTTAAGTCATACGATTCTAATAGCCATTGAGCAAATTTATCTGCATTATCAATTGGTAATTTAGCAATGCAATAGAAAGCTCCTTTTGGGGTTGCTACTTTTACACCTTCAATTTTGTTTAATTCAGAAATCAAAGTATCTCTACGGTCCTTATATTCAGAAATTACATCGTCAAAATAACTTTGTGGCGTTTCTAATGCAGCTTCACTCGCAATTTGGGCATATGTAGGAGGACTTAAACGAGCTTGAGCAAATTTCATAGCAGTAGCCATTACTTCTTTGTTTTTTGAAACAATACACCCAATACGCGCTCCACACATACTATAACGTTTAGACACAGAGTCAATCATAATAGCATGTTCTTCTAATCCAGGAACATTCATTACAGAAAAATGTTTGTCACCGTCATAAATAAATTCACGATAAACTTCATCGGCGATTAAAAATAAATCATGTTTTTTAACAATTTCAGCTAATTTTAAAATTTCTTCTTGTGAATATAAATAACCTGTTGGATTACCAGGATTACAGATTAAAATTGCTTTCGTTTTAGGTGTAATTAATTTTTCAAATGCTTCTATTGGAGGTAAAGCAAATCCAGTTTCTATTCCTGAAATTACTGGAACAACTTTTACACCAGATGCAGTAGAAAAACCATTGTAATTAGCATAAAATGGTTCTGGTATAATGATTTCATCATTTACATCCATAGTACTTCCCATTGCAAATAGTAAAGCTTCAGATCCTCCAGTTGTAATAATAATATCTTGTGTCTCTACAGGTAAACCATGGTTTTTATAGTATTGAGAAAGTTTTGTTCTATAGCTTTCAAAACCTGCAGAATGACTATATTCTAGTACTTTAATGTCTGCATTTTTTACAGCTTGTAAAGCAACATCTGGAGTTTTTATATCGGGTTGTCCAATATTCAGATGATATACTTTATTACCTTTTTTCTTAGCAATTTCTGCAAATGGTACCAATTTTCTAATTGGTGATTCTGGCATTTGTTGCCCTTTTATTGAAACTTTTGGCATGATATGTTTTTTAAAGATGTGCAAAATTGCGATTTTTTTTTGTTATAATAATGAAACAACTGATTAAAAAATGTTAAATCAATTAATTAAATTATTGTTTTTTGTATCTTAGAATAAAAAATCTATGTTTAAAATACTTTTAGTAAGAATTCTTATTTTATGCACTACAATTTCTATCGCACAAAATTCTGTGTCTTGGAATACCAAAAGAGATAGGATAAAAATTCCTTTTGAACTCTCTCATAATTTAATTATTGTAGATGTTGTTTTTAATGGTGTTAAATTAAAAATGATTGCAGATACGGGTGCTTCTAAAAGTATTGTTTTTAGTATACCAAATAATGAATCTATGGTTCTCAAAGAAGCTGATTTAATAACAATTTCGGGAGCTGGTATTAGCGAAAATGTTGAGGGGTATTTGTCAAAAAATAATCAAATACAGATTGGAAAATACAATGATAATGATTTTGAAGCAATTTTTGTCTTTGATAGGGATATTAGTTTAGTAAATAAATTAGGTATTCCAATAAATGGTATTTTAGGAAGTTCTTTTTTTAAAAATCACCTAATTGAAATTGATTATCAAAAAAAGAATATAATCTTATATAAACCTTCTATAATAAAATTAAATGATGACTATATACATTCAAAAATTGAAATAAATAATGATAGACCTTATATTTTTTTAAAAACCAAACTTGAAAACAGTGAATTTGATTTAAAATTGCTTTTTGATACTGGGTTAGGCGATGGGTTATGGCTCTTTGAAAATGATAGTATAATTTGTAATTCAAATTATTTTACAGATTACTTAGGAAAAGGGCTATCAGGTGATATTTATGGAAAAAAATCTAGAATTGAACAAGTTAGTATTGCAACTAATATTTTAACTAATGTTTTAGTTGCATATCCAGAAGTGATTTTTTTTGATAATAATTCAACTAGACAAAATCGGAATGGATTGTTAGGAGGTGAAGTTATTAAAAGATTCAATTGGATTATAGATTATAAAAGGCAGATGATTTACTTTAAAAAGAATAATTTATTCTATCGACCATTCAATTATAATATGTCTGGTATTGAAGTACAGCATAGTGGTTTTCAATTTGTTAAAGAAAAAGTAGAGAATGCCTTTTCTACTAATGTTATTAATTTTGATAAAAATGCAGCATCTGAAACTTATTCAGATTATTTTAAATTTGAATTAAAGCCAAATTTTGAAATTTATTCTATACGGAAAAATTCTCCAGCCGAGCGTGCTGGATTACAAATAGGTGATGTCATATTAAAGCTTAATAATTATTCTTCTCAAAATCTAACAATACAAAGGATAGTTGATTTGTTTTATTCTAAAGATGGTAAACAAATTACAATGGTTGTTGATAGAAAGGGCAAAATTTTAAAATTTAAATTCAAACTCGAAAAAATCCTATAAAAAAAGCTCCAAAAAGTATCTTATTTTTTGGAGCCTGTTCATTTTCTCTTTATGAATTTGGAAAAGTTTTCTTTTTTACTAAAGGACTAACTTCTTCTTTAACAATTACGGTTCCTTTAATTCGTAGGGGAACCATACCATTTGGTTTATTTATAGCGTTACTTTCAATAGTAATTGTTTTGCTTATTGGGCCTGGATTCATATTGTATTGAACTTTAATTTGACCTTTTCCGCCGGGTGGAATAGGTTCTTTAGGCCATTCAGGTACGGTACAACCGCAACTAGATTTAGCATTTCTTATTAAAAGTGGTTCGTTACCAGTATTTGTAAATTCAAAAATCCGAATCCCGTCGTCTTTTCCTTTTTCCACTTCGCCATAATTTATGGTTTCTTCTTTAAACTCAATCTTAGGGCCATTTTGAGCAAAGGAAGATATTCCAACTAATACAGTTAAATAAACAAGTATTTTTTTCATAATCTTATAAATTAATAGGTTGTTGTAAAATTAATTAAATATAAGTAACCAACAAACTACTCCTAACATTTTTTTTATTTTCGTGTTATAGTTACTTTTGCACTTAGTAATACAAAAAACATACCAAAGTTTATATTTAGGTGTTTATAGAAGCGAAAGGCTCGGGACTTATTTGTTATCCATTTTCCCGCTGTACGCTCTATCCGCTAAAAGCGGGATGCCACTCTCATCGGGGCTAGAAAGCTAATTTTTGGATTTTTTGTAACCGTTGTTTCATCATATTTTAAACAACAAACCAATAACAATAAACAATAAAAAGTATAATGATTCCTGCACAATTCAACGCTAAAGAAGTAGAACAAAAATGGTACGCGTATTGGATGAAAAATGATTATTTCTCCTCTAAGCCCGACAATAGAACGCCTTACACCATTGTAATTCCGCCACCCAATGTAACCGGTGTCTTACACATGGGGCACATGTTGAATAACACCATTCAAGATGTATTAATTCGTCGTGCGCGTTTAAAAGGGTTCAACGCTTGTTGGGTGCCAGGAACAGACCATGCTTCCATTGCAACCGAAGCTAAAGTAGTAGCCAAGTTAAAAGAAGAAGGTATCAATAAAAACGATTTAACACGCGAAGAATTCCTAAAACACGCTTGGGAATGGACCGATAAATACGGTGGAACCATTTTAGAACAATTAAAACAATTAGGTTGTTCTTGCGATTGGAGTCGTACCAAGTTTACAATGGATCACGATATGTCAGCATCTGTAATTCACTCATTTGTAGATTTATACAACAAAGGTTTGATTTATCGTGGTTACCGAATGGTAAACTGGGATCCAGAAGCAAAAACAACATTGTCTGATGAAGAAGTGATTTTTGAAGAACGTCAAGGGAAATTATATTTCATCAAATATAAAATCGAAGGTTCAGAAGATTTCTTAACGGTTGCAACCACACGTCCTGAAACTATTTTTGGTGATACTGCAATTTGTATCAATCCAAATGATGAACGTTTTGCACATTTAAAAGGGAAAAAAGCAATTGTTCCAATTTGTGGCAGAGTTATTCCTATCATCGAAGACGAATATGTAGATGTTGAATTTGGTACAGGATGTTTAAAAGTAACCCCTGCTCATGATACAAATGATAAAACTTTAGGAGATAAACACAATTTAGAAATCATCGATATTTTCAACGAAGATGCTTCTTTGAATTCTTTCGGATTGCATTATCAAGGAAAAGATAGATTCGTAGTTCGTGAAGAAATTGCGAAAGAACTAGAAACTGTCGGTGCTTTAGCTAAAACTGAAACGCATTTAAATAAAGTAGGAACTTCTGAAAGAACTAAAGCAGTAATTGAACCAAGATTATCCGATCAATGGTTCTTAAGCATGGAAGAATTAGTAAAACCTGCTATCAAAGCGGTTTTAGAATCTGACGAAATCAAATTATATCCAAGTCGTTTCAATAATACGTATGCACATTGGTTAAACAACATTCGCGATTGGAATATTTCTCGTCAACTGTGGTGGGGACAACAAATTCCGGCTTACTATTTTGGTGACGGAAAAGAAGATTTCGTTGTAGCAGAAAATATCGAAAAAGCACTTGAGCTTGCGAAAGTAAGAACAGGTAATGCACAGCTTCAAGCTTCCGACTTAAAACAAGACGCAGATGCGCTTGATACTTGGTTCTCATCATGGTTGTGGCCAATGGCAGTTTTTGGAGGTGTTTTGAATCCAGAAAGCGAAGATTTTAAATATTATTATCCTACAAATGATTTAGTTACGGGTCCAGATATTTTATTCTTCTGGGTAGCGCGTATGATTATTGCTGGTTATGAATATGCAGGCGAAAAACCATTTTCAAATATTTATTTAACAGGATTAGTTCGTGACAAACAAGGTCGTAAAATGTCGAAATCATTAGGAAATTCACCTGAACCACTTGGACTAATTGAGAAATTTGGTGCTGATGGAGTTCGTGTGGGATTATTATTGAGTGCTTCGGCAGGAAATGACATTTTATTTGATGAAGAATTATGCAATCAAGGAAAAGGTTTCTCTAATAAAATTTGGAACGCTTTCAAACTAATCAAAGGTTGGGAAGTAGCGGATATTGCGCAACCAGAATCCTCAAAAGTAGCGATTGAATGGTACGAAGCGAAGTTGCAACAAACTTTAGCCGAAATCGAAGATAATTTTGACAAATACAGATTATCCGATGCGTTAATGGCTATTTATAAATTGGTTTGGGACGATTTTTGTTCGTGGTTCTTGGAAATGATCAAGCCAGGTTACCAACAGCCAATCGACCGCGCTACGTTTAACAAAGCGATTAAAATGTTAGAAAACAACTTGAAATTGTTACATCCTTTCATGCCGTTTTTAACAGAGGAAATTTGGCACCATATTGCTGAAAGAACGCCAGAACAAGCGTTAATAGTAGGTGAGTGGCCAACAGCAAAACCATTTGACGAAAAATTAATTACTGATTTTGATTTTGCAACCGAAGTAATTTCAGGAATTAGAACCATACGTAAAGATAAAAACATTCCGTTTAAAGATGCGATGGAATTAAAAGTGGTGAACAATGAAAAAGCGTCAACGTATTTTGATTCGGTAATTCAGAAGTTAGGAAACTTGACAACTTTAGAATATGTTTCGGATAAAGTAGATGATGCTTTATCGTATCGTGTGAAATCGAATGAATATTTTATACCAATTACAGGAAACATTGATGTTGAAGCAGAAGTTGCTAAATTAACCGAAGAGTTAAATTACACCAAAGGGTTCTTACGCTCGGTACAAGGTAAACTTTCGAATGAAAAATTCGTAGCGGGAGCACCAGAGCAAGTAATTGCAAACGAACGCAAAAAAGAAGCCGATGCTTTAGCAAAAATTGCCATGATTGATCAAAGTTTAGCGGGTTTGAAATAAATTTTATCTAAAATAAACCTGTCATGTTTAAATATTTAATCCCGAGTATGTGCTCGGGATTTTTTATTTCCAATGTTAAGTTTTCCTCTAAATCAAAAACTTAACATTGGAATGTTATTTTATTGTTTAATTTTGTTAACAATTAATTTACATTGATATAACAATAATTTAAATATAGGTATAATGACAGAAGAAACTAAACCAACAACTCTTGCTGAAAATTCTCAAAATGAAGAAACTTCATCAATAACTAATGAAGTTGTAAAAAAAGCACCTGTTAAAAGAGCTACAACAAGAAGAGCTCCGGTTAAAAAAGCAGTAGAGATTAATGAAGAAAACTTAATTGTAGCAGAAGCGGTAGTTGAAGCGCCAATTGTTGAAGAGGTTATTTCTGAAGATGTTTCAATGGTTGAGAAAAAACAAAAAGTAAAAAAAGTAAAAAGTAATTCTAAAAAAGACAAGATGAGTAAGAAAGAAGCTGAAAAAGAAAAAGCTAAAAAAGCAAAAAAGAAAGCAAAATTAAAAGCGAAAAAGAAAGCTAAGAAAAAGAAAGCGCTTCAAAAAGCTAAAAAACAAAAAGCTAAAGACAAAAAGAAAAAGTCAAAAGCAAAAAAGAAAAATAAAAAATAAAACAATAAATCCCGAGTGTGAACTCGGGATTTATTTTTTTTATTAGTGTTCGTTTATTTTTTCTAAGGTTGTATCTAAAACACGAGTTACTTTTTCTAATGCTTCAAAGAATGCTTTTTCAACGGTGTCGCCATGAGCAGTTACAGCAACAG
>Ga0255098_1000365_pt1 | contig 13089 bp, 9 predicted proteins | sample Colum_Atlam_RepC_2_FD_188440 | JGI IMG/M metagenome (GOLD analysis project Ga0255098, IMG submission 188440) | Freshwater microbial communities from Columbia River, Oregon, United States - Colum_Atlam_RepC_8d | ecosystem: Environmental > Aquatic > Freshwater > River | place: USA: Oregon... | reverse complement strand
CCCCAACCAAGCGTATGGCTGAACTTATTGGAAATTTGCTCGTCGCCCAGTCCGGCGGCCCCACCAGCGTCATCAACGCCTCCATTGCCGGGGTGATCACCGAAGCCGGTCACCACGAGTGCATCGAGGAGATTTTTGGTGGCCAAAACGGCATCCTGGGAATCCTCAACGAAGAGTTGATCGACATCAACGACGAGCGATCCAAGTCAATCGAAGGCCTTCGCAGCACGCCCGCCGCCGCCTTGGGCACTTGCCGCTACAAGATCGACTTCAAGAAAAAGCCCGAAAAAGCGGCCAAAGACATGGACCGCCTGTTCGAAGTCTTTGCGGCCCACAACATCCGCTACTTCTTCTACGCCGGCGGCAACGACTCCCAGGACACCGCGCACAAAATCCACCTCGAAGCCGTCAAGCGCGGCTACGACATGCGCGTGATGGGTGTGCCCAAGACCATCGACAACGACCTTCCGGCCACCGACCACTGCCCTGGCTACGGATCGGTGATCAAATACAACTCAGCCACCGTCATGGAAATCGGCTTCGACGTCGGCTCCATGGCCACCGATGACGGCTCCTGCTGCATCGTCGAAGTCATGGGCCGCGCCGCCGGATGGATCGCTGCGGGCACCGTTCTGGCCAAGCAGGGCAATCCGGCCAATCCGCCGCACATCATTGTGCTGCCGGAAATCCCCCTCAACGAAGCCAGCTTCCTCAACCGCGTGAAGGAAGTCGTCGCCGAACAGAAGTACTGCATCGTGGTTTGCGGCGAAGGCGTGAAAAACGAAGCCGGTGAAGAAATTGGTGCCGACAAGTCCCGCCTCGATGCCTTCGGACACCCAGTCCTTTCCGGCGCCGCCGACGCCTTGGCTTCCATCGTGCAGGGAAAACTCAACCTCAAGACCCGCACTGTGAAGCTCGGATACGCCCAGCGTGCCGCGGCCCACTACGCCAGCCTCACCGATGCCGACGAAGCCTTCGCCTGCGGTTCCGCCGCGGTCCGCTCGGCTGTCTCCGGCAAGTCCGGCCTGATGCCCAAGATCGTCCGCCTCTCCTCCAACCCCTACCGCTGGGAAATCCAGCTCGAGCCCTTGGAGAACATCGCCAACGTCGAGCACTTCATCCCGCGCGACTGGATCAGCGAAGACGGATTCATGCCGAACGAGAAGTTCGTCGAATACGCCGCGCCCTTGATCGAAGGCCAGGTTGTCGTCCCCCAAAAGAACGGACTCCCGGCCTACACGGTCCTGGCCAAGAGTCCGGTCGAGAAGAAACTCGCGCCCCGCGTGTAGTTCATGACCTCGCTGACGGGCGACCAATCGCTCGAAAGCCTCAAACCGCCGAACGGATCACACCGATCCCTCGGCGGTTTTTTCGTTTCCAGATCCAACGCCGCTGCCAAACCAACCAACGCCATGACACGGCGTTGCATTGCAGTTTTGGCCTATTCGGCGTTGGATCTCCCCGCGCATGAGTTCGCAACCCACCTCTCGTAACCTCTCTCTCGGAAAACCGAACGGGCCGAGACGCCATTTTGCCTCGGACAACTACGCGGGAATCACTCCTGAAGCCTGGGCAGCCATCGCCGAGGCCAATCAGGACCACGAACCGGCCTACGGCAACGACCGATGGACGCAAGCTGCCACCGACCGGATCCGGGACTTGTTTGAGACGCCGTGCGAAGTCTTCTTTGTGTTCAACGGCACCGCCGCCAACTCGCTGGCCCTATCGGCTTGCTGCCAGAGCTATCACAGCGTCCTTTGCCATGAGGTGGCCCATGTCGAGAAAGACGAATGCGGCGCCCCGGAGTTCTTCAGCAACGGATCCAAGCTCCTCCTACTGCCTGGCACTGACGGAAAACTAACCCCGGCTGGCATTGAAGAAGCCGTCTTGAGGCGCACCGACATCCACTACCCAAAGCCCAAGGTCGTCACCGTCACCGAACCCACCGAAGTCGGCACCCTATACACCCCACAGGAACTCCGTGCCATCGGAGCCATGACCAAAAAGCATGGACTCCGCTACCACATGGATGGCGCACGCTTTGCCAATGCCGTGGCCGCGCTCGGAGTGGCCCCGAGAGAAATCACCTGGCAGGCCGGCGTCGATGTCCTCTCCTTTGGCGGTACCAAGAACGGCATTCACGTGGGTGAAACCGTGGTCTTTTTCAATCTGGCCCTGGCCGAAGAATTCGCCTACCGGACCAAACAGGCCGGCCAACTTTGCTCCAAGATGCGCTTCATGTCCGCACCCTGGGTGGGAATGCTTCGGGACGATATCTGGCTTCGGCATGCCGCTCACGCCAACTCCATGGCCACGTTGCTGCACGAACTCATCGCCCCCTGCCCGAACGTGCGGATCCTGTTCCCAAGACAAGTGAACAGCGTCTTCGTGGACCTGCCCAAACCGGTCATCCAAGCCCTCTGGGACAAAGGCTGGCTCTTCTACAACTTCATCGGCGAAGGCGGCTGCCGGTTGATGTGCTCCTGGGACACCCGCGAAGAGGACGTCCGGGCCTTCGCCGCCGACCTCGTCGCCTGCGCCGGCGGCTAAAACCGCATGACTCCGCTGGGTCGGCTTTCCTGATGCCTAGACCGAGCTATGCTCTGGCCATGAAACCAAACATCCCCTCCCCCAAGGCCCGCCTTCGGGGCGAGGTGGTGTATTTCTTCGCCTACGACATCGCCTACGAGTTGTCTCGCGATTTGCCTCCCAGCCTCTTGGGGCATCCCATCTCCGAGTACCGGTTGGATGCATCGAAGCGAAACCCGAAGCATCTCGTTTTTTACCGCCCCCGGATGATCCGCCTTCCGCCGGAGCAACGGCTTGGGCCCCATGGACTCTTCCAGATTCAGTTCGAGGCCAAGATCCTCCCCATCGGCGCCATCAGCATCCGAGTCCGCGTGCCATTCGAAGTGGAGCATCTGGCCGATTTGGTGGCCTACCATGACCTCCGCCTCGACTCCGGTAGTCTCGACAGCGAAGTGCGAGGCCTGGCCGAAAAGCTGCGGACAGAACTCTCACCGTGGGTGCTCCGCCCCAATGAGGCACTCTCTGAAGAGGAAGCCTACACGGTCTTCTGCCTGCATCCGCCATCCGCAGACGAACCCCCTTTCCACTCGGACCATTGGATGGAAACCCATCGGGAAGCCATCGCCGGACTGCTCAATCAGGAAAATGATCCCACCTGCCTGTCTGCTCAGGAAATCCACGAATCCACCTCTCGGCACATCAGCTACTATCAGCACGATCTGGCCGTGATCGACTGGGACGCCGCCCTGTTGGTCGACACACCGAGCGAGTGGGAGGAATGCCTCTACGCCATCGAGGTCGCCAACCTGCAATTGGCCGAACTGGAAGCCTACGACCGCCACCTCGACCTCGTCCTTGAACGCAGTTACCGGGATTTATCTGGAGCCCCCATGCGCACCCGCAAGGCGCTGATCACCGGATTGCGCGAACTGCGTATCGACATGGCCCGCTTCAGCGATGAACTCTCGAACATCAACAAGTTCCTCGGCGACTGGCATTTGGCCCGCATCTACGAGACAGCCGCGGGTCGGTTTCACCTTTCCGATTGGAAGAAAGGCGTCGAAGAAAAACTCAAGACCGTCGGAGAACTGCATGAACTGTTAAAGTCCGACCATTCAAACCGCTGGATGATGGCTCTGGAGATCACCATCGTTCTCCTCTTCATTCTCGATGTCTTCCTGCTGATCTTTGGGAGCAAGAAATAGATGCCGACTTCTTTCCAACTCCCACACCCTTTTCCACCGCGACCTTTCCTCCATGCTGCCCGATCCTGAAACCACTCCGACTCCGGTCACTGAGCCAGCGATTTCCGCGAACGCACAACCGGTTCGGCAACGTCGGGTCCGCTATGCGGGCACCCACCCCAGGCGTTTTGCGGAAAAGTACAAAGAACAGTCGCCGGAACACTACGCCGAGGACGTGGCCCGCATCATCGCCACCGGCAAGACGCCGGCCGGGTCGCACCGATCCATCATGGTTTCGGAAATCCTCGAGACCTTGGAACCCCAACCCGGGCAAACCCTGGCAGACTGCACCCTGGGTTATGGTGGGCATGCCCGCGAAATTTTGGCGCGCCTAGGAACCAACGGCCGCTTGGTGGGCTTGGATTGCGACCCCGTGGAATTGCCCAAGACCGTGGAACGTCTTCGACAAGCCGGATGGGCCGAGCATCAATTCATTCCCATCCGCAGCAACTTCGCCGGATTGGCCGCTGGATTGGCCAGTGTCGGCATCCAGGGGGTCGATGGCATCTTGGCCGATCTCGGCGTCTCCTCGATGCAACTCGACGACCCGGCCCGCGGATTCACCTACAAGGACGACGGCCCCTTGGACTTGCGCATGAATCCGTCCAAAGGAATTTCCGCGGCCGAATGGCTGGCCCGCGCGACCCCGGTGCAACTCGCCACCGCCCTTCGGGACAATGCCGATGAACCGATGGCGGAACCCTTGTCGAAAGCGGTCCTCGAAGCCCTGCGCCAGCAACCCATTGCCCGGACCCGGGACTTCGCCCGACTGCTCCATGACATCTACCGCAAACAAGGCTGGACCCGAGACAAGGCCGAGGGGGATGCCCGCATCCGCCGCTTTTTTCAGGCACTCCGGATCGAGGTGAATGACGAGTTCGGCGTGTTGGAGGCCTTGCTGCGCCAATTGCCCGCGTGCCTCAACCCCGGAGGTCGGGTCGCCATCCTCACCTTCCATTCCGGCGAAGATCGCCGCGTCAAACACGCCTTTGCTGAAGGCCAACGCCAAGGGCTCTACGAGGTGGTGAGTGATTCCGTCCGCCGTCCCGGGCCTGAGGAACTCCGGTCCAATCCCCGATCGGCACCCGCTAAACTCCGCTGGGCTATCCGCAGTTCGACCGAGGCCGGCCGTTCGTCTCGGTAGAGACACCGACCGATTCAACCCTCTCGAACCCGGTCCTTCTTGGCCTCGCGTTCGGATTCCAGCTTGGCCTTGTCCGCCGCATAACGCTGGCGAAGCAAGTCCTCGGTTTGGTAATCACCGGCCGATTGCGCTGCCTGGATGGCTTCGCGCGTAGACAAGTCGGCTTGCGCCAATTTTGCCGCATAAACCGAATCCAACTCCGCCAAATCCGCCTTCTGGGCAGCGGTCAACTTGGCGGCAGGCGCTGTCTTGCTCAAACGCTCCATTGCCAGTTCATAGGCCGATTTCATGGAAACAAGGGTCGGTTAAAGCAGACTAAAAATCCACAACAGCATCGACCAGACAAACCCAGGGCAAGATTCCGTTTGACGGAGAAAGTGGGCACTCCAGCGTTCCCAACTTACAGTCGCTTTCCGATACATCGCAGCCAATTGCACATGAGCCAATTCAAGCACGTCTCAAATCTCTGGAATGACGCCGAAGCCAACGCCCTGAGCGGTGCCGACCGTCTGGTCTATCGCTCGAACAAGCTGGGATCCGACCAGCGGGTCACCAACACCGGCGGCGGCAACACCTCCTCCAAACTCGTGGAGAAGGATCCCCTGACCGGTCAGGATGTGACGGTTCTCTGGGTGAAGGGTTCCGGCGGTGATTTGCGCACGGCTTCACGGGAGTTCTTCAGCTCCCTGTATCAGGACCGCCTCATCAGCCTGCAGTCCGTCTATGCAGCCCGCTCCGACAAGGGCCTGAAGTCCCCGGCCGAGGACGACATGGTGGCGATGTACTCGCACACCACCTTCAACCTCAACCCGCGCGCCTCGTCGATCGACACCCCGCTGCACAGCTTCATCCCGGGGCGTTTTGTCGACCACATGCACCCCAACGCGATCATTGCGATCGCTGCTTCCAGCCGATGCGTGGAACTGACCCGCGAGATCTTCGGCGATTCCATGGATTACGTCCCTTGGATGCGCCCCGGCTTCGAACTGGGCTTGGCGATGCAGGACGTTTGCCAGAAGAACCCCAAGGCCAAGGCCATCATGATGGGCCAACACGGCTTCATCTCCTGGGACGAGGACGACAAGCAATGCTACCTCGCCACCCTCGAATACATCGAGAAGGCCGCGGCTTTCATCGAGGCGAAGTACCAGGCCAAGGGCGGCGACGCGACAGCCTTTGGGGGTTCCAAGTACCAGACCTTGCCGCAAGAAGCCCGCAACCAAATCCTCTCGGCCATCCTCCCGTGGCTACGTGGCCAAGTCAGCCAGCAGCGCCGGCTGATCGGCACCGTGCAAGATGACGATCGCATCCTCCGCTTCGTGAACTCCCAGGATGCCGCCCGCTTGGCCGAACTGGGCACGAGCTGCCCCGACCACTTCCTCCGCACCAAGATCAAGCCGCTGTACGTCGACTGGAACCCGCAAACCGAAGACGGTGCTGCCCTCAAGGCCAAGCTCAAGGCGGGGCTGGAACAGTACCGCAAGGACTACGCCTCCTACTACGAGCGCTGCAAGCGGTCGAACTCTCCGGCCATGCGGGATCCGAACCCGACGGTCATCCTCATTCCCGGTTTGGGCATGGTGGCTTGGGGCAAGGACAAGTCGGAGAGCCGCGTCACCGCCGAGTTCTACAACTGCGCCGTCGAGGTGATGCGCGGAGCCGAGGCCGTCGACCGATACATTGCGCTCCCGCAGCAGGAAGCCTTCGACATCGAATACTGGCTGCTCGAAGAGGCCAAACTGCGCCGCATGCCGCCCGAGAAGGAATTGGCCCGACAGGTGGTCATCGTCATCGGAGCCGGTTCGGGCATCGGTCGCGAGACCGCGCTGCGCATCAGCAAGGAAGGGGCCCAGATCGTGTGCGTAGACCTCAACGAAGCGGCGGCTCAAGCGACCGCCAATGAGATCATCGCCAAGCTCGGACAAGGCATCGGCGTCGCCGGCACAGGCATCAGCGGCTGCGGTCCTGCCATCGGCTTGGCGGCCAACATCACCGACCGGGCCAGCATCCGCGCCATGCTCGACCGCGTGGCCTTGGCCTACGGCGGATTCGATTCCATTTGCGTCACCGCAGGCATCTTCGTCCCCAGCGACACCAGCGGCCATATCCCGGACGACAAGTGGGCGCTCACCTTCAACATCAACGTGACCGGCAGTTACCTGGTCGGCGACGAGGCCGCCAAGACTTGGAAGGAACAGGGATTGCGCGGAAATCTGGTGCTCACCACCAGCGCCAATGCCGTGGTCGCCAAGAAGGGCAGCGTGGCCTACGACTGTTCCAAGGCGGCGGCCAACCACTTGGTGCGCGAAATGTCCATGGAGTTGAGCCCACTCGTGCGCGTCAATGGCGTGGCTCCGGCCACGGTGGTCCAGGGCTCGGCCATGTTCCCACGGGATCGCGTCATCGGCTCCCTGGCCAAGTACAACATCCCTTACACCGATGACGAGGCCACCGAATCGCTGGTGCGCAAACTGGCGCAGTTCTACGCAGATCGCACCCTCACCAAGTCACCCATCACTCCAGCCGATCAAGCCGAAGCCTACTTCCTGCTGATCAGCCAGCGACTCAGCAAGACCACCGGACAGGTGATCACCGTGGACGGCGGCCTGCACGAGGCCTTCCTCCGCTGAAGACGTGCCCCGTCTGAATCCAGAGGTTCTAGTCCAGAGATTCTGGTCCAGAGCTTCGTTTACGAAGGATTCAGAAGGATGAGAAATGATTCAGTGGGAAGCCCCTGCTGAATCACTCGTAGAATCTTCGGTACCAGCATCGCCCTCGTCGGATCCGGCATCGGATCCACCGGGGGCGACTCCGTATTCACGCAGCTTGTTGCGCATGGTGCGGACACTGATTCCCAGCAGTCGAGCGGCCTGGGTTCGATTTCCACCGCAGGTATCCACCGCCTGGAGGATGGCATGCTTCTCCAACTGATCCAACGGAACGATGCTTCCCTGTCCCAATGGAGCGGAACCGGAAGTAGGACTGAACGACGGACTGGACGACCAACTACCCGCCGGATTTGTGGCGGAAACACTGGAAGGGGCAGAAGTGACCGCCGCGGCCGATTCAACCACACCCGTGGCCGCAAGATTTCGCGAGGAGGCAGGCGGCGTAATGGCCACCGTGACGCTGGAAGGATGGAAGCCCAAGTGACCCTCCGACAATTCTCCACCGTCGGGACACAAGATCACGGCCCGCTCGATGACATTTTGGAGCTCGCGGACATTGCCCGGCCAATCGTGGGAAACCAAAGCCGCCTGACAGGAAGCCGAAATGCCATTGACCCGGACACCGTGCTTTCGGGTCAGACGCTGCATGAACTGCTCGGCCAAAAACGAAATATCTTCGCGCCGCTCGCGCAGCGGTGGCACCGAAATCGGAACCACGTTCAATCGGAAGTAGAGATCTTGCCGGAACTCCTTCCGGGCAATGCTCTCCTCGAGATTGCGGTTGGTGGTGGCGATCACGCGAACATCCACCCGGATCAGTCGATTACCACCCACGCGCTCCAACTCGCGCTCTTGAAGCACCCGGAGCAGTTTGGCTTGGACGTGCGGGGCCACCTCGCTGATTTCATCGAGCAAAATCGTGCCACCGTGCGCCAACTCGAAACGACCCTCGCGCTTGGTCAAGGCCCCGGTGAAAGCCCCCTTCTCATGCCCGAAGAACTCGCTCTCAATGAGATTTTCCGGGATCGCCGCGCAGTTTACCTTGATGAACGGCCCGTTGGCTCGGGAACTCTCGCGGTAAATCGCCCGGGACACCAACTCCTTGCCGGTGCCGCTCTCCCCTTGAACCAACACCGTCGCTTGGGTTCGAGCGACCTTGCGGATGAGGTCGCGCAAACCCTGCATGGCCGGGCTGCGACCGAGCAACTCGGAACCGGTCGCCTCGGAAGGATCCCCCTGACTCAGGTATCGGTTGACCTTGATGAGTTGGGTAAACTCCTGGGCCTTCTTGAGAGTGATATCAATCTGGTCGGAGGAAAACGGCTTGATCAGGTAATCAAAAGCGCCATCCCGCATGCAGGCCACGGCCGATTCGATGGATGCATGGCCGGTCATCATGACCACCAGCGGCTTGACCGATCGATTCTGCAAGATCCGCAAAATTTCGGTTCCCTCGCCGTCGGGCAAGCGAACGTCCACGAAGACCAGGTCAAAGTTGTCTTTGCTCAGGTAGTCCTGAGCAACGGCCAACGTTGAAACCCCGATGACATCGAACCGCCGTCGTTGGAGCTGGATCTCCAGCGCCCGGCGAATGACCTCGTTGTCTTCGACGATCAGGATTTTCTCGAGCGACATATGCTCGTTTCCGTCGGAGACGATGGACTTTCCTGAACCCATGGTATGCGATTGGAGGGTCAACCTTGCGATGCGTAGTACTGGTCCACCCGCGCCATGACATCGCGATAGGCGATATCCTGCTCATAGATGAGCTTGAATTGTTCAATGGCCTCTTGGGGGCGGTTCATTTTCTCCAGGACCGTGCCGAGGTGATACGTCAAGTCCTTGGCTTCATCGTCAAAGACGGGCTTTTCCTTTAGCGCTTCCTGCAATTTTCTCGCCGCCATGTCATTCATCCCGCGTTGAAAAAAGGCCCGGGCCAGCAAACCCATGGCTGCAATCCGTCGGTTGGGATTGTTCTGTGCCTTCTGCAACTCGGCGATGGCTTCACCCAAACGCCCCGCCTTGAAGTGCAGTTCACCCAACTCGAATCGCACCAACAAGTCGGTCGGGGTGGCCTCAGCCCGACGTTTTGCATCCTCCAACAGATAATCCTGACGCTGTGCGCGCAGGGACTCCAAATCCTTCTGACCGTCTTCGGTCTGGGTATCCAAGGTCTTTTCGGTCGCACCAAATTGAGCCACGCGCGCATCCCGGATGCATTGAAGGATGAGCGGGTCATTCATGCCCGTTACCGACAACACCGCTTCGAAATACCCGATAGCTCGATCAAAATCTGATTTCTTCAGGCAAAGGTCGGCCAAGGTGCGCAGGACCCGCGGATTGGCAGGATCGGCCACCCGAAGTACTTCCTGCTCAGCAATGAGGCGCTCAAGCACATCCACATCCTTCACCTCGCGGTGCTCTTGTTCCAATGACTTGGCTTGTTCCTTGTCACGCAAGACATCGCGGTAGCTACCGGTACCACTGGAAAGCTGTTCGTATCCCCCTTCCTTGAGGGTGCGCAAGGCCAGCAGGTTCTTGAGACGTTCGTTGAGAGCCGGGTTTCCCGGATCCCCAACCAGAAGGTCGCGTAATAGTTTTTCGGCCCGGGCTTGGTTGCCCAACTGGGTATGAGCCTCCACCAGTTTCTCCGCCAACTTCCGATCAGAAGGACTGGATTTGAAGGCCACCTCGAGGGACAGCAGCGCCGTCTTCGGCAAATGAGCCTGCAAAGCGGCATCTGCCAACAAGTCGTGGGCCTGCATATTGGAGGGATCTTGATTGAGCGCCTCCTCGGCGATGAGGATCGCCTCCAATGGGTTTGATCGGAGTGCCAGCCTTCCGGAGGTCAGTGTATTGGCAGAGCCCAGCCACTTTTTGAACAAACCTCCACCACGGTTCCCAGCCCGCTTGTGTTGTGCAGCGCGAAGTGCCTCGCGGCATTCATAAAAACCCGGCTCCAACTTCAACACCTGAACGAACAACGTCACTGCATAATCGAGATTGTTCTTTTGGAGGGCGGCCAACCCCTTGTCGAACAATTCCCTCTGGGCGACCGGAATCTCCACCAACGTCTTCTCTGCCATTGAGTGAGACTATAAGGACCAACGAGTCAGTGGCAATACAGGGACGCCTTTGAACAACGATCTTAACCGAGTTGAACCTCAGGCCACCCGCATCCACACCGTCTTCAAATAGGCAGGTTCTTCACGGCAGATGGGGAAATCGGTCGGCTGAGGCACATAATGCTCCAACAACACGCGACGCCCCGCCTGCGCCAAGGCGGAGCGAATTTGGCTCAGGAACACTTCTGGTTCCAGACGGGCTGCATTGGTTGAGGCAAAGAGGATGCCGCCCGGTTTGAGTACCGCAGCGGCCGATGCCGCGAGTGTTCCGTAATCGTGCTCGGCCCGAAAATCCCCACGTTCCTTCGACCGTGAAAAGGTCGGTGGGTCCAGGAGCACGGCATCGAAAATCCGCCCCTTCTTGCCCAGACGCCGGAGCCAATCAAAAACATCCCCAAAGATGAAATCGTGCTCCGCCGGGTTCAGACCATTGAGTTCAAAGTTGCGACGCCCCCAGTCCAGGTATTTGCGGGACAAGTCCAAACTCGTGGTCCTGGCCCCACCCAGCGCCGCAGAAACACTGAAGGCGCAGGTGTAGGCAAAGCAGTTGAGAATTTCAGCCTTTGGAACCGGAACTCCATGCAACGGGAAACCGGCAGCGACATGGCCAGTGAGGAGGCGGCGGCGATTGTCCCGCTGATCCAGAAAAAGACCGACGCTGTATCCAGAGTCGAACCGCAACTCATAACGAACCCCATTCTCCCGAATCGTGAAGGCCTCCGGAGCGTGATCGCCCCGAATCCAGCGGGGACAATTCTCCTCGGTGCCGGAAAAACCCACCCGCCGATTCAGTCGCCGGTGATACAAGTGGGCCGCCTCAATACCTACGCCCACATCGAAACCCGCATCAATACCGGCATCACCTTCCGGATCGCTATGCATCAGATGGAACGGCCCCAGCGCATCCAGATAAAGCCCGCCACCAGAGTCATCCGAGGCTCCGTGCCGACATCGATACGCATCCGTCTCGGTCGGCGCGATAACGGCTCGTCGCAATAGGCTCCGAGCGTCGAGATCCCACTGTGGCTCGACCGACCAACTCACGGGTCCGCCCGTCCGCGGGTGCTCAAAGCTCAGTCGATAAGCCGCCAAGTGCAGCCGCCCGGCGGGGGCGCCTCCGTACAGTGAATCCCCCAAGAGAGGCATGCCGCCATGGGCCGCGTGGACTCGGATTTGGTGAGTTCGTCCCGTTCGCGGAAAAGCCTCCCACTCCGTCCACCCATTGCCTTGTGCCACCCGCTGGAACCGCGTCTCCGCGGGATCCAAGCCGACGGCGTAGGGTCGGGCTACATAGCGATCGCCCGCTCTCACCACCGAAGCATCCGCCGTCCACTCGACGTCCGGGACGGTGCGCGCGGTGCGCAGTCGGTAGACCTTCTCCACCCGACGCTGTTCGAACTGCTGCGTCAGCGACCGATTGGCCAAGGGTGTCTTCCCAAAGACCATCAGCCCGGACGTTTCCTTGTCGAGACGATGCAAGAGGGCCAAATCGGCCCATCGGGGTTCCCGATTTCGAAGCCACTCATACAAACCCTCACCGGCATACGGACTCGGTGCGTGGGTGTTCCAACCCGGTGGTTTGTTCACGACCAGAAGGTCTTCATCTTCAAAGACCACACAGGGCGGCAGGGAATCGCTCCGAAAGCCCATCCGGGCCGGAGAAGACCCCTCCGTGGTGGGGATGGTGGGTGGGGAGTCCATGCTCGGACGAAATCGCGGATGGGATCCGATCAGGTGAACTGCCACTGACCGGTGGAAATGGCATACACGCTGATGATCCCGTTGGTCACACCATGAGCCACCATCGCATCACCCAGTCGTCCGTAGCGCAGCACCAACCCTTGATACAACGCCGCGCAAGCAATGGCAGCCAACCATTGACCGGGGTGGCTCAATCCAAAGAGCAGGCACGTACCGGCGAAGGCCATCGGATTCCAAGCGCGCAAGGGCACTTCGAGAAATTCCGGACGGACAATCATCCGATACAGGAAGGAACGGTAGAACACCTCTTCAATCATGGGCACCAGCAGCGAGCGTCCCAATACGCGAATGGCCAGAAAACCCCAACCCAATGCCGGAGCCTCCTTGAAGAACGCCAGCGGGTTCCACGGCGGATCCACCGGCTGAGGCTCCGGCGCTCGACCGGTCCAAAGGCTCGAGATCCGGTCATAAAGTGCCGACAGCGATGGGATACGCCCGTCCAAACCGATCCATATCACGGCGACCAACACACCGACACCAACGGCGGCCGCACTCACCTGCCAGCGCATCTCGGGCAATCGCCCACGCAGCGCCCAGACGATCCCGGCTACGGCAACGGTTTTCAGGGCATACAGCCAATATTCCGAACCCGGGAAGAGTTTCCCGGCTAGGCTCCC
>Ga0255098_1000363_pt1 | contig 13097 bp, 17 predicted proteins | sample Colum_Atlam_RepC_2_FD_188440 | JGI IMG/M metagenome (GOLD analysis project Ga0255098, IMG submission 188440) | Freshwater microbial communities from Columbia River, Oregon, United States - Colum_Atlam_RepC_8d | ecosystem: Environmental > Aquatic > Freshwater > River | place: USA: Oregon... | reverse complement strand
TTAGAATACATATGTCAATTAATATGATAACTCCAAACCAAGCGCATCAACAAAAAACAATACATTTAAAACAATGGAAAAAAATAAATCGTAACAGAATTAATTCTGTTACGATTTAACTATATTTGAATTATTAACGAGTCAACCTTTTTTAGGACAACTCAGTAATAATTTTATAATTAGTTTTTCTTACGCATTTTCATGTTGATGAACTCATTAGCTAAAGAGAAAGTAATTGCAAAATACAAATAACCTTTTGGAACGGCTCCCACGTGTTGACCCGCTAATTCAGCATTAGATAAATGCATACTTTCGGTAATTAACATAAAACCGATTAAGATTAAAAATGATAATCCTAAGATTTGAATGGATGGATTAGCGTTTACAAAATTCCCAACTGGAACCGCGAATAACATCATAATTCCCACAGAAATTACTACTGCTGTAATCATAATTAATAAAGCGCCTTCGATTCCGTTTGTCATACCTACAGCAGTTAAAATACTATCGACAGAGAAAATAATATCAATTAATAAAATTTGACCAATTACACTTGCAAATGATTTGGTTGCCGAAGTTTTTAATTCTTTTTCTTCTTCTCCTTTGTGATCTACTTTTTCATGGATTTCTTTGGTGCTCTTATAAATTAAGAATAAACCTCCTAGTAATAGTATTAAGGCTTGCCCCGTAATATCCGCAGAAAACCATCCAAAATCAAAGCTAAACCATGGTGCTTTCATGGCAATTAAAATCGTAATTCCAAAAAGCAAGGCAATACGCATAAACATGGCTAAGAATAGCCCAACTCGTGTTGCTTTTTTTCGTTTTTCTGGCGGTAATTTTCCGGTAACAATCGAAATAAAAATGATGTTATCGATTCCTAAAATGATTTCTAAAAAAGTTAAGGTTAACAGTGCTATCCAAGCATCGGGATTTAAAAATACTTCCATTTTTTTGTTTTGGTTTTACAACAGATTATACGTTGACTAGTTTAGTTTTGTTACAGTGCCGCGTTGTTTTTTTGAATCGCCCACAAAAGAATATTCAAAAGTATATGAGTTAGAATTAGTAGTTAAAATTTTCATTTGAACCGCTTTTTTCTCTTCTCTGTTTTTTGGATGTACATTTTGCATTACATATTCGCAATCGTTCGTCCATCGTACTTTAAAAGTGTCTATTTTTCTTTCGTAAGTTTCAATTTGAATAGAATCGTTTCGTTCAAAAGTACTGGTGTATTTTTTACCTTCAATTTCTGTTTCGGAAGTGAATTTACCAGTTTTAAAATCTTTACAATTACGTTCCTGATTGTAGCAAGAAGTTAGCAACGTAAGTAGTAATAAACTACAAGTAAAATATTGTATTTTGAATTTCATATTTGATTTTTGAAATTGATATTAAATTTGTTTTTGCCCTTGTCTATCTCCATCAAACATACTTTTTACTAGGGTAGTAATTCCTTTAAAAATTAAAAACATAGCGGCTAAAGCAATTATGATTCCAAGAGCTAAAATGTATGGATATAAAGGATGATTTTCGTTTTTAAAAGCACTATTGATTACAAATGGACCTATAAATAGTAAAGGAAGTGCACCTGAAAGATATTTTATTCCTTTTGCTAAAATTGTTTTATCTGTTGCCATTATAATTTATTCTTGAAAAAATTAACTGCGTTCCTCACACTTCTGTGGGTTTCTAGAAGTTTTCCCGCTTCCTCGTAATTTACTGGGATTTCATCCATAATCATTCTCGTGCCTCTATCAATTAATTTGGTGTTGCTTAATTGCATATCCACCATTTTATTGCCTTTTACTTTACCCAACTGAATCATAGTAGCCGTTGAAATCATATTTAAAACCAACTTCTGAGCCGTTCCAGCTTTCATGCGTGAACTTCCTGTTACGAATTCTGGTCCAACCACTACATCAATTGGAAATTGAGCTGTTTTTGATAGCGGACTTTCCGCATTACAACTAATACTTCCTGTACTAATATTCTTTTGATTGCACATTTCTAATCCACCAATCACATAAGGTGTGGTTCCTGAAGCGGCAATTCCTACTACTACATCATTTTCAGTAATATTCCATTTTTGCAAGTCTTTCCATGCTTGTTCACGGTCGTCTTCTGCAAATTCTACGGCTTTTCTAATAGCTGTATCGCCACCTGCAATAATTCCAATGACCAAATCAAAAGGAACTCCAAAAGTAGGCGGACATTCTGATGCATCTACAATGCCTAATCGTCCCGAGGTGCCTGCACCAATATAAAACAGACGGCCTCCTTGTTTCATTTTCGAAACAATTTCAGTCACTAATTGTTCAATTTGAGGCAATGCTTTTTCTACAGCTAACGGCACCGTTTTGTCTTCGTTATTTATATTCGTCAACAAATCAGTAACCGACATTTTTTCTAAATGTTCGTATTTGGAAGCTTGCTCGGTGGTTTTGGTAAAGTTCATGCGATTATTTTAGAACGTGATGTGCTAAAACATTTTGCACATCATACACATTAACAGATTTATTGAATTGTTTCACAACGCTAGGATGTGCTTCACTGGAAACCCAAATCTTCAATTCAGCTTCTAAGTCAAAAGTTCCAGCTGTTTCTATACTGAAACGTGAAATGCTTTTGTAAGTAATCGATTTGTATTCTATTTTGCTACCTGTAATTCCTTGTTTTTCAACTAAAATTAATCGTTTGTTGGTAAAAATAAAAATATCACGAATTAGTTTGAAACCTAATTCAATTTCTTCACCTGTAATTAAAAGTTTACCATACTCTTTTACTAAAGTTTCCTGATTTACAGCACCTGCATTGCCAAGAAGCGCAGAAAATAATCCCATATCAATTGTTTTAAATGTTATTCAAAATTAACTAAAAATTGCATACTTTTTTATGCTGTTGTAACTTTTAATGCGAATGCCCCATTTCAATTATATATGCTAATACAAAACCAAATACAATCATGGTAATTTTAGCCAAATTGAATTTATGCCCCTCGTTGCTTTCAAAAATAATAGTAGACGAAATATGAAATAAAATACCCACTACCACAGCAGAAATTTCCTTTGAGTAATGTTGGGCAAAATGCAATTGTTCTGCTAATAAAGTTCCTAGTGGTGTCATTAATGCGAAGGAAAACATGAAAGCAAAAATCATTAGTTTATTCATCTTCGCATTTACGAAAAACAAAGTTAAAATAATGGCAATAGGAAAGTGGTGAACCGCAATTCCGTAGGCTAAATTGTTGTTTTCGTGAATTGGAAAACCTTCTAACAATGCGTGAATACACAAACTAATAAACAACAACCATGGAATTTGATGCAATTCGTTATGCTCGTCAGTATGTACGTGGACGTGACCGTGTTCGGCACCTTTAGAGAAAAATTCCAATAAGATTTGAAACAAAATCCCTATCATAATGAAAACACCAACTGGTAACGTTGCATGTGTTTCTTCGCCTTCATGGACGTGATTATGACCTTCACTAAATAATTCGGGAAGTAAATGTAAAACGGTAAGCGATAATAAAAAAGCACCACTGAACGCCAACAATAATTTGATATTTTTTTTCTTTTGAGGTTTTAAAAACAAAGCGATTAAAAACCCTAAAATAACCGCAGAAAATGTGATGATATATTGCATTATTTAAAAATCATGATTAAACGTTCTGATTGTGTTTTATAGAATTTTCTCAATTTATAATCGCCAAAAATATCCAAAAGATAAACGCCAGCTTCCTCCATCATTTTTTCAAAATCTTCTAAACGAAGGGCTTGTACTTTTTCGGTAAAATGAAACTTTTCTCCTTTGTCTTCAAAATCAATTTCTTTGTAAATGTGCCCGTCTTTCAAATAACGTTTGATTTGAAAATCAATTCCGTCTACCGATTTTACTTCATCGGCAACTAAATGTTCCAATACATAATCCACATTCATAAAATCTATAACCGCAAAACCAGTATCAGTCAAACTGTTGTGAATGGCTTTAATGGTTTTATAATTGTCGGCATTGTCTTCAAAATAGCCAAAACTCGTGAACAAATTAAAAATAGCATCGTATTTTTCGTTACACGTTTCACGCATATCGTGCACTTTGAAATGTAGTTTTTTATTGGCAAATTCAGATGCTTCTTTGATACTATTTTCAGATAAATCAGCACCCGTAACATCAAAACCAAGCGTATTTAAATATATGGCATGACGCCCTTTTCCACAAGCCAAGTCTAATATTTTAGCGTCTTCGGGAAGGTTTAAATAGTGCGTTAAATTGTCCATTAACAATTGTGCTTCTTCGTCGTTGCGTTCCTTGTATAAAATGTGATAATATTCGGTATCAAACCAAGATTCAAACCAATTTAAAGGTTGTTGGTTGGCTGTTGTTGGTTGTTTATTGTTGCTATCTGACATTAATTCTGAATTCGTTTCTTTCAAGTAGCAAATTTAATGTATTTTTGCAGAAGAATACCCTAATTATTGCGATTGCGATTGATTTTTGCAATTGAACTTGAAATTGAAGAATGGAAAATTATAAAATGACTGCCAAAACCTTCTTTGGTTTTGAAGAAATATTAGCTAAAGAATTACAAATTCTGGGCGCGCAACAAGTGGAAATCGGTACACGTGTGGTGAGTTTTAAAGGCGATAAAGGATTTATGTACAAAGCTAATTTGGCACTTCGTACCGCTTTAAAAATCTTAAAACCTATTAAAACGTTTAAATCACATAATGATAAAGCTTTGTATGAAGGTATCAGAGCGATTGATTGGTCGGATTATTTAACTGAACACAATACGTTTTTAGTAGAAACTACATTGCATTCTGAAAACTTTAATCACAGTCAGTTTGTGGCATTAAAGACTAAAGATGCGATTGTAGATCAATTTAGAGATTTGAACGGAAAGCGTCCAAGTATCGATAAAGATTTCCCAGATTTACAAATTCATGTACACATTGATAGAGATAATGTAACGGTTTCCTTAGACTCTTCGGGTGCTTCGTTGCATCATAGAGGTTATCGTACGGCAACAAATATTGCTCCTATTAATGAAGTTTTAGCAGCAGGAATGTTGATTTTAGCAGGTTGGGAAGGAAAAAGTCATTTCTTAGACCCTATGTGTGGTTCGGGAACTATTTTGGCGGAAGCAGCAATGATTGCTTGCAACGTTCCAGCGAATATTAATCGTAAGGAATTTGGTTTTGAAAAATGGAAAGATTGGGATGCGGAATTGTTTGATAATATTTTAGAATCGTTATTAAAGAAAACACGCGAGTTTCATTACACGATTAAAGGCTATGACAAAGCGCCAAGTGCAGTTTCTAAAGCAAAAGACAATGTTAGAAATGCCAATTTAGACGAATACATTTCTATTTCAAATGAAAACTTCTTCGATTCTAAAAAAGAAACAGAAGGGCCGCTACACATGGTGTTCAATCCGCCTTATGGCGAACGTTTGGATATTGATATGGAACGTTTTTACAGAGAAATAGGAGATACCTTAAAGCAAAATTACCCAAACACCAACGCTTGGTTCATCACTGCCAATTTAGAAGCTTTGAAATTCGTAGGGCTGAAACCAAGTAGAAAAATTAAACTTTTCAATGGTAAGTTAGAAGCGCGTTTGGTGAAATACGAAATGTATGAAGGTAGTAAGAAAGGCAAGTATATGAATACTGAGGAATAAGCTATTTTGTCATTCTGAACTCGTTTCAGAATCTATTTGGAGAAGCTGAAATTAATTCAGCTTGACAAAGAGTTTTTCAATTCAACAATTTATTAGTTCAACAATTAAACATTATAAACAATGAGTAAAAAAGTAAAATCATTCTTATATAACTTCTTAGGATTCGTAGTGATTTATTTACCAACATTATATTTAGTAGGTGAATTTACCCATTTGAATGGACTTTGGATACCAATGACTGCTTTTATGGTAGCCTTACTTTTAGCACCAAAGTTTCAAGCGATAAAAACGCACAATGTAGAAAAAATCTATATGAAGTGGCTTTTTATTAAAGGTGTAAAAGAAATAGAATAACAAAATCCCGAATGTGAGTTCGGGATTTTGTGTGTTATTAACCTATATAATGAGTTATTTTTGTTTGTTTCTTTTTTGAAGCCTGAGGTTGTTTAAAATAAAGTAACCTATACAAATTGATAATATCAATATTGAAATTCCTATTTCTGTTTCAAAACCCACATGCTTTACATCCATTGTAATTACTTTTCTAGAGATTGCAGTTAAAGCAATTAGTAAAATTAGTTTAACTTTTTGTAAAATATTTTCATTGTTACCTTTAAAAGTTTCCATAATTTCTAATGTAATTATGATGTTAAAAAATAATGGAACTCCAGTAAGTGCAATTGATTTGTTTTCTATTGATGCTTTAGTCACTTCATCATAAAAAAGTGTTACAAGATCAATAACTTCATAGGCTACAAATAAAAGTAAAAGGAACGACAAAATGTAGTATATGGTCTTTTCAATAGAGTGAATTATTTTATCTAAAATGATCATAGGCTGTTATTTTTTAGTTGTTTTTTTCTTTTTTGATTGCAAGGGAGTTACATCTTTTATAACATTTTCTTTAAGTACATCATCATTAATGATTTGTTCTTTAATTGCTGAAAAATCTATTAATTTAAGGTCAATTTTTCTAACCTGTCTATTCCACATGGTATGATAATAATAGATTTTTTCTTTTAAGTCACATGAAGAAGTAATTTGAGTTGCACTAACAATATCTGATGGTGTTTTTTCTGAAGGCATTTGAGCACCAAGTGGAATGTTAAAGTTGTCAAGTATTCTAAAAGATTCAAATACAGCATCAATTGATGTGCTTAATGGGCGGCACGAAGCTGTAAAAGCTGCAGCTCTAACAAATCTTGATGGAGGAGTAAAATCGCCAGGTAAACCTATTAATCCAGAACCTCCGCCTAAAGGATTTAATTCGTAGTTGCCAAATACTTTTTGTTGATTGGGAGAATTTGAAAGATTTAAATAATTTCGTTGGTTAATAAGATGCCAATCATATGTTGGAGAATTAGTAATTACACCTAAATACGGATCGTATATTTTTACCTCACCTTTATTTACAATTTCAATTATCTTGCTACTTCCGCTAGGGTCAACTATTTTAAAATGAAAAGGGAGTGCTGCACCACCAAAATCTTTGTTTTCAACATTTACTACAATAACGTTGTTAAGTTGTGTAATTACTTCATCTACGGTTTTAAAAGAAGAGAGCATCCATTGCATTAAATCTCCTACACTCATAGATTTTGATGCTTTAGTTTTGTCATAAACAGCATATTCAGCAAAACCTGGTAAATAATAAACACCTACGTACAAGCCTTCTTCATTAACGCCATCTGGACCATAAGGTTGTCCATAAGCAGTAAGTGTTACAAACCCATATTTTCCTTTCCAACTTTTACCATTTGTTCCTTCAGGAGTTTGTGCTTTGAATTCTTTATTTCGTGGAACTACTAATAGTTGATTGTGTTGTGCATCATTCAATGCCCATTCTACGGTTCTAGCAACGACTACACCACCATCTTTTGAAAGTAATGTGATACCTGTACAAGCATAAATAGGAGATGAAATTAATGAGATAACAATAATAGTGATTATGCTATTTCTAATAAAAAAATTTATTTTCATGTGGTTTTTTATTTAAAGCCTTTTTTGTATGATTCAAATATAATATTTTAAATTTTGAAAATCACTATATTTTTAAAGGTTTTATAAGCTTTTTGTCGAGTTATTTATTAAAAAATAAAGCAGTGATTTTTTTGTATTTGATATATTTTAAGAACTTATACTAAATAAAAATTCCTCAATTGCTTGAGGAATTTTTGTTTATTTTTTGATTGGTTCTATTTCTTTTTTCTTTTTGTATATAGGTATGAAATAACTTAGCGTGTAGTTAAATCCAGCTCCAAATTTTCCATCATATGTTCGATTATACCCTGGAATGAACAGGTTGTCAAAATCTGCTGGTTTTTTGTTGGAAACTAAATAGTTCAATCGTACGGAAAAACCTAAATATAAGTTATTGAATAGCTCTGCTTTGATACCACCAATCAATTCCACCCAACTTGCATTTAAGTTATTATATTGTTCACCTGATGTTATTATTGTTTCCCCATAATAATTCGTGGGATCATAAATTTTATACGTATTTAAAGTATGACTAAAGCTACTAACACCATAACGCATTCCTACGTATATCATGTTTTCCATATCGAGCCAGTTTTCAAAAGAGTTGTAGTCAAAACCCACTTTAAAATAGGTTCCTTTTGTGGTGAAATTCAGGCGGTCGTCGTCAATGGTTTTGTCTTCGTTTCCAATTTCACCTGCAATGTAAAACTTTTTAGTTAATCGGTAATCTCCTACTACTTCCAACCCTCTGTAGTCTTTTTCATAAAAAGCTCTTGCTATTTTGTGTAAATCAACCCCCAAGCGTAAACCATAACGCTCTGGATATAAAACTTTTGCAGTGTCTTTGGTTTGAGCATTTCCTAATAACGAAACGCAGACCAAGCTCAGACTAAAAATAAATTTTAACATGTACTTCATTTTCGGTTTCTATATTAGATTGTATAATGTCAATATCTTGAATCCAATATCCTGAGACAGGAAATGGAGTAGGAGTAATATCAATTAAATTAAAAATTGTTTTATATCCACAGGCACGAGAAATATAAACATTATCTTTTGTGTAATTAAAAGTAATGACATCTGTATTAGCAGCAGCATCACCATAATTAAAGATGAATTCAAATGCTGAAGTTTCAGAAAATGTTTTTAATGGAATAGCAATTTTATTCCCGTTTGATAAATACCTAGCTGGAAGAGTTTCATCTATGTCTTCATTAAAAACTACACCATTATCTGTATTCAATTCCTCCACTCTAAGATTAGTAACATTCTTCAAAACAGTAGGATTAGCCGCATCATAAAACTCAATTATTAATCGAGGCGTCACGGGCGTTCCATCCACGCAGATATCATCTTTTTCACAATTCCAAAATGAAACCGCTAAAAGTAAGGATAGGGTGATAAAAGCTATTTTTTTCATATTATCTTTTTTCTAAAAGAACCACATTTTCCACATGATGAGTTTGCGGAAACATATCCACAGGACGCACACGAACTACTTTATATTTCTCGTCCATCAACGCCAAATCACGCGCTTGTGTTGCCGAATTACAACTTACATACACAATTTTTGGCACATCTGTTTTCAATAACATTTCTACCACATCTTTATGCATTCCGTCTCTTGGTGGATCAGTGATGATAACGTCTGGTTGTCCGTGTTGGTTAATGAATTCATCGTTGAAAACGTTTTTCATGTCTCCTACATAAAACTCACAATTCGTAATGTTATTGCGTTCAGCATTCGCTTTTGCATCAATTATCGCTTCAGGAAGGGCTTCAACACCAATTACTTTTTTCGCTTTTTTCGATACGAATTGTGCAATGGTTCCGGTTCCTGTATATAAATCGTAAACCGTTTCATTTCCTGTTAAACCCGCAAATTCTCTAGTGATTTTGTACAATTCATACGCTTGGTCCGAATTGGTTTGATAAAACGATTTCGCATTAATACTAAAATGTAATCCTTCCATTTCTTCCAAAATATAATCGCGCCCTTTGAATAAAATTATTTCCTGATCATATAATGTATCGTTCAATTTTTGATTGATTACATATTGTAACGAAGTAATTTGAGGAAAACGTTCCGCCAAGAAATTCATCATCAGTTCAATTCCGTTTTTATCGTTTTCATAAAACTGAATCAACACCATGATTTCACCTGTTGAAGCGGTACGAATCATCAACGTTCGCAACAAACCTTCTACAGCTCTTGCATTGAAGAAAGTAAGATTGTTTTTGTTTGCAAAACGTTTGATTTCGTTACGAATTTCGTTGGATGGATCTTCTTGTAAATGACATTTTTCAATATCTAAAATCTTATCCCACATTCTTGGAATATGAAAACCTAAAGCATTTTTATTGTCAAATTCAGTTCCCGATTGAATTTCGGCATCGGTCATCCAACGCGCATTCGAGAAACCAAATTCCATTTTATTTCTGTAGAATAATTGCTTTTCGGAACCTAAAATTGGCTCAAAATCAGGTAATTCAACCTTACCTATACGTTTCAAGTTATTGAATACTTCCTGATTTTTATAGAACAATTGTTGGCTGTACTTCATATTTTGCCATTTGCAACCACCACAAGCACCAAAATGCTCACAAACTGGTTCAATTCTATGTTCTGAAAATTCGTGGATTATAATAGCTTTACCTTCGTAATATGCTTTTCTTTTCTTCATGGTTTGTACATCTACCACATCGCCGGGTACTACATTTGGAAGAAATATTACTTTGCCATCAGGCGCTTTTGCTACTGATACACCTTTTGCACCTGCATCAAGGATTTTTACGTTTACGAATACGATTTTGTCTGTTTTCTTTTTTCCCATGACGCAAAAATAAGAATTGTTGGGTGGATTTGATAATATATTTTACTTTTATGCCAAATTTTAAAAAATGAAAACCCACTTAGCCTTACTACGCGGAATTAACGTTTCGGGTCATAACATGATAAAAATGGATGTTTTGAAAACTGTTTTAGAAAATGCTGGATTTCAAAATGTGCAAACTTACATTCAATCAGGAAATGTTTTTGTAGATTCGGAAGAAGAACACGGCGCAGGTGTTGGTTTTAAAATCAAACAAGAAATTTTCAAAGAACTAGGTTTGGAAGTTCCAGTTGTGGTGGTCGCTAAAGAAGACTTGGAAGCCTGTTTGAAGAATAATATCTATCTCAAAGAAAAAGAGTGCGATACTAAGAAATTGTATGTTGCCTTTATTTCAAAAGAATTATCAAGTGGTGCTTTAAATGATTTAAAAATAAGTCAATTCAAACCTGATGAAGCCGCTATTGATAAAAGTAGAATTTACATCAAATACGCGGTTGGAGCAGGAAAAACAAGACTTGATCAAAAATACATTGAGAAGAAATTAAACGTTGTGGCCACTATACGAAATTGGAATACGGTTACGACTTTGTTGGAAATGTTTGAGTTGAGAGTTGGGAGCTCGAAGTAGAGAGTTTGGCGTTTTTTTCTTCCAGTATCCGACTTCTATCTTCCAACAAAATTTACTACTTTTGTAATCGGTTGATTTCTCACCATTAAGAAGGAATTGCGATGTAACAATCAATAAAAAATATTTTATGTCAGTTTTAGAAAAAATGAGTTCGGCTGAAGCAATTGCATTAGAAGATAAGTATGGTGCACACAATTATCATCCACTACCAGTAGTTTTAAGTAGAGGAGAAGGAGTTTATGTTTGGGATGTTGAAGGGAAAAAATATTACGATTTTCTTTCAGCATATTCTGCAGTAAATCAAGGACATTGTCATCCAAAAATTGTAGGAGCAATGTTAGCACAAGCACAAACGCTAACCTTAACTTCAAGAGCATTTTACAATGATAAATTAGGTGTTTATGAACAATTTGTAACAAACTACTTCGGATTTGATAAAGTATTACCTATGAATACGGGTGCTGAGGCTGTAGAAACTGCTTTAAAATTATGTAGAAAATGGGCGTACGAGAAAAAAGGAATCAACGAAAATGATGCTCAAATTATAGTTTGTGACGGTAACTTCCACGGAAGAACTACTACAATCATTTCATTTTCAAACGATGAAAACGCAAGAAAGAACTTCGGACCTTATACAGCAGGATTTATTAGCATTCCTTACGACGATATTGATGCTTTAGAAAAAGCCGTAAATTCATCAAAAAATATTGCAGGGTTTTTAGTTGAACCAATTCAAGGTGAAGCAGGAGTATATACACCAGCTACCGATTTTCTTAAAAAAGCGCAAGCAATATGTAAAGCTAATAATGTATTGTTTATTGCTGATGAAGTACAAACAGGAATTGCAAGAACAGGTTCGTTGCTAGCAGTTTGTGGTAATTGTAGTTGTGAATCAAAATGTGAAAAGCAAGAGACTTACACCCAACCAGATATTTTAATTTTAGGAAAAGCGTTATCAGGTGGTGCTTATCCAGTTTCTGCTGTTTTGGCAAATGATAGCATTATGAATGTGATTAAGCCAGGACAACATGGTTCTACGTTTGGAGGAAATCCTGTGGCTGCTGCGGTTGCTATGGCGGCTTTAGAAGTAGTTTCTGAAGAAAGTTTGTCTCAAAATGCTAGAAAATTAGGAAAAATATTCCGTGACGAATTAGGTAAATTCATCGAAACTTCAAACATTGCTACTTTAGTAAGAGGAAAAGGATTGTTGAATGCCGTTGTAATTAACGATACCGAAGAGAGCGACACAGCTTGGAACATTTGTGTGCGTTTAGCTGAAAATGGTTTATTAGCAAAGCCAACACACGGAAACATCATTCGTTTTGCGCCACCTTTAGTAATGACTGAGGAGCAATTAAGAGATTGTGTTTCGATAATAATTAATACGTTAAAAGAATTCGAAAAATAAAATGGAGCAAAATTTAGAATTAAATCAATTGTCTAAAGAGGCTTTAAGAGAAGCTGCAAAATGGACATTTTTCCTGTCAATTATGGGTTTTATTGGTGTAGGATTAATGGTGCTTGCTGCAATTGTTATGACTATAACATTATCAACTTTACCAGACGAAGTGAGTAGTTTTGGTTTTTTTGGCGCAATGAAAAATTTCTTATCATTATTTTATTTGCTAATGGCTGTGCTTTATTTTTTTCAGATTTATTATCTTTATAAATATTCTTCAAGTGTAAAAACTGCGCTTCAGTTTAACGATAGTAATTTATTAGCGGATGCTTTTGTGAATTAAAAAATCACATCATAAATTTTTAGGAATATCTGTTATTGTTATACTTTCTTTATATTTACTAATAATTATAGGTGCTCTTATTACAATGGTTGGTTCAGCAGCTTTTTAAAAGTAAAATCATAAAAAAAGAAGCCATCTCAAATTTAATATGAGATGGCTTCTTTTTATTTATTGTCTTGTCCTGAAATAGCGATACACAAATTTCATCGTTATGGAAAACCTTCAAGAAA
>Ga0255098_1000362_pt1 | contig 13118 bp, 13 predicted proteins | sample Colum_Atlam_RepC_2_FD_188440 | JGI IMG/M metagenome (GOLD analysis project Ga0255098, IMG submission 188440) | Freshwater microbial communities from Columbia River, Oregon, United States - Colum_Atlam_RepC_8d | ecosystem: Environmental > Aquatic > Freshwater > River | place: USA: Oregon... | reverse complement strand
TTCTTTATTAGTTTGTGTGATAAATATAAATTTGGGTTTTTAAATAGTTGTTTGGTGTTAATTAAGCTTAAATGTTTAATTCTCAATAAATCTTGTTATTCATTAAAAATGAAAACAAAAAAATGGTATAATAATATCAGGCATTTATTTTTTTAATAATTATACTGCTATTTAGAGTCATGTTTACAATTTCTTTCATTTTACAACAATAGTGCTAAACTCAAAATGAAATAATAGTTCAATTTTTATAGGACAAGACACAAGCATAAAAAAACCTCTCCATTTGGAGAGGTTTTTTTATGTTGCTAATAAAGATTATTAAGCTTCGAAAGGAATTACAGATACATATGATTTGTTTTCCGCTTTCTTTTGGAATTTTACAACTCCATCAACTTTAGCATGTAAAGTATGATCTTTACCCATGTAAACATTTTCACCTGGGTTGTGCTTAGAACCTCTTTGTCTAACAATGATGTTTCCAGCAATAGCAGCTTGACCACCATAAATCTTAACGCCTAAACGTTTCGATTCTGATTCTCTACCATTCTTTGAACTACCGACACCTTTCTTGTGAGCCATGATGTTATATTTTAAATGTTATTCTTCAGTTTTTGGTTTTTTAGTCGCTTTAGCTTTTGGCTTAACTTCTTCAGTAGCTTCAGTTACTTCAACTTCAACTTCTTTTTTAGCAGCTTTTTTCTTAGCACCAGTAGCAACAATTACTTCAATTAAAATTTGAGTGAATGATTGTCTGTGACCATTTTTCTTTTTGTAACCTTTTCTTCTTTTCTTTTTGAAGACAATTACTTTATCACCTTTTAAGTGTTGTAACACTTTGGCTTCTACTGAAGCTCCTTCTACAGCTGGGGCGCCTAAAGTTACTGTTCCGTTTTCATCTAATAAAAGAACTTTATCAAAAGAAACTTTAGTTCCTTCTTCTGAAGCTAAACGGTGAACATAAACCTTTTGGTCTTTGCTTACTTTGAATTGTTGCCCTGCTATCTCTACGATTGCGTACATAACAATGATTTTAGTTAAAAATTTTAAGGTTGCAAATATACAATAATTTATAAATCAAACAACTATTATGGTAAATAATATTATAGAAAAAATAATTTCAACATTTTTTTTAATTTAAATTACGTTTTATTGTAACATTATCTCGAAATTGCGTCTTATTAAAATTATATCAACAAATTAATAACGTATGAAAAAATCTTTAATGGCTTTAGGAACTGCACTTATGCTTGGCGGAACTGCTTCAGCTCAAAAAGTAACATTCGAAGAGTTTGATTTAGACAACGGTCTTCACGTTGTACTTCATCAAGACAATTCAGCTCCAGTAGTAATCACTTCGGTTATGTACCACGTAGGAGCAAAAGACGAACAGCCAAACCGAACAGGTTTTGCTCACTTTTTTGAACACCTTTTATTTGAAGGGACAAAAAATATTGGCCGTGGCGACTGGTTTAAATTAGTTACCGCAAACGGAGGAAACAATAATGCAAACACTACAGATGACAGAACTTATTATTATGAAGTTTTCCCTTCCAATAATTTAGAATTGGCAATATGGATGGAATCTGAACGATTAATGCACCCAGTAATCAACCAAATTGGTGTAGATACGCAAAATGAAGTGGTTAAAGAAGAAAAAAGACTTCGTGTTGACAATCAACCTTATGGAAACTTGATTAAAGCGGTTAAACAAAACATGTTTAAAGTGCATCCATACAAATGGACAACTATTGGAGAAATGGAACATTTAGATGCTGCTACTTTAGAAGAGTTTCAAGCGTTTAACAAAAAATTCTATGTGCCTAATAATGCTGTTTTAGTTGTTGCAGGTCAATTTGATAAAGCACAAGCTAAAGAATGGATTACTAAATATTTTAGTGCAATTCCTAAAGGAGCTCCAGTTACACGTCAAAAAGTAGAAGAAGCACCTATTACACAAGAGTTTAAAGCTTCGTGGGAAGATCCAAATATTCAAATTCCAATGTTGGTTGCTTCTTACAGAACGCCTTCAATGAAATCTCGTGATGCTAGAATCTTAGATATGATTTCAACTTATTTATCAGACGGTAAAAGTTCTAAATTATACAAAAAAATTGTTGACGACAAGAAAATGGCGTTACAAATTGGAGCATTCAATTACAGTCAAGAAGATTATGGTATGTATTTAATCTATGGTTTACCAATGGGTACGAATACAACTGAATCTATTTTAAAAGAAATTGATGAAGAAATAGTAAAAATGCAAACAGAATTAATTTCTGTTAACGATTTTCAAAAACTTCAAAACAAATTTGAAAGTAATTATGTAAGCAATAACGCTTCTGTTGAAGGAATTGCAGATAATTTAGCAACTTACTATATGTTGTATGGTGATATCAACTTAATTAATACTGAGATTGATATTTATCGTTCTATCACAAGAGAAGAAATTAGAGAAACAGCAAAAAAATATCTAAACTCAAACCAAAGAATGATTTTAGACTATGTTCCTGCTAAAGACAAAGCTCAAAACTAAGATTTGAAGAATATGAAAAAATTTATATATATCGCAGCCAGTTTATTTTTGACAATGACTATGCAAGCACAAGATAGACCACAACCTAAAGCAGGTCCAGCTCCAACAATTAACATTAATAAGCCACAAAGTTTTGTGCTTAAAAATGGTTTAAAAGTTTTAGTGGTAGAAAATCATAAATTACCTAGAGTTTCTTTCAACTTAACTTTAGATAATCCGCCTTACGCAGAAGGAACTAAAAAAGGAGTTTCTGATTTATTAAGTTCAATGATTGGTAACGGAACACAATCTGTTTCTAAAAATGCTTTCAATGAAGAAATCGACTTTTTAGGAGCTAATATTAATTTTTGGGATTCAGGTGCTTCTGCAAATGGATTATCAAGATATTCAAAAAGAATTCTAGAATTAATGGCAGATGGTGCTTTAAATCCATTGTTTGTTCAAGAAGAATTTGAAAAAGAAAAAGAAAAAATAATCGAAGGGTTAAAATCTGAAGAGAAAAGTGTTTCAGCAATTGCAGGTAGAGTTGAAAATGTTTTAACTTATGGTAAAGAACACTATAAAGGTGAATATACTAGTGAAGTAACATTGAAGAATGTAACATTAAATGATGTTATATTGAATTATAACACATACTTTGCTCCAAGTAATGCTTATTTGGTAATTGTAGGTGATGTAAACTTTAAAGATGTTAAAAAAGAAGTTGAAAGACTTTTTGGAAAATGGAAAAAAGCAACTGCTCCTCAATTAACTTATTCGGATCCTAAAGACGTTCAATACAGTCAAATTAACTTTATTGACGTACCAAATGCTGTTCAATCTGAAATCGCATTAGTTAATTTGTCTAACTTAAAAATGACAGATAAAGAATACTTTGCAGCTCTTTTAGCGAACCAAATTTTAGGTGGCGGTGGAGAAGGAAGATTATTCTTAAACTTACGTGAAAAACATGGTTGGACTTACGGAGCATACTCTTCAATAGGTTCAGGAAAATACATTAACAAATTCCGTTCAGGTTCTTCTGTAAGAAATGTTGTAACTGATAGTGCTATTGTAGAAGTTTTTAACGAATTGAAAAAAATCAGAACTGAATTAGTTTCTGAAGAAGATTTAAAAAATGCTAAAGCTAAATATATTGGAAACTTTGTAATGCAAATTGAAAAACCTTCTACTATTGCGGGTTATGCATTAAACAAAGAAACTCAAGGTTTACCAGAAGATTTCTATGAAAACTACATTAAAAACATCAATGCTGTTACAGCTGAAGATATTAAAAATGCAGCTAATAAATATTTCTTAGCTGACAAAACTAGAGTAGTTATTGTAGGTAAAGCTGGTGATGTTTTACCAGGTTTAGAAGCAATGAGCAAAAGAGAAAAATTACCTATTTTCTATTTTGATAAATACGGAAATCCAACTGAAAAACCAGAGGTTAAAAAACCAGTTCCTGCAGGAGTAACAGCTCAAACTGTACTAAATGATTATATCAAAGCTATTGGTGGTGAAAAAGCGGTTAAAAACGTAAAAACATTAGCTGTAATGTCGGCTGGAACTGTTCAAGGAACACCTTTAGAATTAGTTGTAAAAACAGCTCCTAAAAAATTAGGTGTTGAAATGAAAGCAATGGGAATGACTATGATGAAACAAGTAGTTAATGACAAAGAAGCTTACATGGTGCAACAAGGTCAAAGAAAAGATTTCAAAGACCAAGAGTTAAAAGATATGCAGGCAGAAGCAACTACTTTTAAAGAATTAGGATTGTTAACTGAAAAAGGAATCACTTTAACTGGTATTGAAAACATCAATGGAGCTGATGCTTATGCTATCAAAAATGGAAAATCTACTTATTACTATGATGTAAAAACTGGATATAAAATTGCTGAAGCTAAAGAATTAGAGCAAGGTGGTCAAAAAATGACACAAACTACTTACTACCAAGATTACAAAGATGTTAAAGGATTAAAATTCCCTTACAAAACAATCATGAATGTTGGTATTGAAATTGAATTAATTACTACTGAAGTTAAAATTAACGAAGGGGTAACAGATGCAGATTTCAAATAAGAATTTAGATTAAATTTATAGATAGCGCTCAAGAAATTGAGCGCTTTTTTTATTTCTTACTAGAAAAATATACACCAACTAAAACAATCATTGCGCCTAATAATTGAATTAACGAAAGCGTTTCATTCATAAATAAATAACCTAAAGCAAACGCCACAACGGGGATAATATAAGTTACCGAAGAAGCAAAAACAGGTGAAGACAATTGAATTAGTTTAAAAAATAAGATATTCGAAAATCCAGTTCCTACAACACCTAAAATAGCAATAAAACCTAAAGAAGTTTGTACTTTGCTTTCATGTATAATATCGAAAAATCCTGTAAAATATAAGACTATCAAAGCAGGAAAAAACATAATTAAAAAATTTCCAGTACTTATTGTTAATGGTTTTAAGTCGGATAAATATTTTTTAATCAAATTCACATTGATGCCATAAAAAACAGAAGCAATTACAATTAAAATAGCGTAATAATAATTTTCAGTAGTGTTTTCTCCATTTCCAAATAATACTAACAGAGCGCAACCTATAAATCCGATAATTACTCCAAATACTTGCGTTCTATGAACGTTCATTCCGAAAAATAAGAGTCCAACTAATAATGTATTTAAAGGAGTTAATGAGTTTAATATTGAGCTAATAGAACCATCGATTTTTGAAAGTGCAAAAGCAAACAAAAAGGCGGGAATAAATGTGCCGCATATAGCAGTTAAGGCAATATACTTCCATTTGTATAATGGAATTTGTGGTATTTGTTTAAACCCAACAATAATTAAGAATATCGCAGCAAATAAAATGCGTAAGCTTCCCAATTGAATTGAATTTACGCCTTTTAAACCTAACTGCATTAAGATAAAAGAACTTCCCCAAACACAACCTAAAAAAACTAATAAATACCATTTTGTCGAATTGTTTTCCATAGCATAATTTTATCTCTCAAAATTCAGGCTTTATTTTTAAAATAGCACTATGAATTTTTGTAATTTTGCAATGCCTTTATTCAGAGGTAAATAATTTAACTTTTACTACTATGAAAAATTTGAAAAATATCGGATTGGCGCTTTTAATCATGCTTTCTTTTGCAAGTTGTAAACAAGAAAACAAAGAGGTAGCTAAAGAAGAAATTAAAAAAGAAGCGGTTACTGAGGCTGATTTAGCCAAAATGCAAACAGCAAGTTTTACGATCGATGGAATGACTTGTGCAATGGGTTGTGCTAAAACAATCGAAAATAAATTAGCTGAACAAGCTGGTGTTGGACAAGCTGTTGTAGATTTTGAAACTAAAATTGCAACGGTTAAATTCGACGCCGAAAAACAATCTTTAGAATCGTTAACCAAAACCATTGAAGGTGTTGCCGGCGGTGATTCTTACAAAGTAACGGAATCGAAAAAAATGTAATAAAAAACGCCCTGAGAGAATCAGGGCGTTTTTTATTTCCACTTTAGCGTTTCCATAATTCTTCGCATATCTGCTTTTAGGTATTGAGCAGCTGGTAAAATAGAATCAAAATTAGGTTTTGCGTAAAAATAAACACTTCCTACTATAAAGTTTTTTGTACTATCGGTGGCGTAAAATTGGGCGTTTGTTGCGGCATTTCCACCTACTTCATAGAACATTCCATATACTTTTGTCTTTTCGTTAATAAAAGGTTGTTCTATGATGTCATCGGCTTTTACAACATGATTATAGGTGAGTGTCTGAGCATCACGTAATAATTTATCAATGTCATTATTAACCGATTTGTGTGTCAAATAAATTGTGGCTTTCATTTTTGGATAATTAATTTCAAAAGCGCACGATTTATCTTTTATTAAAGCCAAATCATTTTTTTCAAAAGTAAACGTACAATCAGAATTCAATTTAGAATATTTTGCTTTTGGATATTCTAAACTCAATTGTCCTTTAGGTTTAGGGATTGTTTCGTCTCCACAGGAAATCATCCCCAAAAACAAACCTAAACAGCTTAATTTTACTATATTTTGTATCATGATACTATAACGTAACTTTTATTTGTTTTATTCTTCGCTTGTCAACATTTTCGATGGTAAAAATAAGGTTATGAAACGTTATTTTTTGTCTTTTCTTTGGAAAATTTCCAGAAATTTCGAGTAAGAATCCAGCTAATGTTTCTGCTTCACCTTTTTGTTTTTCAAACTCATCTTCGTCTACATCTAATATTCGATAAAAATCTTTTAAACTAATTTTTCCTTCAAATAAATAGTTGCTGTCGTCAATTTGTGAATAAATTAAATCTTCGTCATCAAACTCATCACTAATATCGCCCACAATTTCTTCCAAAACGTCTTCTAAAGAAATAATTCCCGAAGTTCCACCATATTCATCAACAACAATTGCCAAATGACTTTTCATGGCTTGAAAATCTTTTAATAAATCATCTAGTTTTTTATTTTCTGGAACAAAGAAAGGTTCGCGTAAAAGTGCTATCCAATTAAAATCTTCACTATCTATGTGTGGAATTAAATCTTTAATAAATAAAATACCTTCAATTTGATCAATATTTTCCTTGTAAACAGGAATTCTTGAATACCCTTTCTCAATAATTTTAGGCATTATTTCTTTAAATTCATGTTCAATATTCAAAGCAAATACATCAATTCGAGGACTCATTACTTGTCTAACTTCTGTATTACCAAAGGTTACAATGCCTTCTAATATTTTTTGTTCTCCATCTGTTGTGTCAGATTGCGAAGTTAGTTCCAAAGCTTGTGAAAGTTGGTCGACCGAAAAATTTCCTTTTTGAACGCTCAGTTTTTTCTCAATATAATGAATTCCATTTCGCATAGGAACACTTATAGGCGACAATAAATTGTTTAAAACAGTTATGGGAACAGCAACTTTTGTTGCAAAATCCATGTTGTTTCGATTGGCATAGATTTTTGGCAAAACTTCTCCAAAAAGTAAAATAAAGAAAGTAACCAAAACTACTTCAAAAGTAAATCGCAAAGCAGGAGATTCAATTTCGTTGAAAAACCTACCACTAAAAGAAGAAAAAATGATAACAACGGCGATATTAACAAAATTATTAGCGACCAAAATTGTTGCAAGTAATTTTTTTGGCTTTTCTAATAACCTTGAAATAAGCATTCCTTTATTAAAATCTTTATTTTGAATCTCGTCAACATCTTTTTGTGACAGAGAAAAAAGGGCTACTTCTGATCCTGAAATAAAGGCAGAACATGCAAGTAGCATAATTATTGCAATTATTCCAAAAATGAAATCAAAATCTATCGTGTGAAGTAAACTGGCAGGATCAGGATCCAAATTTTATAAATTTAGTTAAACATTAAAATCATCTGGAGCACTTCCTGTAGGAAGGGATGATTTACTTAAATCAGTGTCTTTCTTAGTGGTTAAAAAAGTAAATTCGGTAACTTGAATTTCTGTAGTATATTTTGTTGCACCATCTTCAGCTTGCCACTGACGTGATTTTATGCGGCCTTCAATATAGATTTTATCACCTTTAGAAAGGTATTTTTCACAAATTTCGGCTGCTTTATTTCGAACAACAATATTGTGCCATTCAGTAGAAGTAATTTTCTCTCCTGTGGTTTTGTTGATATATACTTCGTTGGTAGCTAAAGGAAAACGGCCAATACAATTACCTCCTTCAAAGTAATGCATTTTTACTTCGTCACCTAAATGACCTATTAGTATGACTTTATTTAATGTTCCGTTCATGGCTTATAATTTATAAGAGTTAATCAAAAGTAATAATTTATAACGAATTAAAATAATTTGAGGTCATAAAATTATGAATTACAATAGGAAATGGAAGTTTATTAATTTCGGAAAGTGGTTTTGAATCAGGTAATTTCACATTAAAATTTAATTGAAAAAAACGAATATGTAAATTTTGATGGGATAATTTATGTTGAATTATTTGAGGATTTAGTATGATAATCTCATGAGCTTTTTGATTATAAAAATTCATTTCGGCACATTGATTCATAACATCAAGTTCGGATACTAGTTTGTTAGTTTCTATTAGCGGAAATTCGTATAAATTTTCCCAAATCCCTTTTCCTTCTCGTTTTTGAACTATAAAATTCCCGTCAACATCTTTTAAAATTAAATAATTAAAAAACTTATTGGTTACCTTGGTTTTTTTAGTTTTTACAGGTAATTGTGTTGCTTTGTTGTATTGCAAAGCAGCGCATGAAGATGAAAAAATACAAGAATTACAATTTGGATTTTGAGGTACACATTGTAAAGCGCCAAACTCCATGATTGCCTGATTAAAAAGTGCAGGGTTGTTGTTTGGTAAAACTTCTTGTGCTAAATTTTGAAATTCCTTCTTAGTTTTTCCATCCGAAATGTCGCTATCAATATTAAAATAACGACTCAAAACTCTAAAAACATTCCCGTCAACAACAGCTACAGGTTCGTTAAATGAAAAAGAAGCAATAGCAGCAGCTGTGTATTCGCCAACTCCTTTTAATTTGATAAGGTCATTGTAGTTGTCAGGGAATTCGCCATTTAATTCGTTGGCAATAAACTTTGCAGTAGCGTGTAAATTTCGAGCTCTAGAATAATAGCCTAAGCCTTGCCATAGTTTTAAAACTTCTTCTTCTTCGGCTTTTGCTAGGTCAAAAACAGTTGGAAATGTTTCTGTAAATGCTAAAAAATATGGTAATCCTTGCGCTACTCTTGTTTGTTGAAGCATGATTTCTGATAGCCAAATTAAGTACGGATTTGTGGTGTTTCGCCAAGGTAATTCGCGCTTATTTTGTAAATACCAATGAATTAAAGAGTTAGAAAATTCCATGTTTTTTTATTGAGCAACAAAAATAAATCTTTAGTAATTAAAATTTAATCAATTATGATTGATTTATTGTTTTTTTAATTCTTATATTTGCAAACTCAAAAAAATACACAATATATTAAATACGAAAGAAAATGACGAAAGCAGATATCGTAGCGAAAATTTCAGAAAAATTAGGTCTTGAAAAAGGAGATGTTCAAGCAACTGTTGAGACTTTTATGGAAGAAGTAAAAAACTCATTAGAAACGGGTGACAATGTTTACTTAAGAGGTTTTGGTAGTTTTATCATCAAAACAAGAGCTGAAAAAACAGGAAGAAACATTTCTAAAAACACTACAATTAAAATCCCTGCACATAACATTCCTGCATTTAAACCTGCTAAAGTGTTTGTAGAAAGCGTTAAAGAAAAAACAGAAGTTACAGTATAAAAATAAATTATTAATCTAAACACCAACATGTTATGCCAAGTGGTAAAAAAAGAAAAAGACATAAGGTAGCAACTCACAAACGTAAGAAAAGAGCGAGAGCAAACCGTCATAAAAAGAAAAAGTAGTTTAAAACTACTTTTTCTTTTTTAGAAAAAAGTTCATTGAAATTAATCAATTCAACATTGATTATCGGGAAAAATCCTGTAAAATTATTATTTAATCCATCTGTGAAAATGTTAGATGATGGATGTTAGATGAAGGATGAATTAAAAACAGCCAGCATCAAAACACCCAACACCCAGCACAAACAGATAAAAATGTACCGCATGAACAAAGAATTAATTATTCGATCAGGTTCAGACGCTGTAGATTTTGCCTTATTAAAAGATGGAAAACTAATTGAATTACACAAAGAAGAAGAAAAACAAAGCGATTTTGCTGTTGGTGATATTTTTATTGCCAAAATACGCAAACCCGTTGCTGGCTTAAATGCCGCTTTTGTAAATCTAGGTTCCTTCATTGATGAAATTTATTAAACTTGTAAGCGCAGGTAAATTAAAAGATTATTCACTCAAAAATTTTCCTTTTGAAGCTGAAATCAACAAAGACGGATCAATTATGGATATTTTAAGTCCAAATCAGTCGATTTTAGTTCAAGTGGTAAAAGAACCTATTTCTACAAAAGGTCCCAGAATTAGTTCTGAGATTTCTTTAGCAGGAAGATACGTGGTTTTAGTTCCTTTTTCAGATAGAGTTTCTGTTTCTCAAAAAATAGAATCTAGAGAAGAAAAAGATCGACTAAAAAGACTGGTTCAATCCATTAAACCAAAAGGATTCGGTGTTATTGTGCGAACAGTAGCCGAAGGCAAAAAAGTAGCCGAACTTGATAAAGATCTACAAACCCTTCTAGAAAGATGGATGTCGATGAGTCGTCGTTTACAGACTGCACATCATCCATCCAAAGTTTTAGGAGAGTTAAACAAAGCCTCATCTATATTAAGAGATGTATTTAACGATACATTTACTTGTATACATGTAGATGACGAAGATTTGTATTTAGAAACGAAGGAGTATTTGCAAGAAATAGCTCCGGATAAAGTGTCTATCGTAAAACACTATCAGTCTAAGGATCTGCCTCTTTTTGAGAAATATCATATTGAACGACAAATAAAAACGTCTTTTGGAAAAACAGTTTCCATGAGCAAAGGTGCTTATTTAATTATTGAACATACCGAAGCGTTACACGTTATTGACGTTAACAGTGGTAATCGTTCAAGCAAAGCAACTAGCCAAGAAGATACTGCACTTGAAGTTAACATGATTGCCGCAGCAGAAATAGCTCGTCAATTAAGACTTAGAGACATGGGCGGAATTATTGTGGTGGATTTCATTGATATGCAAAATCCAGAAAACCGCAAAGTTTTATATGATTTCTTAAGAGAAGAAATGAGTGACGATAAGGCCAAGCACAAAATCTTGCCTCCTAGCAAATTTGGATTAATTCAAATAACTAGACAAAGAGTCAGACCAGAAGTTAATATTAAGACAAGAGAAGAAGACCCTAACAATGAACATGGGGAAATTGAAGCTCCTATTTTAATTGTTGACAAAATTGCAACTGACCTTGAACGCATTATAAAAGACCATAAAAAAGTTGTACTTAACGTGCATCCGTTTGTGGCAGCATACCTTACTAAAGGTTTTCCATCATTACGTTCGAAATGGTTTTTCGAATATAAAAAATGGGTGAAAATTATACCTCGTGACGCTTACACGTATCTAGAATATCACTTCCTTGATAAAGAAGGAAATGAAATTATAGTAAAATAATACCGGGATGTATCCTGTAAAATTAAAAACCGCTTTTCGAAAGATTAGCGGTTTTTTTGTGTTTATTGCTCAAAAAAGTGTTCCCACAAATTATACAGTTTTTTATTTTTCTCGTTGTATGTTTTCTTAAATTTTAATACTAAAGTATCTTTATCTTGAGTTGGGTTTTCGTAATAACAAATCCATTGATCAAAACTATTGTAATCATATTTTTTCAATTCTAAACTAACCTTTTTTATTGGAAAAATTTTATTATTTACCCATTTAAATATAGATTTTTCATTTGGGGTATACCATGAACCTCCATATTCAAAATAAATTATATTATTCTTTGAATCAATATTTAATTCATCACAGAAGAAACTACCTGATTTCACAAACTTCTCTTCTTTTATATCAAATTTGTAAATTGTATTTTGCTGATTATCATTCATGTTATGATGTCCTTTTATTAAAAGTTCATTATCATCATCCATGTTTAAGTTTTGAAAATTAAAACTCAAAACATCCCAGTTGTAATCGTCTGATTCTATTCTTTTCCATTTTTCATCATATTTATAAAAATAAATATTTTGTGTTTGCCAATTTCCATAAATGTCAAGAGCGAATACATCACTTTTATTTATAAATCTCCCAATAACTACAACTCTTGAAGAATCAGAATCTATTATTGAATCTAATGGATTGATAATTTCATTTTCTTTTAATTGTAAAATTTCATCATTGTATGAATTTAACAGACTGTCAATGTTTAGCTTTTCATGAAATAAATTTGGCTTAAGAATAATTTCTTCAATAGATTCTCTTGGATTATCGCCTTTATTTTGATAGTTTTTAGATGAACAAGCATAAAAAATTATAATTCCAAAAATTAGAAGTATACTTTTAATAATTATTTTTTTCATTTACTTTGAAACTGATTACTAAAAACTGAACACTGATTACTAAAACTACTCCAACTCATATTCCAATCTCACAGTAATTCTTGCCGTTTTATTTTTGCTATACGTATCATTGTTTCCGCCATAGCTATCTTCTTCTGTAGAGCCTTGGCCTGTAATTTGGAAAACGCCCATACTTGCCGATTTTAATTTCCCTAAATCGCCATCAGCTGTTTTAACGATTTTTTGAGCACGTTCACTAGCATCTTTTGACGCATTTTGAATCAAACTATGCTTTAAACTTGGTAAATCGGAATAGGTATATTGAATAGAATTTGAAGATAATTCAATTCCTGAATTAATTAATTCAGAAGTTTTACTAGATACTTCTTCAATTCGTTTCATTAATTCTGGATTCTTTTTAGCCGAAAATGAAATCGTTTGGGTAGCTTCATACCCGTCAAAAACTTGTTCGTATTTTGTTTGGTAAGCTACTTCTGAATTTTCAGTTCTAACTTCTCTAAAACGCTTGTTGAACTGTACCGCTCCAAATGTAAATTCGTCTTTCTTAAAACCTTTGCTCAAAAAGAAATCCGATA
>Ga0255098_1000357_pt1 | contig 13245 bp, 11 predicted proteins | sample Colum_Atlam_RepC_2_FD_188440 | JGI IMG/M metagenome (GOLD analysis project Ga0255098, IMG submission 188440) | Freshwater microbial communities from Columbia River, Oregon, United States - Colum_Atlam_RepC_8d | ecosystem: Environmental > Aquatic > Freshwater > River | place: USA: Oregon... | reverse complement strand
ACTACAAACAGTGAATCTAAACCTGAACCCGAACCCAAAAAGAATATTTTATTAGGCTATATCTTCGAATTTATAAAACAAAACATTCTATGGGTCATCGTTACTATTGTTATATTATTTATAACAAATCCACTAGAAATGATAGTATTATCAAACTTATTTAGTAAATTTACAAATGCAATCAATACCCTAGACTATAAAGAATCTATATCAGCACTATGGAAGATTGCAGGTTTATATGTTCTCATCGACGGTATTCATATGTTAAATAGCTACTATGACAAAATAAACTACCCTAAAATGGAAAAATTCATTCGATTCAAACTAGTAGACGCGATATTCAAAAATATCGAAGTCAACTACGAGGATGAGAATATATCAAACACCATTTTAAAACTGCTAATGATTCCCAATACCGCAGTATCGTCTACTCAAAGCTTCATATATATGATAGTTACATTTTGCATAACAGTTTTCGCTATATTGACTTACATAATGTACCTGAATACACAAATCGGCGGAATCATGGTTTTCTTATTCGCCATATTCCTTTTTATCTACTACTATGTCCTAATAAAAATAAAAAATAAATCGGAAGAGAGAGCAACAGAAGAAAAAATATTAATGACGCACATCGACGACGTGTTAAGTAATTCATTGAGTGTAATTGCATGTAAAAAAGTAGAACAAGAAAAAGATTTCCTAGAATCTAAACACAATGTATATGACGAAAAACACGAACATCAAATATGGTACTCATCCAAGGGAACGTATTTGTTTGCCTTTTTCATAACAGCTATACTCATATTATACATATACATCATACTTCGGTTTTACAAGGCTAAAAAAATAACAAGCGAGACAACCGTAAAACTAGTCGTGATTGTCTTATTTTTCATTCGATACTTAAAGTCCACCGTATCTAGAACGGTTCACATTGTTATCGGGTACGGAAAACTGGCAGAAAGCGAAGAAATCGTCCAAAATATATTAAATACTATTACGCCAAATGGGAACAAAAGCGGAATGCCTGTCAATGGGCAAATCGAGTTTAAAAATGTATCATTCAACTATGGTAGAAAGATGGAAGGCGGCGACACCGAGGGCAAACAAAACTCAAACTCATTAGAGAATATTTCGTTTAAAATAAATCCTCTTGATCGTGTTGCGGTCATAGGAACAAATGGAAGCGGTAAATCGACCATCGTGAAACTGATTATGGGATACTATAAAGTTTCAAGCGGGCAAATATTGCACAACGGTGTAAATGTTTTGGATATTAACCGCGAATATCTGCGAAGCAAAATAGCGTGTGTAAATCAAAAAGTAGTTCTCTTCAACCGTTCTATTATCGACAACATATGTTACGGAAATAATATACCGAAGGAAAAAGTAAAGCAGATTCTTCGAGAGTTACACGTCATGCGTGTATTTAAAAATCATCGCGAAGGCTTAGAAACACTAGCCGGATTACATGGTTCAAAATTAAGCGGTGGTCAGAAACAAATTATATATTTGTTGCGCTGTTATTTGAGTAAGAAACCCATCGTTATTATGGATGAACCTACCGCCGCAGTCGATACGAACAGTAAAAAGTACATCATGAGAATGATAGATGAAATGGCGAAACAATCCACGCTGATTGTCGTAACACATGACGCAGAATATGCTGCTTCATTTCCCACCAAAATTTACATGGATAGCGGTAAAGTAATGAAATTCAAAGGCGCAAATGACAGCTCGATGCCGTATGACGAATATAACAATTTTTCCTTATAGGTTGTGGGTGCCGCATTAAACACCCGTCGACCCAAACCCTCCACTGCCGCGTTCTGTCACCCCCAGTTTCTCTTCGCCGTTTACAATTTGTACCATAAATGGCTCCAATGTTGGCGAACATATTTGAAACATACGCGTCATCGGAGGCATATACTTTACGATACTCTCTTTTGTATCCATATTCGCAGCGTTTATGTTGTCAACCACCGCCATGATTTCACCCCTATACCCGGAGTCAATAATACCTACCGAATTGGATAAGCGAAAAGGGGTTTTAACAATACTGGAGCGAGGATATAAGTAGTATCCGGATGGGTATGATTTTTTGTAGGCGGTATTAAAATGCGACATGGAGCATTTCACGCCGAGAGGTGCGCGAAACGTCATGGGGGATAATCGATTGTCGGTATATCCGTAGGCGTGGTCGGTATAGTCGAATGGGGTAAAAAGGTCAAACCCTGAATCGGGGTATTGCGAATCGTATATTTTTTTGTTGTGCGCTTCTACTTTTTCTTCGTACATTTTTACTAGTTCGTCGTATTTAGGGTTCTCGACCGAAGAAGAGGTAGATTGTTTCATTATAAATAATTTTAGAATATATGCAGGTGGCTTTACGACTGTGTAGTCGGTGAAATCGGAAGAACTCATTTTTTTGGAGGGTGGAGATGGAAAGATATGAACTATAACATTATATTGGCGATAACTTTATATTATTTTCATAGTTTAAAATAATATAATAATATATATGGATGGCAAGTGCACAAGAGTACTGCGAAAGATGTAAACAGCACGGACATACACAAAATAGATGTCCACGACTTAATCGGCAACGGGAACGGCAACGGGAACGGCAACATCAGCAACAGTTTTACCCTGTTATGGGAATGCATCCTGGTATGATGATGGCGATGCATCCGGGAATGCATCCTGGTATGATGATGGCGATGCATCAGGGCGTGCATCCTGGTATGATGATGGGAATGCATCCGGGCATGTATCATCACGAACAACAAGATGCGGCGCAAGATTTTCGCGTAGAGTCGCATTACGCAGTTCCCGTTGCGTTGGATGAAAACTTCTGGTACGGAATGGGTATTGAAGATATCAACCAAGTCATAGAAAATGTTTACCAGGAATATCGTAACTTCATGTTTGGGAATATGATGCAAGGCGGTCTAGTAGATAAACTACCACTAACTACAGAGTTATGTAAAAAACAAAATCTCGAAAACCCGCAAAGCAATTTCGACATGGGTCTGTGTTTTATCGCAGTGGGCATAATAAGTCGCATTTTACATAATAAATGTAGAGTAATGTTAAAAGGGAAAACCGGTTTATATTTATGCGCCGATATATTAAAGGTTGCAGGTGATTTAGAAAACCAGACAACGGATGACATTGACCTTGTAATATTGGCGAAACACGATTCCGATGATGATTTTACGAGGAGAGTATTTGCGCAACAGGTTGGGGCATTTATTATGGTGTGTCTTGAATATAAGCGCGAGATGTCAATTCAATCAGCTTTTTCTCGGGCGGTAGCTGAAGGGAATCAAAGACTTACCTATAGTTGCGTTGATGTAGTGTTGAGAGGTCCGGGAATATGCGGGAAACACCTGGAGTCTAAAAATGTGAAAGTCAGTTTAGGTGACACGGCGGCACCGAGAAAGAAAATAAAACTAGTCGATATAACGTATTCCACGTATGACCCGGTGATTGATAAATTATATAGTCGTGTTAGACGTCACAATATTGGCGGGGTTCTTAGTTTTTTTTATTTGCACGTGGATGTCGCTTTGATGGAGTATGTCTATATTATTTATAAAAACGTGAGACAGTGTCGCGAATTTGTTGCGAGTGGTGCGGCAGTAGAAAGGTTGCAGTTACAAGAGCATCCGGAAGAGGAACCACGCGCGCACTGTGACACGGCGGCGTGTTTTTTAAGTAGGTTGACGGATTTTGAGCAAAAAACAATGTTTAAATTTTCAAAGTCGGCATTTTTGTGTGCATCTGTTATTGCCGATTTACCCGAGTACGAAACCGCTGGATTGCCCGCGGATAGACTAGAACATATAAGGAAGAGAATTGTTCTTATGCAGTTGCGTAAACTGTCTAGGTATGGCGTGATATCTAAAGTATTCTCTTCTACTTTGTCCCAATCCTATGATGTTTTGAGTGAAATGTTGGATGATGTTATTTTACAACAAAGGAGTAGAGACGAATTTGGGGGTGTAGAAATGCACAAACACTTGGCGGGGCGTTTGCGTGCTTCGGAGTTACCCGCAAAAGAAAGAATGACGACGCGGTTTTTAACACCGATTAAACGATTCGATTCCAGAAGTGTTCCTGCATTTCAACTACGACAGATGATTCCGGAAGAGTTGGTTTCCCCGAGGTCGCCTGGAACGTCGGATTCATTGACGAGTAGAGGGCATCTAAGTGGATCTGAAAATGAGCGAACAAAAAGGTGGAGGAAAAAACACAAAGGGTATAAACATTTGACTATAAAACAAAAAAGAGCACGACAAAATTTTCTAAAAAATAGAAGACGGATATTCGGACCGGATGAAGGTGTGGAGGGTGTCGCGGCAGAAGCAGAAGATGTGTCGCCATTATTTAAAGATATGACTTCTAGTGATAGTGGTGTATTAGGGTTTAGAACACCGATGTCAAATATTACTCCACGTTCTGAGAGGAGTGGCGATGATGGCGATGGCGAACAACAACAACACGATGGAGGCGCTAAAATGCGACACAAGAGGAAGAGAAATAATACTAGGAATAAGAATAATAAAAAGACGAGGAATAATAGAAAGACGAGGAATAAGAGAAGTACGAAGAGAAGTACGAAGAAATGAATATAGTAAAAGGTTAATATTTATAATATTTATAATATTTATAATATTTATAAAAAGTCATCGCAATGAAATATGTTTTTCGAGGTGCAATATATAACTTTTTATCTATTTTTGTATTTGCTATAGTTTACTATCTTATCAGGAAAGAAATGGATGTGAATGAAGATATGTCACGATATATCGAGCCGCGATTCCCAGATGTATTATTTTTGGCTACAACTGTACAAGCTGGTGTAGGATATGCATTGGTTACTCCTAAAACTGACTTTGCAAAATATACCATCATGTTCCAACAATTTTTCATGATTTTTACCAACTTAATGTTGTTCTACTTTATTTCTCTTTAATTATAAATATAAATATAAATATTCCTACTAGACATAGCATAGCATAGCATAGCACAGTGTAACATATAACGTACTGTATGTAAGCGTTATATATTGCGATGAATGCGATGAATGATTGTGAGGAGAATCTAAACACACGTAACACATGGCGGTCTTAATACATCACATGGAGGACAGTTCATGTAGTCCGGAGGAACAATACCGACAGCTTTGGCTTGCTGCCATGTTACAACATCTGAGTCGCATCCTGTATGTGACAACATTGGCGGATAATGTTGCATGCATGCGGGTGTGGGAAGATTATTCTTCTTGGAAAGACCGCCGGCGCTTATATACAAACCCTGCGACATCATTTGTCCACTAGGGCTAAAGTTATCAACGCTTTTAGTTGTTGGGCGATAAAACAGTTTCTTTTTGGTACCGATGTATATATATCTTCCTTGGATACAGTCGCATCGGTTGTCGATTTCGCAACAAACGGGGTTTTGGAAATTACATGAACCGACTTTTCGTGTTATATTCTCGACATACTGCCCCTGTGTTTTTGTCTCTCGATAGGCATTGTCGTCATCTTTGACCCATGAGTCGGGGTAAGTTCCGAATAAGATACCCTTGAAACGCTCTTCCAACATACCTCGCGTATTTTTCGTAGATTTTTTAACGACACTTGGATCATTGGTGCAACAGTCACCGGAGTTGGATATATATAAAGGATATTTCCCGAGAAAACCGCCGCTTCCCATGGGCGTGTTACCGCGATACCGGGTTCTTGTAACATTCGACATCATTCTGAACTGACCTACGCCGCCAATATTGCGGAGAGTTCCATTTAAGGCGAAACCTTGGTTGCCGATACCGGAGATAGGGTCAGCGCGCGGATTTCCGCCTAAATTGGTTTTTCTTTTCAAAGTAGCGATTGACATTCTTATTCTTATAAATTACACATACAAAAGAATTCTTTTACTTTCATCTTTATCTAAACACCGCTTAAGGCACCAATATAGAGAGGTGTAAATAAATGGACCGGCTACTTTGTCGTAGTCTTCTTCATCTTTGATTTGTTTTCTTAGAAAAATATACACACACAGTTGTGCTAGACTATGGTATATCGATGAATAATAAATATCGATTGGTATTTTATCGGGCTGGTCGCCTAGACCTAAAGCGAGACCGGGTGGAATAAAAGAGTGGGGTTTATTATATTGAATGGGGTAGTCTACCGTGATGTTTTTGGTTTCGTCATCTATTTTAAAAACTTTGTCGTCGTTTATGAAAGAAAAAATGATATTGTCGATAACAATAAAATCTTCTAAACTAAAAAAGGGAATAGAGTATCCCTTATTTCGCAAAAATGTTAGTTGGTTTCCTATATTACCTATGAAGTGAAGTATTATATTATAGTTTGTCCCTTGTTTATTTCCCTGTTTATTTATAAAGGTTGTTAGAGGCATTACCGAATCGGCGTTGAATTTCATTTTTATTTTATCGTATAATGCTTTTTTGGTTTTTTTGGTACCTTTACCTTTTGCGTCGAAAATAGGTGTCATATTAATTTGCTTACTGTGGATTTGATGTTCGCTATGATGTACAATATTTTCATTTATAGAATCTAAAAGCAAACTAGTCGACTCAATGGTATACAAATTCTCTTTTAAAAGAGAAATTTTTGTACTTCCTATCTTGAGGGTTGGGTCGGATTTAATATTTATTTTTTGTTCGGGGTCCATCTCCGTGATAGTTAGTATATGGTAGTATAAAATTACATTATAAAAATAAAAAAGTGTTAGAACATAAAACACACATATGGTTGATTGTGGTTGATTTTATACTTACCTATTCCTTACCTATTCCTTACCTATTTTATGTAGAGCGCTGTTGCTTTACTCATCCTGCTCTTCTGGGTCCATGTTGCAGAGCTGTTCGGGGTTGTGTTGCTCGCGTTCCTCGCGGCGTTCGTCGTCTGTTGTTGCCGATGCCGTGTAGCGGGAAAGGGCTCGTGTTCCTTCGCCGAGGTCGATGCGAGGTCTTGCTGTGGTGCGTGCTCCTCCATCAGAGTAGCGGTTTTCCGGCTTTTCGATGGTGCTTGCAGTGCACTTCCAGAACCACGGCTCATCGTACACCACCTTGATTTCCTCTCCATCCAATAGCTTTTGGCGAGTGTCGCGAGCAAGTTGGCTTCGCACATTCCAGTTTCTCAGGTGGATGTAGACGGTGCAGAATCGCTCACCGTTCTTGTCGGTCTTGTGAACGGTATCGATGCGGTCAATGAATCCGATGCCCAACTCCCTGAATGTTCTGAAAACAGCGCGCTTGGTTTGTTCTCTGCGGATGGTAGGAAAGGTTCTGGGAATGCAGATGCTGGGTTGTGTAATTGGGTCAGTGTCTTCGCCGTAAATTCTACGTGCAACCTGCTCGCCATATTCTTCCTTGAAGGACTCGTAGTAAGCATCACGGCGGTTATCGCGGCGGTCATCGCCATCGCGAGGAATATAACGCTCTTCGTTGTTGTGTCTGGGAGCACGGCGGTCATCACGGCGGTCATCGCGAGCATCGCGAGGAATATAACGCTCTTCGTTGTTGTGTCTGGGACCACGGCGGCGGTCATCACGAGAGTCACGAGTGTTAGTTCTGGAGTCGTAGTTGTTGGAGGACATTGTATTGACGGTCTGTATGTAGCTTTGTTTCTGATTATACTGCATATGATTTAAAGGATTACTTTGACTTCAATTTTCTGTTTGCGGAAAATGGGCAAAAAATATATAAAAATAGTATATTAGGACATACGGACATACACACAATAGGATGGAACAGTCCTTAGATAATCCTTACTTGTTAGCAGATTTGACTGATGAACAAGAAGAAGACCCACCATCTCCAAAATTAATAAATATAAATAAGTCTATAATGAATGAAATAACTTCCTTTTTTAAACTAGATAATTTATTTACATGCATTCATAAAGATGAAGGGAAAGAGTATAAAAAAAATATATCTATTTCCAAAATAATTATGGATAATATTATTGATAAAAGATTAGGGTCAGTAACATACCATTATGGAGATAAAAAATCAGCCAAAGCTTATCATACATACGACTACCCCGAAATATACTATGGGAAAAAAATGTATAGCAGTGTCACTCAATGGCTCAAAGAAGAATTTTATAAAAATATATAACATAACATAGAAAACATCTCTATGTTATGCTCGGGAATATATAGATAAACCGTCACCACTACTGTCACACATCATGTTGCTGCCTCCTACAAAGTATATAGAATCCTTGTTTATTTTATTTATAAGCAGCGAAAAAAACTTGCTGTTAGGAGACAAATAATATAACTAAAATATCTTTATATTGGTTTTTTGTAAATACTATATAAACTACTATTTAAAAAATAAATATAATAATAGTATAGAGCACCCAAATAGTTAGTTAGTAGATACGTCTTTGTAAGATATTTTTAAATGAGTAAACGAAAATTCAATGAATTGAATGATATCATTGATACTGCTTATGTTGTAGCGGATTATAGTGATAGTAATAGATGTTATGATAATACGGCGGAACGTGATGTTATTAGAAGAGACGTGCAGTCACAGGAACCATATCGTGTTGGATTTTCTAGCGGTAATTTATTTCGTGGCGATAGAGGCGATAGAGGTGATACAGGTAATACAGGTAATATTTTTTTAAAAAATTCGCAAAGTGGTTTCCAATCCGCAAATAAGACAAATAGTGAAAAACAGGAAAAATCAGAAGTAAATAAAATAGTTTTAAATGATGATAACTTTCCATCACTTGGAAGTAACTCAACAAAGGTAAATAAGCCATGTTCCGTACAAAATAAATTGGATTTTAAAAAGGTTGTAGAAAAGAAACCAGAAGTTGTTAATAAACCTGAACCGAATGTAAGTACTATGGGGTATAAAAAGTCGAACTATAGCCAATATTCAGTGTATCAGGAAATAAGAGAAAAAAGTGAAATGTTTGCAAAGTGGAAAATGGGAGATGATGTTTCATCTGATGATAATATGGATGATAACTATTATTAGCACTGAATAACAATGAATAACAATGAATAGATTCAGATAAATAATTCGTAAAATCTAAACTAACTATTTAACTAATTAGTTTAGGTTGTTGTATAGATTATCTATATTAGTATAATTACAAATAATAATGGAGGATGAATATAAGTCAGATAGTGAACATGAAATAGAGGATGAATATGAAATAGAGGATGCAAAAGAACCTATTAAAATACCCGAAATAGACTACTCCAAGATGTTTAAAGAAGTTACTGTATTGAATAATATAAAAACATATATAACGTATATTAATACCGACAATGAAATCGAAATAATTCATCAGAAAAAAATACATCTCACCAACGATGATAATATCGTAATGCGACATCAGTTAATAGATGTAATAAAAAATAGTCAAAAGAAAAATAAGGTAAAATATAAGTTGATATCTATTATGGTTTATAACATTCATGTAACACCGGAGTCTTTGCCGGAGTATATTGAAAACCCGAATGACTTTATATCTCTTTATACTCTTAATCGAATTGACTCGTTTGAGTTAAAACCGACGCTTCGATTACTAAAAAAGTACAATGGTATTTATTTTTTCTTTTTTGAGTGTCCAGAGCAAGCAGCGGAACCGGAACATACGACACTGTTATCAAAACAAGAGTTAATTACTAATGGTTTTATTAAAAATAGAAATAACACCACAAAAAGAATACATATACATAGTTCACAAAAACAAAGAAGACAAAATACAAATGCAAATGCAAATGCAAATGCAAATAAGAAGACAAGACGTTACGACCGGTATGTAAACCTTTTGTAGTTTTATTTGTAGGTTTATTTGTAGTTTTATTTGGTCGGTCTAATTCTATGGTCGGTGTTACAAGAATAACTTCATTTGAAACATACTTAAAAATAATAGTCCATTATATATTATCATCAACCTTCGTGTAATAAAACACAGCCTTTTCCATCAATGCAACCACGGGATATGTCTGCTTCCCCCGTTTCTTCTCTTCATTCGCTCATTAAAGCTTTAGATAATATTGCTTCGAATACTATTTCGGTAAACTATCAGTATGGAGAGAACAACCATCTCGAGTATAAAAGTGTAGATATATCTTTGGTTACGTTGCAGGAAAAGATAACGCAGTTTAGTTTTCAGTTAGTAAGAACAAGTAGTGAGACCGGGTTTTCAACCGTCGCAAAAGAAACAAGAGACATTTTGAGTATTATAATGAACGGAATTAAAACATTCGATAAAGGCAGTGATGACTATAATAAGTGTATTGATATGGGTGTTATAATGTTTAAATTGTTAGCACAAACGCGTGATATTATTTGTGGGAAAGGTGAGTACGCGCTTTTTTATGTAATGCTTTTGGAGTGGGCAAAAATCGATTTCGGATTTTTCGAGTATGTTATTGAAACACTTGTGTATGATGTCGAGGGCGAAGGTGGCGATAAAAATTCAAGGCAGCATCCTCTTGGTTCATGGAAAGACATGAAATATTTTTTAACGTATGTGAAAGGACAGATGCTTAATGGTTCGATGGAGAATGAGATGGAGAATAAAAAGAACAGTGACCTGTATACAAGATTTGTTGACAAAGTTGTACATCTTATCAATCAACAACTTCGCATCGATGCACAAGAGTTACAAAATAATGGAAGTCGTTTTTCTCTAGTAGCACGCTGGATTCCGCGCGAAAAGTCGAAAAAATTCGGCTGGCTTTATTATTATCTAGCGATGAGTTATTCACAACACCAGATTCCGCACGACACCACGCATCCATCCTATGAGCGAGCAGTAAATCGTGCATTTATGGTTTATCGCAAAATCATTTCCGCGCTGAATAAAAAACTGGACACAACCCAAGTAAAGCAGTGCGATGGTAAATGGGCGGAAATTAACTTCGACAATGTCACGAGTATTACCATGCATAAACAGACGAATTCATTTTTAAATCTTAAGAAGAATGGCAAGACTACCCGCTGCGAAAATGACGAAGACCGCGACAACTGTAAAAATAATTACGAAGAATATTTAAGAAATGTAGTCGATGGTAAAAGTAAAATAAAGGGGAAACGTGTTTCGATAATTGACTTTGTAAAGAGTGCCGTCGAATGTATTACAAAATGCTTGCCATGCGAGTCGCCGGTTATTACGACCCTGAATGAACAGTGGAAGAGTAATTCCACGCAGAATGGCAACCTTGGCAACTTTATAGCGATGGCGGATGTTTCGGGTTCAATGATGGAAGATAACTGCAACCCGCTTTATTCGGCGATTGGGTTGAGTATTCGCGTGGCGGAAAAATCCATACTTGGTCAGCGCGTCATGACATTTTCGGAGCGCCCGACGTGGGTTCAGCTAGGAGTGCAAGACTCGGATACATTTGTGAAACAGGTGAGTAAGTTGAGGACATCGTCGTGGGGAATGACGACGAACTTTTATTTAGCGCTTGACCTTATACGCGAGGGGATTGAGGATAATAAGCTCCCGCGTGAAGTTGCCGAGAATTTGGTACTGGTTGTTTTTTCGGATATGCAAATGAGTAATGCGTCGGCGAGTATGTGTGACTTGTCTGCGAGGGAAACACTATTTGAGAATATGAAACAAATGTTTGCAAAAATGGGGGAACGATTATATGGAGAACCGTGTAAAGCACCGCATATTGTGTTCTGGAATTTGCGCAAAACAACTGGATTTCCGTCATTGTCGACGGACCAAAATGTATCGATGTTGTCAGGGTTTAGCCCGGCGCTTTTGAACGTCTTTTGCGAAAAAGGTGTTGCGGGACTTCAGCAATATACGCCCTGGACTACATTGGTGAATTCGCTGAACAATGATAGATATGTGGGATTTGGGCGAGTATTTAAGCAAGTTGTTGGATTCTAAGATATTTGATGCGGGGTTATATAGGGGGTTATATACGCGTTAAAATATATACCATATAATAATTAAAAAAAATATTTAATTATTATATAATAACAACAAATGCGTAGTATTTTTTCGAGAGTTATAAATGTCATTATTTTAGCGATTATTTTGACTTATATTGCCGCAATGAAAATGAAATGTGGATATTGTACCGACATTCCCGAAACCGGTTATGTGACTACTTTAAGTACCATTATTTTAATTCAGGTTCTTTTGTTTGCGGTGTTTCCAAACCAGGCTCATTCTTTTATGGTGTCCAACAAATGGGTAATTTTGATTTTGATGGTAATAAATGTAGCCAATATGTTATACCTTTACCGCTTTATTGGAAAAATGAACGAGTCGCAGTGTCGCCAGTGTTCTAGCGAATGGAGACGCACTTTTCTTTATTACTATTCTACTTTCGTTCTCATTATTTATGCTATTAATATCGTTATGCTGCTTGCAATGTTTCCATATATTTTTAGTTCGGTCACTAGACATCGCAAGCATTAAAGCGTACAAGCATTAAAGCGTTCTAGTGTTATAGTGTTGTAGCGTTGTAGTGTTATAGTATTATATTTATTTCTACTTCTAGAAAATTGAAGTAGAAATATTATTCTAATATGAATATAGAATCAAAACAAAACACACGAACTTATCAAGTTACACAATGTCCGGACACGATGAACAGCCTTCCCAGAACCAGAACGCCTCCAACGATGATGTCGCCGATCTTATAATGTTGGCTTCTTCGGCAGAGTTACCTAACAGAAGAGGTCGCGACTTACTCGACTATATCTATGGAAATGGTATATCATTCGTACCACTTAGATTTGGTGGTGGTGGTGGTGCTGGCGCATTCGGTGGTGGCTTTCATGGCATCGAACCATCCGCGGCGTCTATTCTTGCTCGTTCGCTATATGACCGATGCCCCGTTAAGCGGGTTATCTCCGAAGAAGAACACGGTCAACTTGTCGAAAAGAAGTTTACTAGCTCCATGGTAGAGGAACTCAAAATAAATGGAGCATGCGGTATTTGGCAGGTAGACTTCGAAGAAGGAGACGATATCATGATTCTACCCTGTAACCATGCATTCAATGCAGAAGCAATTACCAAATGGCTCAAAGAAGAGAAAGCGGAGTGCCCCATTTGTCGCTTCTCTTTCAAGTCAAAAGAGGTCGTTGAACATCAAGCGCAAAATTCGGAAAATTACGGAAGCGATGACGAGGATGATGACGATGTCGATGAATACCAAGAACCACCCGCAGACGCACCCGCAGACGCACACCAAGAA
>Ga0255098_1000356_pt1 | contig 13282 bp, 14 predicted proteins | sample Colum_Atlam_RepC_2_FD_188440 | JGI IMG/M metagenome (GOLD analysis project Ga0255098, IMG submission 188440) | Freshwater microbial communities from Columbia River, Oregon, United States - Colum_Atlam_RepC_8d | ecosystem: Environmental > Aquatic > Freshwater > River | place: USA: Oregon... | reverse complement strand
CTATAGGTGTATATGGTATATACCATGCTGTACCTAAACACTTTTTTCTCTCAGGATCCCAGGGCTTCTTATTTTCTAATTCATCCATATACTTATTAAACTCATCTAATTGACCATCCTTATAATTCTTTTTAAAGTCTAACCAATCTCTATAACCTAACTTTTTAGATGCTTTTCTCCTCTGTTCTGCAATATGTCTAGATTCTGTATATAAATCAGGATACCTCTCATGTGTTGTATTTCTATGACCTATCGCTAACCTATCTACCTTAATCTCACCTGTTTTAGTAAAATGATAAATTGACTCAGTTGTAGGTGATGAAAACCTATCACTTGTTATAGGTTTATGTATTCCATAAGATTGGTCATCTAATAAAATATGTTTTACCCATGTAATGTTATTCTGTAAAACAAAGTGTTTTCTAAACACATTAGCTACATCCATAGATACCCAGGGGTCTATATTAGAAAAACCTACATTTAAAAATAAATGTCCATCATCTTTTAAGACTTTCTTAATACTCTCAGCAACATCATTTAGCCACTTTAAATAAGAATCTCTTGGTAGGTCGTCTTTATAGCTACCATACTTGATGTTTAAGTTATATGGAGGAGATGTAATTACACAATCTACAGATTCCTTATCTCTTAAATTCATCCACTCTATACAATCTTGTAGAATTAGTTCATATGCCATTTGTTTGTCCTTTCTAAAACAAAGTTCTCTGTCTTATATTATTATCATTTAACCATACCACTTCCTCAGTCCTACCTCGTCCACTATTCAATATCACTTTTAAGGGTTCAAACTCTAACCATTTAGCCTTATTCGTTTCACATACTATTACTTGACCTTCCCTATTCTTACACCACTCACCTAAATGAGTATAGTCTATATTCTTACTCGACTCTTTGTATGATTTACCCTCAGTTTCATATGGAGGGTCGATGAACCAAGTAGCTGATTCATTATCTATATTCTCATAAGAATCTTGTTTAATAGTCCAATGTCTTATATGTCCTACTTGTCTAGCTATTCTTCTTTTAGTAGCAGGATTCCAGGAATCAGCTCTATCTAGATCAAATCTCTCAGCTGAATAAGAGGACATTTTACTTGTAGGTACAGTCCTAGCTTTAGCTAACCAAAACCCTATTAAATTTTTAGCTTCACTACATAGATCAGGATAGTCATCTAAGGTTTCACCTTCAGCTAATAAAGGCAATCCCAAGATTTCTTTATCTGATACCTTTATAAGATAGTCCCATATACTACAAATGACATCATATTTATCTACAAGCCTAACTTGTTTATGTGGATAATGTAGGGAATAGCAGGCAGATCCAGCAAAGGGTTCTATAAGTATATCGTGTTGAGGTCTAGGGTAATGTTTAGCTAAGAAGTATTTACTACCAAAATAACTAAAAAAAGGCTTTAATATCATGTATAATCTCCTTAAACAGACTATACATATTATATGAGGTTTATAGATATGTTTAAGACAACTCAAATAAACAATTTTGTTATCACTGATTTTATCACAGATGAACAGTATAAAAAGATTTTAGGTGAATATCACGATTTAGAATGGGAAATATCCTTATCCGGAGGATGGTTTCAAGCTATTCTATTTTGTAATAAGCTAAGTGAAATATATCAATTACCTTATGCTTATCTGATGTTTAAAAATGAGAAGAGTGAAATTGAGGTAGAGGATACAGGTAAGAATGGGATAAGATTACCAAGTCCTAAGTTAGAATTAGATTTAGAGCAAGATGAATTAACAGAAGAAAATGATAAGGGGACTAAGTTTAGAGTATGGATGTATTCTGAGTAATATTTCCTTAATAGTTATTGTATAAGAAAATAAAAGGAGTCAATATGCTTAGAAAAAAAGCTACAATGCTTGATATTGTAAAACCTTATGAAACAAAAGCACCGGAAGATTTTGTAGATAATAAGCTATCTGAGATGGAAGACTATATTCTTAATTCTGAAATTGACAATGAATACTTAGTTCGTGTTGGTTTATGGTTTAGGAAAATGTTTTATTTTATTATCCCTAGTAAAAAAGGTGGAAAAGCAACAGGTGTTCCTTTAAAAAGCAGAGAAAAATTAGTGCCTTTGTTTGAGGCATTAAATGAAAGATTTGGTCAAGGTCAAGTACCACCTCAAACTTCAAGATTTGTATTAGCAAGAACAAAAGATGAAAGATGGTTATCTAAAGCTATTTTTGGTTCTACTAAGTATTCTTTATGGCATTCAAAAGATAATATTATTAAAGAAATTATGGCGGGGCAAACCCCTTTTGCTCAGAAAGTTCAGATGTTTCGTAATATCGCACCATATCTAGGCAAGATAGGTTATATATGGAATTTACTTAGCGATGTAAATGGTCGGGTCGAATATTGTAAAATAGTGAAAATATTTAATCAAATGCCTCTATTCTATAGTCAGAGAACTGAAAAGTTCTGTAATCGCAGTAAAGCTAAATATGATTGGGTAAAAGTAGAGCTTCCAGTAAACGCTAAATGGTTAATACTGTTAGAGTCTTTCATTAAAAATCAGTACCTCGAAATACCAGAAGAATTATGGAAACCCTATGAGAATGAAATCAAGTCATACGCTTGGGGTTTTAGGTCTTGGACTACTAGAAAAATTGACGCAGCGTCCAATCAACCAAGCATGGAAAATATAATGTTCCTAGCTAGTCAACTGGGAAGTGAGGGTGCTAATAATCAAGGAGATGCTTTCTTTTTTCATTATGACACAGATCCCAAAAATTATATTATGTCAGCAAATGACTTTCTATATAAATATATGGATGCTTTTAAAGAATATGAAGCAAATCTTACAGAAGAAGAAAAAGCATCAGGTATGTCATCCCTTAATCCCAATTCTTATTTTCCTTTTGATCTTAATGAGGTACTTTTGAATATTCCTAATTTAAATTTCAAAATTAAAAGAGTTGTTATGAGAGAATCATGGTACGATATTTATATTGAATAGTGCTTTTACACTTGCCATACAGCTATTAGCATTCTTATATCCTGCCATAATAGCTACTTCAGACCATTTAAGTCCCTTTTCTCTTAATTCAAAAGCAACTAATCTCCTATCTACACGACTATTAGGTGTTAAGATACCTTTATTATCTCTTAATTTATAAAACCAATCTCTTAAAGTTCTATATGGAACTCCTAAGAGTCTAGCTATATCCTTATGCTTCATACCTAATTTTGCGAGTAGGTACGCATAGTCTACCATACTGCTATTTTTAGGCTTATTTAACCCATTTAAAACCTCCCATTTATATGCTTTTCTCCTAGCATTCCTCTCATTGACCCCTAATAGCTCTGCTATCTCAACCCATTTTAATCCTTGTGCTTTTAATTCATATGCTGTTTTCCAACCTACATAATCAGCTTTCATTCTTTATTGCCCTTATCGTTTCATTTATAGAAGAGTACTCAGATTTCTTATCGTTATACTCTAATACTATATTTGTAATCGTTTTTCCCTTATAGGATAAAGTCATATTATACATTGTATATCCTACTTTAAAGTCTACTTTAAATACTTCTATATTAGGTGGGTGCATCTCTTTTGTATTTTTTAATAGGTTAGCCCCTAATTGACTTTTTAATATACGAGGTAAAGTATTTTTACTGTCATATGCTTGTATAGTATTGTTTATACCTACTCTATCTATCATTTAACTTTTCCTTTAAGGTTATAAAAATATGAATCCACAAGATCAAAGACGGTTATTTGAACAAATCTTTAAAGAACATACTGATGTTTATTCTATTGTATTACTACCAAGTATAGACTATTCAAAAACACAAACTACTCACCAAATTAGAGTAGAATTTAAAAACACTAAAGGTCTAGCTGTTCTGAATGCCTATATAGATGAAATTTTAATAAGAGATTTAGTAGTCTTATCCCATAATGGAAATATACCTAAATCAGGAGAGTATAAAGGAGGTTCTCTAATTGAAAGATTAAAGACTTTTATATTTAAAAAAATTGATAGTACTACTGTGAGTGAAATATCAGAATACTGTAAAGATATTTGATATTTATTTTATAAATCTCTTTTTATAGAATACATTAAAGAGAAAATACTATGAGAGATAAAATTGCATATTTAGAATCTAGAATAGCTAGATTAGAATCAAAACTTGCTGGGTCTCAAGAGATTGACCCTAAAGTCCTAGCTTTTATTACTAGAATCAAGGATATGGCACCTGAGTATTACCCACAAATCAAAATAAAATTATCTAAACTTACTAATGTAAAAAAGAATGAAGTCGTTTTAGAGATAAAACATACATATCCTTTAGAGATTGATGTTTATATGAAACTCACACCACTACAAACAAGTACGGGACTTTACGATGCAGACTTTTTTAACAGTCTAGGCAAACTTATTTTTAGTGAAATTATTGAACTTGAAGTAGGTGATTTTTTATCCTTACTCAGAAAATTAGATGAGACCTTTTTTTAAGGTTTAAAATAATCTATATGTGTAATAAGACCACTTAAACTATCTGAGACTAACTTGAAATTATTGTCTAACACAGATAAATCTTTAAGAAATTGACAAACTGAACGAACTTGACTTTTAAGATTCACTATATCTAGTAATGTAGGTTTTGTTGTAATAGTATCTCCCTCAAATGTAATATCTACAGAAGATAAACTTTCTTGTGTATATAACTGATCCATAAACACATTTAAGTGAGTAATCATATTTAGCTTTACTGCATATTGTAAAGACCAACACTTGTCATATTCCATAATAGAATGAATCATCTGTCTTAGATTAAACAGATGTGTATATAATGCTTCATTTTTTGTTGTCATAAGAAATCCTTTCTTGTATATCTATCTATTATAGGAGGAAATATAATGTGGTATGTTTATGTTTTACAATCCCAACAAAAAAGATTTAATAAATGGGGTAAAGAATTACCTGGTTTCTATTATGTAGGTTGCACTACAGATTACCAAAGACGATTAAGACAACATAATGGTGAAATTGCAGGTGGAGGTAAATATACATCCCAATATAGACCCTGGATACCTAAAGCTGTTTATGGCACTTATCCTAATAGATCTATTGCTATGAAAGCTGAGAAAGCTCTTAAATCTAAAAGAGGTAAAGCTAGAACTGAATGGACTTTAGAAGATAGTAAATATTGTTGTGGTCTAGGTACAGAACATGAATGGGTTAAATCTTTTACTTAGTAGGATTATATATAGGTGTACCTATCTCTCTCATTTTTAGATTATCATTGAAAAAATCACTTACTCTTTGAGTAGCTATATTTGAATAATTTACATCCCTATCTATACTCATTGCTTTACGATCATTTTTAATAGCTGCGATTAAGGTTGACCCTACACCACCAAAAGGGTCTAATACCCAATCATCTTCATCTGTAAATGCTAAAACACACCTTTCAGCTATCTCAATAGGATATTGACAAGGGTGTTCTGTTTTCTCAGGGTGATTATGCTTTACATTAGGTACATCAAAAATACCCTTATCAAACTCATCTGAGATAAATTGCCAAAAGTCTGATGGGTTTTTACCTAAAGGGTTTCCACTAAGCTGTCCCTTTTTAGCACCTTTAAAGTGTCTTTTACCAGGATACTTAGATGGTACTCTAATAGGGTCTAAATTAAAGGTATAGTCATTAGTTTTTGTAAACCATAAAATAACCTCATATCGACCTGAGAGTCTTTTCTTACAATGTAAACCATGATCAAAATGCCAAACGATACGATTTCTAAGCTGTAAACCTAGTTTCTTACAAATAGGATAAAAATATAGATCTAAGGGAAAGACTTCCCCATTATCTACAAAATTTCCTACTTGTAAAACTAAACTCCCATTAGGTTGCATAACTCGAACTAATTCTACAAGTATAGATTCTTGCCAGGATAAGTAATCTTGTAAAGATGTCTGAGTTTCATATGACTTGCCTATATTATAGGGTGGAGATGTTAAAATCAGCTTAAAGCTATCACTTGGTAGATTTTTAGTTTCTAGCAAGGTGTCATTAGTGGCAATTACAATTTTTTGATTAGCATCAAATTTATCGGAGATTTCAAACATTCAAAGGATACCTTTATTCTAGGGATACCCTTTATATATACAAATAAAATTTAAACAGTTTGAAACAAATTAGCATATCTACGATGTGTTTTATCCACAGGTCTTAACAAACCAGCATCTACTAAGGGCCAGAGATATTGACCATAAAGAGCCCTTCTATTTCTAGGAGGGCCATAACTAAAAGCATGGTATTCATCTGCACTTAAAAGACCTTGAAATAATTGAAAACGAGTCTTAGGTGTCTTAGCTAACTTTAAAATCTTCTTAAAGACAGGAAGATTAAGATTTACAACCTTATCAATACCTGATTTAAAAACAATTTCTACATCTGATGAGACCTTAATCTTTTCATCTGTATCCTTTGTACCTAAGGTTATTTCATCACCGTTAAGAGCTAGATCAGCGGGTTCGTTCTTTAAAAGAACATACTTCTTCTCTTGACCATCATGGCGAATAAAAAGACGACCTGTAGTATTGGGTACTACGATCTCTATTGTAGAGTCATTAGGCTTTAATACCAAACCGGTTCTGATGTTAAAACCATTTACTTTTAACTGTGATCGACCCTTCAATTTAATTGCTTGGGTATTGATCTGATAATTTCCGACTTGAACAAGCATACTTAATCTCCTTTTCAGTTTGCCCTTCTTAGAAACATTGTCATTGCTTTAAAAAAATTGATCTGTCTGTAATACAAATCCTGAAACATTTCTTTTGATGAATATGTTATATGTTTTGCAGTATCTGTAGTTAAAAAATTTTCAAATTCTTCTCTTTCTTCTTCTGATACCATTTCATTTAACATACCCCTTTCATATACCACAGTTGTATATGGATTTGTAATGTGCCATGTAATTTCACCATCACTTTCCACTTTTCTTTCCCATTTCCAAGTTAAATGATCTATCCCTAAATGACCATTTCCTTCTAATGTAATTTCTATTTCAAAAGGGCCATCTCCTTTTACTTTTACATCACACCCATCATAAGTCATACTGTTTAAATCCTCCTCATAAAATACACATACCTCTAGGTGTAATTTACAGACATCATTTTCAAATGTGATATAGTTATATACATCTGAACCAATATACTCATCATATTCTTTTAAGGTCATATACCTATTGAATTTAATAAATTCATGTCTTCTTGAATCTAAAGATATTTTTGCTTTGAACATTTTCTTAATATCTCCTTTCTTGTAAGATGTCTTATATTATTAAACTAAGGATTTACACAAAAATGCCAGCACCCCCAATTATTTCTACAGCTATCCAAACATCAGCTCCTTTAACAGGTCCCGACTGGGTAAAAACTACTCAAGTCTTAGGTATCGCTATCTCATCTTGGCTTATTTCTTCTGTTAAAGTTAATAGTGTAGACACAGGAACTGCAGGTGTTGGTGTTATTACAGGTAATCTCTTTGTTTTACCAAATACAGCTATTATCACAGCAGCTTTTGCTGCTAATGGAAATGTAGGTCCTGATGTTCCTCTTATTTCTCAAGCAATAGCTACAGGTCTTAGTTCTATCCCTTATGTATACACAGGAGCTTCTCCACTTGTAGCTAATGGTGCTTCTATTGTTGCTACTACCGTAGCTCCTTTTCCTATATTACTAGCTACCCTTAATGCCACCTTTAATTCTTTTGCTATGCAACCTTTACCTAATATCGTTAATAGTTATGCTTTAGGTATCTCTAATTTATTCTTATCAGCCACAGGAACAGGGTTTATTGCAGGCGCCCCTATTGTTCCACCTGCACCTGGCGCAGGAGTTTCTGTTTGTAATTTGGTCTAGGGTATTTAAAATACCACATAAAAAACTCATGGTATGCTCTCATATCTATTTCTATACCGTCCATCTTATTATGGTTGCTTAGTATTATATCTTCACCTAATACTACTTTCCTAAATAAAACCCTATACTCACTCTTGTTCTCTTCTGATTTAAACACTTTCTTTAACCACCACTTATACATCTCTTTTAATTCTAAATCAGACATATCTACTTCCCCTATATACTTATCAAACAATTCAAAATTGTATGGGGGGTAAGTCATAACCTTGTCCTTTGAAAAATAAGCAAAATCACATTTACGAGAAAGATTAAATAAAGACATCTCTTCTTTAGGAGATCGAAGTATTTCTCCTCTTAAAAACTTTTTAAAATCTTCAGCTTTATCTAATAAGAAATCTAAATTCCCCATATTCTTCATAGACACCCCTAATACTTTCTCCAACCAGTAATTAAAGATGTACTTCTTATTATCGAACCCATTCTGATAATCCTTAATCATATCTATTAAATCACTAAAGGGGTCTTGGTCTAGTTCAAAAACAAAATACAAGTTCTTCTTAATTAAAGGGATAAGTTCATTATACAGCTTACCTTGTTTTTTAAAGTGATCTGATGGTGCTTCATTCCATTTAATATCTGTGTACATAAGCATAGGTAGGAACATATTTACTGGGAATAGAACATAGGTGTTATTTTCTACAAGTAATACAAGATCGGGTTTAGTTTGAAATCGGTAAAGATAAAAAAGAACTTGTTGTAGGACAGAGGCTATATTTTCTCTAAATTTGAGATCACAATCAGCTTTAGCTTCGATAAGGATAGTATATCCGTTATCAAGAGTTAATAAGCCATCACATTGGTGGGGTTTAGACCATTCTCCTCCGAGAGAGTTTCGGAGTTCATTTCTATAAACAGTTTCGATAAGGGATTCGTTATCTTTAGCTGATTCAATTTGCTTTAACATTTGTTTATTCATAAATAAAAGCCTTTATGGTATAGTGTTCAAGCTATATTATATGATGGAGATAAAATAAGATGATCATTTTAGATGCCCGTAGTGCAGAGGGTAATGCACCTACAACTAGCTTGCCCCATAGAATTATTGTAGATAGAACTGCTTATAAAGCAGGTACTTTATGTTTTGGGGAAAATGAAACTGAATATTTACTCATATCAGCTAATAATTCAAGAATAGCTTGGTCTAATGGCTATACCAAAATACACTCTATAAATAAAATCTCTAACACACCCGATGATGAAGGTTATTACACTTATGAGATAAACACCTATGATGCTGTTAAAGGTATATCTACTGACATTCCGGATACCTATTTTAAGTATCCTAATAAAGTGGTTTCTTTAAGTGATGCTTTAACAGGAATAGATTGTGAAATAGAAGAACCTAAATTTTGGTGGACTAGAAATGACACCTATAAAAAGAGATTTGAGTATAAAGGGGTTAAATGGGAATTACTTAAAGGAGACTCTGTCTCTAAAGTAGATTCTGTTAAAGAAGGACTTATAAAAGTTCCTAAAGGTGTAGTCGGTAATTTAAATGATGTTATTAAAATTATCCGTATAGGAAATGACTTAGATGATGCTAGTGCTTTTAAAACTACTTTAGTAGTTCAGTCTATAAATGACTATACTGATGATTGGTCTATGTATGATAGTTTATATGGTTTGGATGACTTCGCTATAAAGTTAAATGACTCTATACTTAATTCTGATTTAGGTCAAGCTGTATGGTTTTATAATATGACTTTAGGTATAAGTACTACAGGTATAATAAATATATATAATACAGTATATAATATTAGTAACATATATTACTATAGCAGCTATTATATTAATCCTGTTCTTAAAGAATATGAAGTCCCTTTATTAAAATTAAGTCAACAAAGATACTTAGATGTCTATTTTATAGACTCAGTTCTAGATTTACCCGTATCTATCGATAGTTTAAGTGCTTATGTGATTAAAGCTACAGGTCAAGTCTTCGTTTATAACCCTAATAAATTATATCTTATATTTGATGGTGTAGTCTTGACCTCAAGACCTATAAGTTTTATAGGTGGTATATCTTTAAATGAGTCTTTATCAAATGTACCCTATAAAAGTATAAGTCAAGCAGGTGTAGATAGAATAGATGATGGTAGTGGTCTAGATAATGGAGACCCAACAGGTGTAAGACCAAGTGGTACGGGTTATGTAACAGGACTTGAAAATAGGTATAACTTTATAGTGAGTGAATGGGGTCATGTAATAAGAGTCAGTAAAGTTAATTACCCTTCAAGAATACCCGATAGAATAAAGAAATATAGGGGATATTTAAGTTTAGTCCCATCTTCTGATTTATTTACAATCACTATAAACCCTTCCTTAAAGGTATTATTCTCAGAATTTGGGTTAAGTCTTAAATTTGTACAGACCACAGTTCCTTTAAAATCATGGTGTCCGACCCCTACACTTTATAGTAATATACCTGAACCCTATAATATCACCCAAAGTGGTACACTTAGTGTTATTATAGATAGCACTACTCATAATATCTCTATGACTAAAGGTAATAACCAATCTATTTCCGATTTGTTTACAAATATCTCAGGTATCACAAGTGAAAACGGTTATATAAAAATATCAGGTGGTAGTGAAGTATCTATTTTAGAAACATCAGATGTTTCTATCCTACAAGATTTAGGTCTTGTACCTAATACTATCTCGGGGTCAGGTTATGCTTATAACACAGGTCTTATGATAGAGGTAGACAGAAGAAATAAAAAAGGTGCATATGACTTTTATGAGACTGTCTTATTAGATAGTGAAACAGTCTCAGATAAACTCACAGCTTCTCCTTCACTTAGTATAGATTTTAAACCAAGAATAGATTTTAAAGGCTATGGAACTAATAAGTTCTTTAGGGTAGGCAGTAGAAGTCTAGTGCCTGATGAAGATGTTAAATATTACTTTGAAGAAAACCGTATTACCTTTATTAAGAAGAATAGTACCGTCAGTAAGATTATAGAACCTTCAAGTGTTTTATCTTTAACACCTGGTGTTTTACCTAACACTACTTCTATTACAGTATCTCAAGGGGGGATTAAACAGGTTCTTGTAGAGGGTACTGATTTTGATGTTAATACAAATGCTGGAACTGCTCGTTTATTCACGAAATTAGGGGGTTTAATTGATGAGGGGTATAGAGCTACTATCTTAGGCTCTAAATACACCTTAGAGAGCCCTTCCAGTGTGATTCAAGAGAATGATTGGATTTACTCTAATCAACAATTCTTTAAAGTTCTAAATGTAGATAATGATGAACTAACTTTATCAGGCACAGCTACCGATACATCATGGAAAGCATATAAAGGATATGATGAACCTAACCACACTCTTTTAAATGATGAATGCTTTATAAGCCTAGATAACACTAGAGATTTTGTTACTGTCTATAAACTACACAAGGTTGTAAATACAGTAAGAGAACTTTTACCTAAAACTAAAACCTCTAAAATTAAAGCTAGACTACAAGACCATACAGAAATAGATATTACTATCCTATCTCCTGTTTATGTAGGTATAGCTAGTGAAACTCTATATGTAGATATAACAGACCCTAGAGTTATGGAATATAGCTATCAATTAAAGGTAGGTGCTAATTTACTATATGTTAACACTGGTTTTACAATAGGCATAGATGGTAAAATTACCTTTGTAGCTACCGTAGATGAAACAGATGAGGTTTATTATATACCTTTACCTATGAACGACCCTACAACAGTAGAAATTAGTCTTATAGATGATAGTGAGACTTATCTTAATAGTGAGAAGCCTACATATTTAACTGAGGAAGTGCCTACAAGCGAATATGTAATACAACCTAGTGATGGTGGGATCAGCTTTTTAAAGCCTTTAGATGCTGGTATTTATGTGGAAGTATCATATTTTCCTAATGAGTATAATTTTACTTTTGTAGGTGGAGAAAATCCTACCTATGAAACTATTCTATTTAGTGTAAATAAAGAGGTGGCTACAGCTACAGAATCAGACCCTTTAATCTATACATTTAATAGTAATGACTATGAAACTGACTCATCTATAACACCTTCTGTGTTTGTAGGGTCTAGTTTATTAGGATATAATGGTTCAGCAACAGCTAGTGTAGATTATACAGCGAAAACGATTACTTTACCTGCATTACCTGATTTAGATGAAAATGGTAATTATGTACCTATCTATATTACATACAGTATAAAACAAACAGTAGGTGGGGAGACTACTTGTAGGACAGCTGATCCTATGTTTGTACCTTTATATCAAGTCTTAAAGGATTCTACCTCTTTAAAGATATATAGGGATTGTACTGATATTGTAAGTGTAGGTAGTGTTATATATGTACCTAATTTAATTTTTAAAGTAGCTAGTGTAAGCTATAGTAGTAGTACAAATATTACTAGCATTACTTTTACAAGTGGAGCTAGTGATAATTGTGGTGCTAAAGCAAATAATGAAACTACAGCTCTTGGTGTCTTATCTAATAATAACATCTTTGTGTCTTTATCTACTCTTAGTGGTATTACTCATAATATAGATGCTAAACCTAAATCATCTGAACTTGTTATAAACGGAGATTTAAGAGATGTCTTAAATAAAGGGTCTTTAATTTATGTAAATAGTGCTGATTATTATAGAGTAGATACTGTAGAACTTAATGGAGATAAGACTAAATCTATTATCACTATTACAGATAAACTTAAACCCTATAATGTAATCACAAGTGTTTTGGTTTCAGTGAGACCTGTATATACAGAAGGAGAGACTACTTTATTTGGTAAGGGTCCTTATTTAACAGATTATGATGCAAAAGTGATTAGATACACTAATGGTGTAGGTAAAGAATTAACAAAGGGAGTAGATTATACTATTGTAGAGGCTACAGGTGAAGTCAGATTATTGACTTATAGTGTGCAGCCTAATGTAAGCTATTATTTTCTACATAGAAGACTTAGTTTGTTATATCCTAGATTTATAGATGGTGTTCTAACATATCCTACATATAAAGCAGTATATGTAAATGTAATCGCTTGTCCTTATGAGAATAAACAATTATTAGTTAAGGCTGTGATACAAGAGCCCGATCAATTTGCAGTTAGAGTAGTATCTGAAACAGCATATGAGGGGGAGATTTCTAGTGAACTTGTTCCTGGTAATACAAGTGGTCGTAGAACTAAAAGTACTACTAAAAGTGGTAGGTCTTTAGGTTTATATGACGGACTAGCTAAAGACATTATAGCTAGAAATAAACTCTTATTTTATCACAGCCTAGTTAATATTTTAGAGAACTTATCAGGTCA
>Ga0255098_1000352_pt1 | contig 13438 bp, 10 predicted proteins | sample Colum_Atlam_RepC_2_FD_188440 | JGI IMG/M metagenome (GOLD analysis project Ga0255098, IMG submission 188440) | Freshwater microbial communities from Columbia River, Oregon, United States - Colum_Atlam_RepC_8d | ecosystem: Environmental > Aquatic > Freshwater > River | place: USA: Oregon... | reverse complement strand
GTTGCGCTCCTGCCCCCAGAAATCTTCCCCTGGCGCTGTGACAAAGCCCATCAGGTGATGCAGGGCGCTCGTTGCGTCAGGACGATACTGTACCGCGGTAACCCACTTGTCCTCCGTAAACGCCAGTTCTACATCGGAATAAACGTAGTCCAGGATTCCCGTCGCAGGGATTTCCTTTGGAGGCGCCGTGACCACGAGGTCAGGCTCGCCCAGTATCCAGTCCTTGCTTTCCTCATGGACATATTCTTCAAGAGGATCCACGGGTCCGTCACCACGTGGCGCCCCTGCATTGAACCAATGCACCAGCGTCTGGATATCTTCAGTTGCGATGTACCGAGCGGAAGCGGTGTGTCCGATGCTCGGGTCCACCTGCGCCGGAGGCATACGCTTGTTGAGCAGTACTTCCCGGATCATGGGAGACCATCCCAACAAGGAGACGTACTTGTCGATCGCGAACGGACCGACGCCGAACTGTCTGTGGCAGGACGCGCAATTCTCGATAATGATGGGAGCCACCTCGGTCGCATAGTCCGGGACCTGGGCAGCATGCATCTCCTTGGCCGGGTATTCGACCAGACAACCCGAGGAATTCTCTGTCGTGACGGTGTTGCGCACAGTAGTGCTCAGCAGTGCAGAAAGCGTGGCATCCAGCTGCTCGCCAACGGCCCCCTTATAAAACAGGGAGATTCGGTCCGGATTGAGCACCCTGACGTCTCCAACGCTGGTTATTCCCAGTGCATCAGAGATCAATTGACCATTGTCCTGCAGGATGGGCAGCGCGACATTCAGTTCCCGCAGCGCCTGCCGGTCCAGATCCTGCGAATCCAGCAGCAGAAACTCAATGCCCTGCTCGGAATAGCGATTGTGCAGTTCCTGATACTGCGCCAGCGTCGCATCCATGCCCTGACAGGACTGCGAATAGGACATCACAACAACGGCTTTGCGATGTTGATAACGACTTAACTGATGGAACTCCCCATCGCTATCGAGCAATGCGAAATCGCCTGTTCTGTCGAGAGCAGCACTTGCAGCTCCCGACGCCAGGGCGATGAAGGCTCCCAGACAAGATGCTTGAACTTTTTTCATGGCACTACAATCCTCTACATTAAGCAACGCAGTCAGACATCATGCTTGCCGTTCAACGCATTGGATAATTGCTTACATGCGGAGTGGCAGAGCGGCCGCGATTGCGCTCCGACTGCGTCAGGCCCCCCAGCGCAGGTCCTCCTTGATTGAATATGCCGCCACGCAGCACAAACTCAAGGTATCTCATTTCCTGATCCAGATGGTTGGTCTTGTCAGTAAACGACGCCACGGCACTTTCGATTGCTGCTTGACGATCCGGCACATCCGGATGGGCCAGCAAGTCACCGATCACCACTTTCAATACGGAAATGTTGTCCAGTACGTAGGCAGCTCCAGGATGGAAGCTGTATACATTCGGGGCAATCGCCGGCATGGTCGGAATATCAGTCGGCAGAGACATCAGGCTGCCGTGCGTGGGCGCTACCTTCTCCTGATAAAGACCGATCACCGCGGCAATGCCTGATTCCACTTCCGCATCGCTGGCCGCAAGAATAGTGGCTTCCAGTGCGGCAATCTGCAGCCACTGTGAGGCCCAGGTCAGGCCACTCAGCTGCGGAAAGCCAACGCGGAAGGCATAGGCGTAAGGGTGTTCAGACAGCAGATCAGGAGACTTGGGAAGTGCTGCCACGGACAGCGAGTCTTCGCTCAGATACTCAGTCAGGGCTTCTTCCACCGCTGTGTGCTTGTCGATCACATTGTTGTCGAGGTAAATATCCAGAAGAGTGATTCCGAACAAACGACCACGTTCCAATACCGCGACTGCGCTGGGAGGAATGTTGCCATTGGCTTCCAGCACATTCGCAACTTCGTCATCCGCAAACTCATCGCGGATCATGGATTGCAGGCCTGGCGTTGCGCGGCTTTCAAAAACGCGAAAAGGCCCGAGCATGGCCATGTGGTTGCTTGCAGTGTGGTAGTGCGAGAATTCGGCCTCAGCAAGCTCCACGATCTCGTCACGAAGCAGCACCTTGCCGAACTGCGATTCAGTGGACTCGTTGCTGACAACTACTTCGTCAAAAACTGCAGCCTGCAGAACTTCTGAAGCGTTCAAATACTGTGCGAGTGAAGGAAACCGAGCTTCCATTGTCCCCGCTGACTGAGCATGCAGTGCTGACGGCGCAACAGCCCCTGCAAATGAGAATCCGATCAGTAAACCCTGAAGTACCTTGTGCATTGTAACCCCCGCAAATGTCTGATTTTCAGGCGGGTTGTCCCACCTGTATAAACGGCCCAAGGATAAAAGCCCGGGCCGTCCAAGTCCATCCTGAATCAAGTTAAAGGTTTGGCAATGTGTGACATTCCATCAATCTGCCGGCGGCGGCAAAGGCTCCGATCTCAGGAAACGGATCAGATCGGCATGGTACTGATCGGGAATCTCGAAATGCGGATTGTGTCCGATACCGGGATAAAGAATCAGTTCGGCGTTCGGGATCGTTTCTGACACGTGCCGGGCCAGATCCGCATAATTCGGCGTGAGGTTGTCCTGTGCACCACCGATCACCAGTGCCTTGGCTTGAATGTGCTGCCAGTCATAGACAACGGGGTCGAGGAACAGAATCTGCTGCTGCCATGTGCGGATACGCGCCAGGAGTGGCCACTCTGAGATGAGCGTCTGCCCGTACTGGTAGTGAACCCACTCGAGATACTTGTTGTCCCAGGTCGGGTAATAGCTCATGTGGTTGCGCAGGATGCTTTCATAGGTGGTATTCGTGAGCGTGGCCTGATAAAGCTCCTCGAAGTCTCGCCATGGACGGCCCTGGCGCTGATCTGTCAAACCGATCTGATTGACCAGTGCCACATGCGTAGTGGCATTCGGATACGTCATGGCAAAGCGGCTGGCGACCATCCCGCCCATTGAATGCCCGACGATGGCGGCCTTCTCGACACCGACGTGATCCAGCAGGCGCTTGGAGTCGAGTGCAAAGATGTGCAAGTTGTAAGGGATGTCGAGCTTGGATGAGCGACCATAGCCGATGCGATCCGGAACCAGCACGCGAAAGCCCGCTTCACTCAGCGCAGTGATCGTCACTTCAAAGCCTTTGCCCGCGAAATTCATCCCGTGAAACAACATGGCGGTCTGACCATTGGGAGTGCCCGTCGGCGCGACATCCATGTAGGCCATGCGGCCGTCCTGCCCGAAGTGCTGCACATCCAGGTACTGCACGGGATAAGGGTACGGTACTTCTTCAAGCGTGGAAGAGATCGGGCCCCAGTCTGCCGGCGCCTCGCTGGGAGGCGTGTCTGCCTGTGCATGGAGCTGGGCACTGCCAGTAAAGAGTGCGCCGGCAAAAACCAGCCCGGCGAACTGTCTGAATCGGGAGGACGTAAACATTCAAGACTCCTTGTTGTTGTGTTGACCTGCAATATTTTGAAGCCTTTCGAAAAAGCGACAAACAGAAGCAACTACGCTGCCTTGTGTGCCAGCTTCAGGCCCATTTTCTTAATCAGACCCTGCTCGACTGCCGCCACAGTCCAGAAGAATCCCTGCCATTCGAGCTGGTCGCCAACCACAGGTTTCCCCCCCATCTTGTCGTTGAAGAATTCCCCGATAGTGGCGTCTGCGCCGCAGTCCTGCAAGGACAGCCCATATACCGGTGCAAGGTCAGCCAGACGCGCATTGGCATCCAGAATGAAATCGCCAAAGAACCAGTTGTCCATGTTGGACATGGGGGCCTGACTGAACAGTTTCCCCAACTCGGGCAGATCATGCTCATGACCGATGATACAGAGAATATCATCCGCCATCAGCCGAGTACTGCCACTGGGATGGAGCAATTCTCTTCCTCTGAACAATGCGGCAATCCGGGTCCCTTCCGGCATGTGCAGACGGCGCAGCTCGGTATTGATGCACCACTTCTCCGGGCCCAGCTGATAGACGAACATTTCCCACTGGCTGGTGGGGTGTACTTCGAGCCCGGTGCGGGCAATGGGCATTGCCTGCGCTGGCACCTCTACGCGGGCCAGCCGAATTGCAAGAGGCAGAGAACTGCCTTGCAGCAACAGTGACACCAGCACGACGAAGAATGCGAGATTGAAGTACAGCTGGGAATCCGGCAACCCCGCCATCACTGGATATACGGCAAGAATGATTGGCACCGCGCCACGCAGTCCTACCCATGAAATGAACCAGCGCTCGCGCGTCTTGAACCGACGGAAAGGAGCAAGACTAATCCATACGGAGAGCGGTCTTGCGAACAGGATCATCCACAGTGCCAGCAACAGCCCTGGAAGCGCGATTGGCGCAAGTTCGCTTGGTGTCAGCAACAGACCCAGTACCAGGAACATGCCGATCTGGCTCATCCACGCCAGACCGTCAAATATGGAAAGAATCGATGTCCTGCCGCGAATGGGACGATTGCCCAGCAGCAAGCCGCAAATATAGATTGCGAGTATGCCGCTGCCCCCCACCATGTTGGTAAAGGCAAAAATAAGCAGGCCTCCGCTCAACGCCAGCAGAGGATAAAGTCCATTCGCCAGAACACTGCGGTTGATCAGTTTCCACAGCAGCCATCCACCGCCCAGTCCGAGGGTTACCCCGAGACCAAACTGCTGAACGAAACTGATCAGAAAACCAACTCCGGTTCCGGTTTGCCCCGATCCAATCAGTTCGATGAAGGCGACCGTGAGAAAGACCGCCATCGGGTCGTTGCTTCCTGACTCTATCTCCAGCGTTGCTCCGACGCGTTCGTTCAGGCTGCGTTGACCAAGCAGCGAGAACACGGCAGCCGCATCAGTCGACGCTACAATTGCACCTATCAGGAAGCCCTGCATCAGCGTCAGTTCGAACAGCCACGCAGCAACATAACCAGTCAGGCCCGCCGTGACGAGGACTCCGACCGTGGCGAGTGACATTGCCGGCCCGAGTGCAACGCGAAACGTAGCAACCCGAGTGCGCATGCCACCATCGAGGAGAATGATTGCAAGGGCAAGGTTGCTTGCCAGATACGCGAGGGAGTAATCGTCAAATAGAATGCCGCCGATTCCATCTTCCCCGGCAAGCATTCCCACACCCAGAAAAATGACCAGGATAGGAATGCCGAGTCGCGAAGAAAGCGAACTCACCAGAACACTGAAACCTACCAGTACTGCGCCAATCAAGAAGAAGTTGTTGATGGCGCCTGCGTCCATTAAGTGGCCTCCGAGGGCTCAGGCAAACGGATGCCGCAGGATGATGGTCTCTTCGCGATCCGGTCCGGTGGAAATGATGTCTACAGGCGCTTCAATGATTTTCTCGATGTAACGGATATAGTCCAGCGCATTAGCAGGCAACTGGTCCAGACTTTTGATCCCCACAGTGGACTCGCTCCAGCCCGGCAGCTCGACATATACAGGCTCGAGGTTCTGATAGCTGTCCATGTTCATGAGCGAAGAAGAAGTATCCGCATCCACGCCCTTGTATCCAGTGCACACCTTGATTGTTTCAAGGCCATCAAGCACGTCAAGTTTGGTCAGGCAGATACCTGACACGGAATTGATGCGGATCGCCAGCCGCACCGCGGCAGCATCAAACCAGCCACAGCGACGATCACGGCCCGTTGTCGCACCTTTCTCCTTGCCTACGGCTGCAAGGTGCGCTCCAGTCTTGTCGAACAGCTCCGTAGGGAAAGGTCCAGAACCGACGCGTGTGGTGTAGGCCTTGGTAATTCCGAGCACGTAGTCCAGATACAAGGGGCCAAAGCCGCTTCCGGTAGCCGTTCCGCCTGCTGTCGTGTTCGACGAGGTGACAAAGGGGTAGGTGCCATGGTCGATATCGAGCAGTGACCCCTGAGCTCCTTCGAACAGAATGTTGTCATCGGCTTTGCGGTGCGAATGCAGAATCTCGATAGTGTCGCTCACCATGGGCTTGATCTGCTCACCCAGCGCAAGGCTCTTTTCCAGAGTACTGGCGAAGTCGATAGTGTCGACGCCGTAGTAATTCTTGAGCATGAAGTTGTGATACTCGAGCACTTCCTCGAGACGCGCTGCGAAATGCGCCTGGTTGAAGAGCTCGCCAACGCGTATGCCACGTCGGGCCACCTTGTCTTCATAGGCGGGGCCGATGCCGCGACCAGTCGTACCGATCTTTTCGCTGCCCAGTCGCTTCTCGCGAGCCTGATCCAGTGCCGCGTGGGAAGGCAGAATCAGGGGGCAGGATGCGCTTATCTTGAGCTTCGGGCGCACAACAACACCGCGCTCCTCCAATCGGCTGATCTCTGTAATCAAAGCCTCCATGCTCAGCACAACGCCGTTGCCGATGATGCAGGTGACATTGTCGCGAAGAATCCCGGACGGCAACAAATGCAGCACCGTCTTCTCGCCCTTGATGACCAAGGTATGCCCTGCATTGTGGCCACCCTGGAAACGTGCGACGACTGCAGCCTGTTCGGTAAGCAGATCCACGATTTTGCCCTTGCCCTCGTCTCCCCACTGCGTACCCAGTACAACGACACTTCTACCCATTTTTGATCTTCTCTTCTTTGAAAACTTCATTGGAGACTGGCGCTCAGCTTCAGCAGGGCGCCTGTCACTTTATACTCTGCAATTCCCACTGGCCCTGCAGCTTCACTATCCTGCGATCGCAGCCAAGTTGCCTGACATCCTCAGCCAGCGGAGACTGGTCAGTCAGATCAACCACCACTCGCTCCCCTTGTTGGCGAAGACGTGCAATCAATTCCTGCAACTTCGCATCGTCGTCTGCCGGCGCAGACACTGACTGTCGGCGCACGAAGGCTTCCTTGCTCAATCGTGCGAGCACCTTGAGATCCGCATCAAATCCCGAGGCGGGACGCGCGCTGCCGAATGCAGCACCAATGTCATCGTAGCGCCCACCCTGTGCAATCGCTCTTCCATAGCCTGGCGTATAGGCGGCAAAGACGATTCCCGTGTGATATTCATAGCCACGCAGCTCGCAGAGATCAAAACCGAGCGACACACCGGGAAGTCGTTTCTTCACGCCACCGGCAATCTGCGCCAGTTCGGCCAGCGCAAGTCGGACACTCTCCGGAGCATTGCCGAAAAGGCGCAGCGCGTCAGCCAGCACTGCTTCATCACCACTGAGCCGAGCTGAATCAGCAACACGCCTCTCCAGAAGCTGGTCGATCTCTTCAAAGGCCTTGCGCTGCAAGGCATCAAACAATTCACGCTCGCTTTCAACCGACAAGCCAGCCGCCTTCACGAGGCTTCTGAAGATGCCGACATGTCCAAGCACAATGTGCACATCGCTGATTGTGGCGGCGCACAGTGTCTCCTGCATCAGGCAGATCAATTCAATATCGCACCCCACGCCAGCATGCCCGAACAATTCCGCACCGATGCGGATGGGCACTCGGGAAGCCAGCAGCCCCCGCGGCAGTGTGTGCAGAACATGGTCGGCATAGCACAGGCGGACGGGCAGGTGCCCGGCATCCTTGCGCCGCGCGAGGCAATGCGCGTCGATCCGTGCCACCTGCGGGGTGATGTCGGCACGTACGCCCATCATGCGTCCTGTCAGCTGGTCAGTAATCTTGAAGGTGTGCAGGTCAAGATCATGGGACGAGCCAACCAGCAGGGAATCGAGGTATTCGATCAGTGGCGTGATCACCAGCTCGTATCCCCAGCCGGCATACAAGTCCAGAATGCGACGCCGCAGAGTTTCCAGCCTGAAAGCCTCGTCGGGCAGTATTTCCTCCACGCCTTCGGGGAGCAACCATCGATTCCGCGCTGTCATTGTCGAGTCCTGAATCCTATCCTTTCAAAGTGGGGCGAGCCTGCCTGTTGACCAGCGCAATTGCACAATCTCCAGACGGACAAAGACCAGCAGCAGGCTTGCCTGCTGCTGGTCCTTTCCGGAACATTACTGCTCTATGGTGCTGCCGCGCATGTACTTGAAGTATTCGCTGTCCGGGTCTACCAGCAGCACATCACCCTTGTTGGAGAAACTTTCCTGATAGGAGTTGATGCTGCGTGTGAACGCATAGAATTCCTCGTTCCTTGAGTATGCCGCTGCATAGGTGGACGATGCAATCGCATCGCCCTCGCCACGGATACGCTCGGCATCCCGATAAGCTTCAACCAGGAGAACCGCTTCCTGACGATCGGCGTCGGCTTCGATACCGATGGCCAGCTCGTTGCCGCGTGAGCGCAGCTGCTGCGCTTCCCGCTGCCTTTCAGAGGTCATTCGTTCATATACGGAAGAGCGTACGTCCAGAGGCAGCTCGATCTGCTTTACTCGCACATCGATTACTTCAATACCGTATTCCTCCGCTGTAGAAAGATTCAATTCGCGCGTGAGCTCCTCCATCAGCAGGTCACGCTGACCGGACACCACTTCCTGCAGGTCGCGCTCACCGAACTTGTTGCGCAGGCCGTCGTTGATGCGCTGCGCCAGCAGATTGCTGGTGCGGCTCTCTTCACCCGTGGAAGACGTATAGAAAGCCTCGACATCGACGATGCGCCACTTGGCAAAGGAATCCACCACCAGCGCCTTCTGCTCGAGCGTCAGGTAGCGCTGAGCTTCAGCCGTCACCGTCAGCACGCGGCCGTCGAATTTGCGCACGGTATTGACCCATGGCATCTTGAAGTGCAGGCCTGGCTCCAGGTCAGCATCAATGATCTGACCAAAACGCAGCAGAATCGCGCGCTCGGTTTCACGAACAACAAACACGGCATCGGATCCTGCGACAAACAGGAAGAACACCAGAATTCCAGCAAATGCATTCTTCATCAGCGTGCTCCTCGTGCGGGAACCGGTTGCAGGCGCGCCCTGTCAGCTTCTGTCACTGAGAGTTCGCGGGTGACCTGGTCAGAAATTTCACGCAGTTGCTGCGGCGTCAGTTGGGCTGCGGCTCCTGCAGATGTCGCGGTGCTTTGCTCGATGATCTTGTCCAGCGGCAGATAGAACATGTTGTTGCCGCCCTCGACATCGATCAGCACCTTGCTGCTGTTGCTCATGACCGCCTGCATGGCGTCAATGTAAAGACGCTCACGCGTCACTTCGGGCGCTTTCTCGTATTCGGTCAGCAATTGCTCGAAGCGGGCGGCCTCACCTTCCGCACGGGCAACCACCTGATCGCGATAAGCATTGGCCTGCTCAATGATGCGCTGGGCCTCACCGCGAGCTACCGGAACTACCCGGTTGGCGTAAGCCAGCGCTTCGTTCTGAACGCGCTGCTCATCTTCACGTGCTTTGATGACATCGTCGAAAGCACCCTGCACTGCATCGGGCGGCTGCGCGTTGCGCACGGTTACTTGCTGAATCAGGATGCCGGAATCGTAGCTGGCCATGTAACGCTGCAAACGATCCCTCACCTCGGCCGCCACATCAGCTCGACCTTGAGTCAAGACGCGGTCCATGGTTGTGCCACCTACTACGTGGCGGATGGCGGATTCAGCGGCGTGATCCAGACTGACTTCGGGATCGCGCACGACGACCACAAACTTCACCGGATCTTCGATGAGATACTGGACGTCAATGGAGACGTTCACGATGTTCTCATCGGTAGTCAACATGTCACGTGCGTAGGAGCGGGTATTCACGCGGGACACGTTTACCTTCTGAACTGTATCGATGATGGGCGGATTCCAGCTCAATCCCGGCATGACGACCTCGCTTCGCAAGGCGCCAAAACGCATCACAACGCCGCGCTCTGATTCGTCGATGGTGTAGAACCCCATTGCCGCCCAAATGACAACAACTATAGCGAGTGCTGCCCCCAACAACCCGGCAGACACACCGGGGGCGCTGCCCGAGCCACCGCTCCCACCAGTGGGAGTCCCTCCGGATTTACCTCCGAAAAGACTGTTCAGTTTGCGGGAAACCTTCTTGATGACCTCATCAAGATCGGGAGGACCCTGATCACCACCCCCGCGGCCACCTCCGCCCCAGGGATCGTTCCCATTGCCTTTGTTTCCAGGTTCATTCCAAGCCATCGGCTTCTCCATACCCCAAAAATACGGGGGGTGATTTTAACGAATTATTGTTGATTAACCCAGCTTTTTACCCTACGGCCTGAGGGGCGAGCCCCTCGTCCTCGAGGAGCCTGTCAAGATCGCTTCGCGGAAGTCTTATTGCCAGTGAGACCATCCCGTCAGTGTTGACGTCTTCGTGATGCACCGCGCCACGGGCATAAAGTCGAGCGCGCAAACGCCCTTGGTCAGGACGCAATTCAATTCGGCGTTCGACGACGTCTTGACCGAGTAATTCGCTGATCGCTTGCAGAAGAAGTAGTGGCATACCCGCACCTGTGCGCGCCGAAAGCCATATTCTGACCGGTTTGCCGCCCTGGTCTCTTTCAAGAACAGGTTCCCGATCGGGGAGCAGATCAATCTTGTTATACACAAGCAGGCACGGCAATTGTGCGGCACCAATCTCTTCAAGAACCTCGTTGACTTGTTCCGTGAAAAACTCGTGATGCTCATTGGCGGCATCTACTACGTGCAAAAGCAGATCGGCACGGGTCGTCTCTTCCAGTGTGGCACGAAACGCCTCAACAAGTTTGTGCGGAAGGTGACTAATGAACCCTACTGTGTCAGCGAGTATTGCAGCTCCGAAACTGGGTAGTTGAATGCGGCGCAACGTGGAATCCAGCGTAGCAAACAACTGATCGGCGGCGTAGGTCTCTGCGCCTGCCATGGCGTTGAACAGCGAGGACTTGCCAGCATTCGTATACCCGACCAGTGAAATTGTGGGAATGTCGGCCCGACTGCGCGACCGGCGCCCCTGTTCTCGTTGAGCACGAACCTTCTCAAGCCCTTTGTTGATGTTCTTGATGCGCTGCCGAATCATGCGCTGGTCAAGCTCAAGCTGCGTTTCACCTGCTCCTCGAAGGCCGATGCCGCCCTTCTGCCGGTCGAGGTGTGTCCAACCGCGTTTGAGTCGGGTGACCGTGTGCTCCAGCTGGGCAAGCTCCACTTGCAGCTTTCCCTCATAACTGCGGGCTCGCTGGGCGAAAATGTCCAGGATGAGGCCAGTCCGATCCAGCACTCTGCATTGCAGGTGCTTTTCCAGATTGCGCTCCTGGCTCGGACTCAGGGAATGATTGAACAGGACGAGCTCGGCCTGATGCTCCTTCACAGCAGCGGCGATTTCGTCCAGCTTTCCTGATCCGACGAAATGCCCTGCATCGGGCTTCTTGCGACTGCCTTTAATGAATAGTACTGGGACAGCGCCCGCGGATCGCGCCAGCTCCTCGAATTCCAAAGGGTCCTCCTGATCCTGTTCCGCTTCCAGATCAATATGCACGAGGACTGCGGTTTCACCGCCATCGGGTCTTTCAAAGAACAACAATGCACCTCAGGTCAGGCTACATTCCCTGGCGCTTCTTCCTCTTCGTCCGCTGGCATATCGCCTGAGCCCTGTGTCGGAATCTTGACCGAACGGGCGGGGACTACTGTGGAAATCGCGTGTTTGTAAACCATCTGATTTACTGCATTCTTCAGCAGTATCACGAACTGGTCGAAGGATTCTATCTGCCCCTGCAACTTGATGCCGCTGACCAGATAAATGGATACTGGGATTCGCTCCTTGCGAAGCACGTTCAAGAAAGGGTCTTGTAGAGAATGCCCTTTTGACATTTACTTTCTCCTTGGTTTTTTGATATGGGCTGGAAAATCCAGCAGTTTGCGTTCAAACAGCTTCTATATTGCGATCCGATCAACAAACTTCAAGACCAGTTCGAGAGTCTCCGGGTTTTCGCTGTCCCAATCACGCAAATTTCCCCAGCTGCGCAGCCACGTTATCTGCCTTTTCGCTAGTTGTCTGGTCGCAATGATACCTTGTTCCACCATGCCATCAAAGCTCAATTCGCCCTCGATGTACTGCCATACCTGGCGATAACCCACGGCTCTCATCGATGGCAGAGCTAGAGTAAGATCACCGCGCGCACGCAGCGTTTCCACTTCCTCCACCAGCCCATCTTCGATCATTTGCAGGAAACGAGTTGCTATCCTGTCATGAAGTACGCCGCGCGATCCCGGCTGGATCGAAAGAAAATGCAAGTCGAAAGGAATGTCGGAAAGTCGTGAGTCCGCGCGACTCTCCTTGTGCCACTGGGTCATTGATCTGCCGGAAACCAGAAATATTTCCAGTGCACGCTGCAGACGCTGCGGATCATTGGGGTGAATGCGCTCAGCAGATTCCGGATCTACCTCTCGAAGCTGATCGTGAACATGCGCCCAGCCGCTGGAGAGTGCCAGGTCACCAATGCGCAGCCTGACTTCAGCATCTGCACCAGGCATCTGCGCCAGACCGTCGCGCAGTGCTTTGAAATACAGCATGGTGCCGCCCACAAGCAGCGGAATTCTGCCACTGCGCCGTATGTCCGCCATTTCACGCAGGGCATCGCTGCGGAATTGCGATGCCGAGTAGGCCAGCGCAGGGTCAAGAAAATCCAGGAGACGATGGGGTGCCACGGCAAGCGTTGCTGAGTCGGGCTTGCCAGTTCCAATGTCCATTCCCCGATAAATCTGCGCAGAATCAACGCTGATGATTTCACAAGGCAGACGCTTGACGATTTCGATGGCCAGCGCGGTCTTGCCTGAGGCTGTGGGCCCCAGCAGACAGATTGCAGGGTAGCGCTCCTGTTGAATAGCATCGTTCATGGAGGCAGCCTACTGCCCCCGCAGGAACAGTTTGTCCAGCTGGTCCATGCTCTGCAGCACCCAGGTTGGACGTCCGTGATTGCACTGACCACTGCGCTCCGTTCTCTCCATGTCTCGCAGCAGCGCATTCATCTCGACGATGCTGAGCTGTCTGTTGGCGCGCACGGACCCATGACACGCCATCGTGGCAAGTAGTTCGTCCTGATGATTCCGGATGCGTTCGCTGCTGCCATGCTCCAGGACATCGGCGAGTACATCGCGCACCAGCTGCTCGATATCGGCACCCGCAAGAATGGTGGGCACCTGACGCACGACAATGGACTCTGTGGCAACCCTCTCCACGCCCAGCCCAAGCGCAAGCAATGCCCCGGCCTGATGTTCCGCACATTCAGCCTCCGCCTGACTCACGGCAATGGACACTGGCACCAGCAATGGCTGTGCGCGAATGCCTTCGTGCTGCACCGCCGCTTTCATGTGCTCATACGTAATGCGCTCATGGGCTGCATGCATGTCCACGATGATCAGTCCCTGTCTGTTCTGAGCAAGAATGTAGATGCCGTGCAGCTGTGCAATGGCAAATCCCAAAGGGGGCACGTCATCATCTTTCTGCAGCGCTGTGTAAATCGCCAGCTGATCAGCCACTTGCCTTGCTGAGGCCGGTGCTGACCATGCCCCTGAAGAGCTCCAGTGCGACGTCGCGGCAGTCCCTGAGTCTGGCGCGCCGAATTGAATGCGGTTCTGCACTGCATCTGCATTGCCGAAAACGGGGGCACGTGGCGCCCAGGAATCCGTTCCG
>Ga0255098_1000351_pt1 | contig 13446 bp, 16 predicted proteins | sample Colum_Atlam_RepC_2_FD_188440 | JGI IMG/M metagenome (GOLD analysis project Ga0255098, IMG submission 188440) | Freshwater microbial communities from Columbia River, Oregon, United States - Colum_Atlam_RepC_8d | ecosystem: Environmental > Aquatic > Freshwater > River | place: USA: Oregon... | reverse complement strand
TACAAACGAAAATAAGAAAACCATTACTACTAATACCTTACGCATCATAAAATTGAATTACTTTATTAATAATATCTTGAGCTACTTCTTCTTTTGATTTTAGTTCTTTTGGTTCAATATTAAAATCTTTTGATATAAACGTAACTTTATTTGTTGGACTTCCAAAACCAGCCCCACTATCCTTTAAAGAATTTAAAACAATCAAATCTAAGTTTTTTTTCTGAATTTTTTGTTTTGCATGTTCAATTTCATTTTCAGTTTCTAATGCAAAACCGATCAAAAACTGATTTTTCTTTTGTTCACCAAGGGCTGCTAAAATATCTTTTGTTTTTTCTAGCTCAATAGAGAACGTTGCTTCACTCTTTTTTATTTTCTGACTTGCAACATTTTTTGGACGATAATCTGCAACGGCAGCTGCAGCAATAGCAACATCATAATAACATTCAAGACAAGCGTCGTACATTTCTTGAGCTGATGTTACGCGTATTAATTTAATTGAAGAATTTTGCACATTTAAATGAGTAGGTCCAGAAATTAAAACAACTTCAGCTCCTTGGTTTGCCGCTTCATTAGCAATATCAAATCCCATTTTACCAGAAGAATGATTTCCAATAAATCGAACTGGATCAATAGCCTCGTATGTAGGCCCTGCAGTTATTAGAATTTTTTTTCCTTTCAATGGCAACTTATCTAAAATATCATTTTCTATAAAAGTGATAATATTTTCTGGCTCAGCCATTCTTCCTTCTCCAGATAATCCACTAGCTAGTTCTCCGTTTTCAGCTGGAATTATTATATTTCCAAAGGACTTCAATTTTAAAAAACTATCTAAAGTAGATGGATGCTTATACATATCTAAATCCATTGCAGGAGCAAAATAAACTGGACATTTAGCAGAAAGATAGGTTGCAATTAATAAATTATCACAATTACCATTTGCCATTTTAGAAAGTGTATTGGCTGTAGCTGGAGCAACAATCATTAAATCAGCCCATAATCCTAATTCTACATGATTATTCCATTCTCCTGTTCCCTCCTCTGCGTTATAAAAAGTAGAATATACTGGATTTTTTGAAAGTGTTGCTAAGGTAAGTGGTGTCACAAAATGTAAAGAAGCAGGCGACATTACAACTTGTACTTGTGCACCTGCTTTTATGAATAATCTAACCAAACTGGCTGTTTTATATGCAGCTATACCACCAGAAATACCTAGTAAGATTTTTTTACCGCTTAAAACAGACATGTTGATTTATTTAGAGTCTCTGTAATAAATTTTACCTTCTTCCCACTCTTGTACTGCTAAAGCATGTGGTTTAGGTAATTTTTCATAGAATTTAGAAACTTCAATTTGCTCTTTGTTTTCAAAAACTTCTTCTAAACTATCATTATATGTAGCAAACTCTTCTAATTTTTCAATCAATTCTTTTTTAATTTCAGTATTGATTTGATTAGCGCGTTTAGCCATGATAGTTATCGCTTCATAAATGTTTCCAGTAGGCTCTTCTAATTTACTTTTGTTGTAAGTAATAGTATTTACAGGAGCATTTGTTTTCTTTAAATCCATGATTTACTTGTTATTTAGTATATTTTTGTAATTCTTTTTCCACTTCAGCCAACATTTTATCGGCATTTTCTTTATATTCCGTCTGACTATTATGTTTCAACAAATTTGCATATGTTGACTTTGCATAAGTTAAACGTTCTTGCTTTTTTGCATCAACACTATTAATTGCTAAATTATAAGCAGAATCTAATCTATAATATAAAGCTTGTTCTTTAAAAGGTGTTCCTGGATAATCTGATAAAAAATTATCAAAAGCCTTTAAAGCACCTTTAAAATCTGAAATTGTATTGTATTGCTTAGCGATTTCGAATGCTTTTTTCTCTAATTTTTCTCTCAATTCTTTTACACAAACATTTGCTTGCGGTAAAAACTGAGATTCAGGATATACATCAATAAAGTTTTGCATTTTATCCAAAGCTTTATTTGTATCCGTTTGGTCTAAACTATAACTAGGAGATAATCTATAAAAGCATTCAGCAGCTAAAAAAGCACACTCTTCTCTTTTTTCACTTTTAGTATACGTAGCAACAAAATTTTCTAACTGATATCCAGCTAAATAGTATTGATTTGATTTATACAAAGCCATTGAATAAAAATAAAACATTCGCTCAGCACTTGGTTTCCCTTTATAAGCTGGAGCAATTTGTTCATACAATCTAATAGCTTTTATATACTTTCCTGCTTCATACATTTTATTCGCAGCTTCATTTTTAACCGCAACATCATCTGATTTTAAAGCCTTTTGATACTCACTGCAAGAAATCAAAAAAAACGCAATAAAAAGGAAACTAACTACTTTACTCATTTATTTAAATTTAAACTATCTTAAAATTCAATATTTTTGAAGTCCAAAAAAGCAACTGCAAATTTAGACATTATTTGTTTACTACAAAAATCTTTTTTTAACTTAATTTCTTTGTAAAAAGATATAATCTATTTGCTAAATCTTCATTAACATTAACTAATGGTAATCGAACTGTATTTTCGCTAAGACCTAAAGTTTTAAACACTTCTTTAATTCCTCCAGGATTTCCTTGTTCAAAAATCATATCAATACTATCGGCTAATAAATAATGTAATTTATAAGCTTCATCCACTTTTCTTTGTAAACCTAAGCGCACCATTTCAGAAAATTCCTTTGGAAAACCTTCACCAATAACAGATATTACTCCTGCTCCACCTGCTAAAACCATTGGTAAAGTAATCATGTCATCACCCGAAATCACCAAAAACCCTTCTGGCTTGGTTTGAATTAATTTCATTGCTTGCACAATATCGCCAGCCGCTTCTTTAATTCCTATTACATTTTTAAAATCATTTGCAATACGAATTACGGTCGATGGCAACATATTACTTGCTGTTCTTCCTGGAACATTATATAAAATAACCGGAATTGGAGACGCTTCTGCAACAGCTTTAAAATGCTGATAAATACCTTCTTGTGTTGGCTTATTATAATATGGTGAAACCGATAAAATAGCACTAAATTGTGAAAAATTTCTTGTTTTTAATTCTTCCACCACTTTATGAGTATTATTTCCACCAACACCCAAAACTAAAGGCAATCTTCCTTCATTAGCTTTTACAATAGTATCAATCACTAATTCTTTTTCATCATTTGACAACGTAGCTGATTCAGCTGTTGTACCTAGAACTACAAGATACTCTACTCCTCCATCGATTACATAGTTAACAATTCTTGTTAATGCCTCAACATCAACTGAAAAATCTTTCTTAAAAGGTGTAACTAAAGCAACACCTGTCCCTATAAATGATTGCATTTTATATTTTATTTAAAATTTTTAAATACTTAAATAATTCCAAAACAAACTCATCAAAATTTTCAACGAGCGACTTTATAATGAAATGATTTACTCTTTTATCCACTGTATCAAAGCCAACTTTAAATTTTGCTTTTGACTTAATAGACAAAAGTAACAATGAACTTTTATTTAAGTCGTAATAATTTATTAATAAATCAAAAGGAGTTTTAATAAAATCATTCACACCTTCTTTAGTAATTTCCCCTGAAATCGAAACATCTTTCAACGTTAAAAAAGGTTCATTTATTTCTTCCTTTTTCTTTATTTTATCTTTATAAACTAAGAGCGAAATATTACTAACATCAATTCCTTGAGAAACAATTTTATCTAATAATTGCTGAGTTTGACTAAAATACGATTCATCTACTAAAACGCCAACCGTAACTACTTTTTCATTTGAAGCAAAAGCATTATATGTTACTAACTTTTTAGTAACATTTTTTTTAATAAAAAAGTTCTTTATAATATTATAAAACATAGTATTTTTACCTATTCGACAAAATTAAAAATTTAAGCTTTTGTTATGCTTGTAAATGTAAAAAAGAATACAATATCTTTTCGGTTTTTTGTTATATTATTAACATTTAGCTTAATTATCTCCTGTAAATCAACCTCTTCTTATCAAACTATTAAAATTGAAGGAAAAAAAATAGGTGTTACCGACGAAAAAGGCGAAAAAAAAGCTATTACTAGTTATGTAAAACCATATAGCGACAACATCAATAAGGATTTAAACAGCGTTTTAGCATATTGTTCTGAAACACAAGACAAAAGCAAAGGAAAATGGCAAACTAATATTGGAAATTTATTAGCTGAAATTACTTTTGAACTTGGAAATCCTCTTTTTCAAAAAAGAGAGCATAAAAACATTGATATTTGTTTACTAAATAATGGTGGAATTAGAGCTATAATTCCAAAAGGCGATGTTACCACTAGAACAGCCTATGAAGTAATGCCTTTTGAAAATAGTCTTGTAATTATTGGTCTTACTGGAAAAGAAATAAAAACATTAGCCGAATATTTCTTAAAAGAAAAGAAACCACATCCTTTGTATGGAATGAAAATATACATTGATAAAACAACTTTTGCGATTAATAAAATTGAAATTAACAACCAAGCTTTAGTGGAAAATCAAACGTATTATGTTGCCACGTCTGATTATTTAGCGAATGGCGGCGATAACATGACTTTTTTCAAAGAAAGTAAAAACAAATTTGACCTGGAATATAAACTTAGAAATATGCTGATTGATTATTTCAAAAAAGTTGATACGATTCCTAACATTACAACCGAAACAATAATTTTAGAATAACACTTAACTATGAAAAGAAGAGATTTTATCCAAAAAACAGCTGCAAGTTCAGCTTTACTTGGCTTAACTGGAGTGAGTTTAAGTAGTTTTTCTACCCCAAGCAATATTAAAAAAATCACTATTTTGCATACTAATGATGTGCATAGCCATATTGATCCATTTCCTGCAGATCATCCAAAAAACCCAAATTTAGGAGGAGCCGCCAGAAGAGCCGCTATTATTGAAGGCATTCGTAAAGAAGAAAAAAATGTTCTTTTGTTAGATGCAGGTGATATTTTTCAAGGAACTCCGTATTTCAATTATTATGGTGGTGAATTAGAATTCAAGCTAATGAGCATGATGCAATATGATTTAGCTACAATGGGAAATCATGATTTTGACAACGGAATTGATAGTTTTTACGCCCAATTACCTCATGCAAAATTTGATTTCGTATCCGCTAATTATGATTTTAAAAACACCATTTTAAATGACATTGTAAAACCATATAAAATCATTATTAAAGATGGAATTAAAATTGGAGTTTTTGGATTAGGAGTTCAATTAGATGGCCTTGTAGATAAAAAATTGTACAAAGAAACCGTTTACAACAATCCGATTGAAGTAGCACAAGATATGACTCGAATTCTCAAAGAAGAAAAAAAATGTGATTTAGTCATTTGTTTATCGCATTTGGGATTCAAATACAAAGACGAACCTGAAAAACCAAGTGATATCCTATTAGCACAAAAAACAAAAAATATTGATTTAATAATTGGTGGTCACACACATACTTTTTTAGACAAACCGGTAATTGAAAAAAATAGTGACGGAAAAGATGTTTTAATCAATCAAGTAGGATGTTTTGGATTAAATTTAGGAAGGATTGATTTTTATTTATCCAACAATAATGAAGTAATCAACAAAGGAAAAAATATTATTGTTTAAATCAACACTTACTTTTTAAAAGAATAGGTCTTAGTTCTACAAATAAAATAACTCACATAAAAAAAATACGATAATTGCTGGGTAATAATGCTTATTAATTTAAGTGCAATTACATCTTTTGTTGATTTTGAAAAAATAAAAAACAAATCAGAAATAATAAAAAAAACAACCATTAACACCATGTATAATATAGTTTTGTTGTTAAAATTAAATTGAATTAAAAAGGCAAATATTCCCATTACAAATAATAGAATGCCATTAAAAATATAGAAACTAAATTCTAGTTTAGATGACTCATTAATAAAAGATAAAACATTATATAGCAAGTATTATAATGATATAAAACGAAAAGTTATTGATAGCATATTTTCGTTTTTTTAAATAATATAAAAAATCTTGTGCTAAAAAATAAGTTATTATTAAATAGGGAATTCCAAAACAAAATAATCCTGGATATAAAAAATCAGAAGCACTAATTAATAGTAAGATCTCAGCAAAAAAATAGGATAAAATTGAAAATGAAAACAAAAAACCTATTTTTCCTTTTACACTGATATAATAAAAATAATAGACCGAAGGAATAATAATAGGCTTAATCAAAAGCTCTAAATTATCACTTCCAAATAATACTGCCACAACATAGACTAAAATAGCAGCTAAATAAAGAATTAAAGCAGAATGTACTTTACCCATCTATCATGTTTTTAAAATCAGTTTCTGAAATTATTGCAATTTTTAATTGATTCGCTTTTTCTAATTTTGATGGCCCCATATTATCTCCTGCGATTACAAAATCGGTTTTAGAAGAAATTGAACTTCCTACTTTTCCGCCATTGTCTTCAATCGCTTTTTTTAGTTCATCTCTCGAATAAATCTCAAAAACTCCTGATACTACAAATATTTTCCCCATTAACTTTTCAGAAAGCAAAATATCTTCTACGCAAGACTCTAATTGAACGCCATAATTCTTAAGCCTATCAATAATACGAATATTTTCTTGATTTTCAAAGAATTGCACAACACTTTGTGCAATTTTATCTCCAATTTCATCAACTAAAATCAAATCCATAATACTCGCATTTGCTAAAGCATCTATAGACTTGTAATGTTTAGCTAGTTTTTTCGCAACCGTTTCACCCACATATCGAATTCCTAAAGCATATAAAACACGTTCAAAAGGAATTGTTTTTGATTTATCAATTCCGTTGATTAAATTCTCAGCTGATTTTTCAGCCATTCGTTCTAACGGAATAATTTGCTCTTTTTTCAATTCATACAAATCAGCATAATTCGTTACTAAACCCGCATTAAATAACAAAGTAACTGTTTCGCCTCCCAAACCATCAATATCCATGGCTTTACGAGTAATAAAATGCTGAATTCTTCCAATAATTTGCGGTGGACAACCATAGAAATTTGGACAAAAATGATTCGCCTCGCCTTCACTTCTAACTAATTCTGTTTGGCATTCTGGGCAATGTGTGATGTATTGTATAGGTTCGGCTTGATTTCCGCGATTAGCAACCGCAATAATTTTAGGGATAATTTCGCCTCCTTTTTCAACAAAAACTTCATCACCAATTCGGATATCTAATTTTTCGATTTGATCAGCATTGTGCAATGAAGCACGTTTTACAATTGTTCCGGCCAATTGCACAGGTTCTAAATTTGCTACGGGAGTAATAGCACCTGTACGCCCAACTTGATAGGAAATAGAATTTAAAATTGTAGTCACTTGTTCGGCTTTAAATTTATATGCCATTGCCCAACGTGGTGATTTTGCGGTGTAACCTAATTCCTCTTGATGTTGCAAATTATTGACTTTAATTACTACACCATCTGTCTCATAAGGCAAATCGTGGCGGTGTTTGTCCCAATAATTGATATATTCAAAAACTTCGTTTAAATTTTTAGCTAATTTAGATTGTGATGGCACTTTAAATCCCCATTCTCTTGCTTTTTGTAAGCCTTCAAATTGTGATTGAAATGGTAAATTATTCCCAATTACAAAGTACAACAAACAATCTAACGGACGCTTCGCAACTTCAGCACTATCCTGTAATTTTAAACTTCCAGAAGCGGTATTTCTTGGGTTTGAATATGGAGTTTCACCAATTTCAATTAATTCTTGGTTCATTTTTTCAAATCCGGCAAACGGAAGAATGATTTCTCCGCGAATGTCAAATTTTTCAGGAAAATCACCTTTTAAATGAATGGGAACTGCCTTAATAGTTTTGATATTATTGGTTACATCATCGCCTTGAAAACCATCGCCACGCGTTACCGCACGTACTAAACGACCTTTTTCATAAGTAATACTAATTGATGCTCCATCATATTTTAATTCGCAGGTATACTCTAACGGAACATCGCCTAAAACCTTTTGAATTCGGGTTTCCCAATCTTGTAAATCTTCGATTGAATAGGAATTATCCAACGAATACATGCGATATTCGTGCTTTATGGTTTCGAAATTTTTGGTAACCATTCCTCCTACTCGTTGTGTAGGTGAATTTTCATCAAAAAAATCAGGATGTTGCGCTTCTAAATCTTGTAATTGTTTTAGCTTTTGATCAAATTCAAAATCAGAAATTGTAGGATTATCCAAAACATAATAATTGTAATTATGTTGGTTTAATTCGTCTCTTAAATTTTTAATAGTATCTAAAACGTTCATATTTATTGATTGATTAAGCTGTCTAACTTTGTAAACAATTCTCCTTTACTGATGATTCCACCTTGTTTAATGATTTCAAACAACGATTCGTTTCTGTTTTCAGTTAACTCTTTTTTTCCTCTTGTTATTTCTACATCATCAGAAAAAAGATTTTCAGACAACCAATGAATTCCATCGGCAGAAACAAAGTCAATTTGAGGATTATTAGTTTTAATTACGAAAGAAAAAACTGCATTTTGCATACATTTAAAAAGAAAAATGTAATTTTTAGAAAAATGATCAATGTGCGTGACATTTGTTAGTGCTTTTTCCCAAATCATATCGGAAAAGACATCAATTTCTTGTTCGGCAATTTGAGGTTTATTTTGTTTAATTTCATCCCATTCCTTTTTATCTATCGATTGGGTAGCTAAAAAGGTAATAAATTCGGGATGTAATTCTTCCAATTGCTCTTTAGTTAATCTTGCGTACTTCATGTAGTAATTTTATAAAGTAAAGATAAAAAAAAAGCCCCGATAAAATCGGAGCTAATTTATATTTTAAGAAAAATTATGCTTTTTCACCTACGATTTCGTATGCTAATTCAACGATAACATCTCTGTGTAGTCTTACGCTTGCAGTATATTTACCTACACGTTTAACAACACCACTTGTGATGAATTTTCTATCAATAGAATGACCGTTAGCTTCTAATACTTCTGCAATGTTAGCATTAGTAACAGAACCAAACAATTTATCACCACCAGCTTTAGCTGTAATTTTAATTTCTAAAGCTTTTAATGCTTCTGCTAAAGATTTAGCATCTGCAACAATTTTAGCTTCTTTGTGTGCTTTTTGCTTTAAGTTTTCAGCTAAAACTTTTTTAGCAGAAGGAGTAGCTAAAATAGCAGCACCTTGAGGAATTAAGAAGTTACGTCCGTATCCGTTTTTCACAGTTACTACATCATCTTTAAATCCTAAATTTTGAACGTCTTGTTTTAAGATAAGTTCCATGTTGTTGTCCTTTTTAGTAGAAGTTAGCCCGCCAATGGCAAAGCAACAACTATTTGTTAAATATTATTTTAATAAATCGGCCACGTATGGCATTAAAGCTAAGTGACGAGCTCTTTTAACAGCTACAGAAACTTTTCTTTGGTATTTTAATGAAGTACCTGTTAAACGTCTTGGTAAAATTTTACCTTGCTCGTTCACAAATTTCAATAAAAAGTCTGCGTCTTTATAATCGATGTATTTGATACCAGATTTTTTGAAACGACAATACTTTTTAGTTTTGTTTGTATCAATGTTTAAAGGCGTAAGATATCTGATATCTCCGTCTTTTTTCCCTTTTGCAGATTGCTCTAATGTAGACATGATTAGTTTGATTTAGCTTTTAATTTAACTCTTCTTCTTTCTGCCCAAGAAATTGCATGTTTGTCTAAAGACACAGTTAAGAAACGCATAACACGCTCGTCACGACGGAATTCAGTTTCAAATGCAATAATAATTTCAGCTGGCGCTTTGAATTCAAATAAGTGGTAAAATCCACTTTTCTTGTGTTGAATTTCGTAAGCTAATTTTTTTAAGCCCCAATCTTCTTTCGATACCATCTCAGATCCTTTAGAAGTAAGAAAATCTTCAAACTTGCTTACTGTTTCCTTTACCTGTTGTTCAGATAAAACGGGATTCAAGATGAAAACAGTTTCATAATGATTCATAATCTATATATTTATTGTTATAAAATTGGGTGCAAAAATAATACTTTTATTTGAATTAACAAATCAAACCATATTTTAATTTTATACAAAAAACTTGTTTAATAATAATAAATATTCTACTTTTATCAATCCCAAATTAAAAAATTCAGACTATGAAGTTGAATTGTATCGTTGTAGATGATAGTGCTATTCAAAGAATTACTATAACAAAATTGGTTAACGAATCAACATTGTTAAATTTAGTTGGAGATTTTGCTAATGCACTTGAGGCTAAAAATTGTATTAATAATAACACCGTAGAATTAATATTCTTAGACATTGAAATGCCTTTAATTAACGGTTTTGATTTATTAGACGGCTTAAAAACAAAACCTCAAATCATTTTTATTACATCAAAAGCCGATTACGCTATTAAAGCTTTTGATTATGAAGCAACTGATTTTCTTCACAAACCAATTTCTAAAGAACGTTTTATTAAAGCAGTTAAAAAAGCAACTGAGCTTCATGCTTTACGCTATGAAAATCATGAAGAACATGGCGAAAGTATTGTGATTAAAAGTAACTTAAAGAAACTAAAAATTTACGTTTCCAAAATCAAATGGATAGAAGCCTATGGAGACTATATCAAAGTCGTTACAGATGATGAAAGCCATTTAGTACTTTCAACTATGAAAGGTTTTGAAAAAGAACTTCCTGAAGGTAGATTTATTCGCGTACACAAATCGTACATTATTAATTTGGACCGTGTGGAAAAATTCAACAGTAAGTTTGCCGAAATTGGAATTACTAAAATACCTTTAAGTCGCAATAAAAAAGAAGATATTGTTAAAGCAATTGAAAACACCTAGTACACATCCACATCTGATTTTATTTTAATAGCCCGATATTGTGGCACAGCTTCAAAACTCATTAAAACTTTCGTTATAATTTGTTTTGTTGCATCCAAGTTTTTTTGAATTGGTATTTTAACCATAATAGTTCGGATATATTCATTTCGAATTCTATTTATAGCTGGCTCTTCTGGACCCAAAACCGGCATGTCTAAATTTTGAGACAACACATTATACAACCACATAGAACCTTCTTTTAACTTATCAAAATCACGGTGTTTCAATGTTAGTTTTACTAATCGAAAAAATGGCGGATATTTAAAATTCTGACGCTCATAAATTTGTTCTTTATACATTCCTAAATAATCATTACTCAAAACTTGTTGAATCGTATTATGGTAAGGATTGTATGTTTGAATAATGACTTTACCTTTCTTTTCAGAACGTCCTGCCCTACCCGAAACTTGCATCATCATTTGATATGCTCTTTCATAAGCTCTGAAATTGGGCTGATTCAATAAATTATCAGCATTTAAAATTCCAACTAATGTAACATTGTCAAAATCTAAACCTTTGGCTAGCATTTGCGTCCCTACTAAAACATCAATTTCTCTATTTTTGAAAGAATCGATGATTTTCTCGAATCCAAATTTACCTCGAGTGGTATCTTGATCCATTCTTCCGATGTTTTTCTCTGGAAAAAGTGTTTTCAATTCCATTTCAATTTGTTCAGTTCCGAAACCTTTAGAAGTAACATCAACCGATTGACAACTATTACAATGCGATGGATTAGCAATCGAATGACCACAATAATGACAACGTAATTGGTTTTTAAATTTGTAATACGTCAAACTCACATCGCAACTTGGACAATGCGGCACATGACCACACGTCATACATTCCACATAAGGTGAAAATCCTCTGCGGTTTTGGAATAAAATAACTTGTTCGCCTTTTGATAACGTCTCTGTAATTTCTTCCAATAATTCATCTGAAAAATGTCCTGACATTTTCTTTCTGAAATACTTATCTTTTAAATCAACTAATTGAATTTCAGGCAACACTACATTTCCATAACGCACTTTCAATTCGGTTAAACCGTATTTTTTAGATTGTACATTATAATAGGTTTCCAAGGATGGCGTGGCGCTTCCTAAAACCACTTTTGCGCCGTGTTGCTTTGCCAAAACTATTGCTGCATCACGTGCATGATATCTTGGCGCTGGATCATGTTGTTTGAACGTTTGCTCGTGTTCTTCATCCACAATAATACATCCTAGATTTGAAAAAGGAAGAAACAAAGCACTTCGAACACCAATAACCACTTTCGCTTTTGGAGAATTTTCTAGGACTTGATTCCAAACTTCAATTCTTTCGTTATTCGTATATTTTGAATGAAAAACCGCTACTTCATTTCCAAAATAAGCAGTTAATCTTTGGACTAATTGTGTAGTAAGAGCAATTTCTGGCAATAAAAATAAAACTTGCTTGTCTTCCTTAATATATTGCTCTAAAAGTTTAATGTAAATTTCTGTTTTACCTGAAGCTGTAACACCGTGTAACAAATTCACATCGAACGCTTTAAAATTCTCTTGAATACTATCAAATGCTATTTGTTGCGCTTCACTCAATACAAATTGACTATCCTCTTTTTTATCGAAAGCCACTCTATCTTGTGCAATGTTATATTCTTCAAAAATTGTTTTATCTACTAACGATTTAACAATAGCCGAAGTACTTCCTGAAGTTTCAATTAATTTTTTGACAGAAATTGGTGCTTTTTCTCGCGCTTGCAATTGAAAATAATGCAATACGAGTTCGCGTTGCTTTTTGGCTTTGGATAAAACTTCTAATAATTCGGATAATTGTTCTTGTTGTAAAAAAGATTCGTGCAATTTAATGTAGCGAACCAATTTCGGTTTGTATTGTTCCGAAATTTCTTCTTGTAAGACCAAAGCGCCTTTTGTCAATAATCGATTAATTATTGGGAAAACGGTTTTCTTCCCTAAAATTTTAATCACCTCTTGAACCGTAATAGAAGATTGACTTTTTAAGGCTTCTAAAATTAGATACTCATCATCTTTTAGTTCATTAGAATCAATTTCGGAATTTTCTTTTGCCGAAATAATGGTCTCACTCTCCAAAATATAACCCGATGGCAACGCACTTCTAAAAACCTCTCCTAGCGAACACATATAATAAGAAGCAATCCATTTCCAATGTTCAATTTGTTTTGAATTAACAACTGGTCTTTCATCTAAAATTTGATGAATTTCTTTTGCGTCGTATAATTGCGGAGGTGTATTGGTTTTACTCAACACCAAAGCCGTATAAATCTTGGTTTTACCAAATGGAACCGCCACTCTCATTCCTATATGAATGTAGTTAAATTCCGCTTCCGAAACCTGATAAGTAAAGGTTTTAGAAACTGCCAACGGTAAAACGACTTCAATAAAATACAGCATAGAACAAATATAGTTGGAAAAAGAGAATAGAAAAAAGAGAAAAGATAAATTCTTCAATAAAAAAAGCGCCCTCAATTGAGAACGCTTAGCTTTTGTATGCAGTTAGAATTATTTTCCTAACATTTCGTCTTTTAAATCTTTATCTGCAGGT